>Ga0224512_10000588_pt1 | contig 37728 bp, 27 predicted proteins | sample SF_May12_sed_USG_4_FD_169103 | JGI IMG/M metagenome (GOLD analysis project Ga0224512, IMG submission 169103) | Sediment microbial communities from San Francisco Bay, California, United States - SF_May12_sed_USGS_13 | ecosystem: Environmental > Aquatic > Marine > Sediment | place: USA... | reverse complement strand
TTGCCGCTGCATTCAACCGTGCCATGTCGATGTACTTTGGATCTATCTCGACCCCGATACCGGTTGCACCGTAGTCACGTGCGGCGGATATAACTATGCGTCCGTCGCCTGAACCCAGGTCATACACCACGTCTGTCGGTTCGATATCGGCTGCTTCGAGCATTGCCTCGACTACGACGTACGGTGTCGGTACGTAAAAAATGTCCGGTTCAACGTCGCCACTGCCGAGCCGTTGTGCGATAAGCGGTTGCGACGAAATAAGCAGCAATAACATCGCAGGGCACGGGAGTCCCGTTTTCATTTTCATACCTCTGGTTGCAAGTGAAGTAGTCAACCGACAAGTCAATTTCAGGCCCAACTCCTTCGCTAACATCCGCGGAGAGGAGTGTCGCATAACGTTCTCATATTTGCCCAGCTGTGACCGGCTACATTGTGCCAACTTGTGCCTGTCGTTGCGCTGTCAACTGACTGACGTGCAACCCGACCAGGGCGAGGGGGGAGCGATGAGGCTTTTACAGCGGCTCATCGTAATCACGAACAGGATTTAGAGATCGAGCGTACTGTCCGCACTCTTAAATTAGTGCTGTCAAACGCGCTCTAATCCGCCGTCTTTGCCACGGTCATCGACTGGAGTCGGAGACGAGCTGTCGCTCGTCTACACTGCGTTAGATCGCGCATACTGGCGATGTTTTGACACTAGAAATACGCGAGGAATTTGCGCGGGAAAGCTGGTTCAAGTTACAGATTTCTTCCGGGCCTCTGTGATCGCCGATTATCGTACCCTTCTAGGCGAAATCGCGCGGCGTCAGAGTCTGCTTCGAGGGCCGTTCCGCCGTTTCCAGGTCCGGAATATTATGCTCCTGCATATCAAGGCAGAACTCTTTCACGAGCGAGGCGCGACGAGAATATTGCGAGACACAGTATTCGTTTTCCGCGCAGGTTTCGTTGTTCTTATTCTGGCTCGCTTTGAAACGCATGACAGCTCCTCCCGGCTGAATCTGATTTCCCTTACTAATAAAGACGGCAATTGGAGGTACTTGGTTCCGCGCTGAACAGACAGCGAAGCGAATTATGTTCAATTAGGTGGGGGCGAGAAGCTGTACGCTCGACAATTGGGGTTCTTGTTCACCGGTAACCGAGCGTTAAGTGCAATTAGCCTGCGTTATTCCTGGCTACAACAAATATTCATCATGGCCAGTAGTCCATGAAGCCTTCTTTGAAATGAAAGTATTCATATCCTAAGGACGAATTCAGGCGCTGCACCGTTTCGCCGATCTCCGCCGACGGTCTCTTAAACATGATCCACATTTTGGAATGTTCATTGTAAACGCTGCAGGTATACTTCCATTGATTCATCAGCATCTGCATGCTCTTGTTGGTATGGAAGGAACAGTGAACTGGCAGCAGATACATCCACTCCGGATCAGACGGAATCTGTCCTCGAACCAGCGTATGAACTGCAAGATGTCCATCCTGTGAGACATAAGACTCAATCTCATCGAGAGTCTTACGATCGCGCACATGTTCAAATACGGCAGTATTAACAACGAGCGAGTAGCCCCGTTTCTTAAGATTTGCGGACACGACAGAATTTATTGTCGGACGAACGAATGCGTCGAAGTTCAGCAGCTGGAGCGAAAACCATTGCTGAAGCTGAATCGAAACATTACCTACCCCACTGCCCCAATCGAGCCACTCGGACCTTTTAAGCAGCTCGCCGCGCTCCATCAAGTGGAGCATCAGTGCTTGATTGAAGTATCTCTGATTTCGGTTATAAGGATTGTCTTCTCTGGCATTGCTGTCGCTGTGGAAGGCGAGATTCAGTGCTTCCCATTGGGCATCGGTCATATCGTAGTGCGTCTTGGAAGCCACAAAGCCGCAGCTGCTGCAGCGCCAGTAGTCAACGGCCCCGAGACCATAGACGGAGAATTGCTTAGTGAAATAATAAGCCATCCCGTCGAAGCATATGATGCATTTCATTTTATCGGCGACCAATGAACTCTGTTGCCCGGAGTATCTGTTGCGATCGGCGCCTGTGCAAGCGTCGTAAGTTCTAACCATGGGCCGTTAGCGAGCTGCTGTTTTCGTATTTGAGGCGGACCCTCAAAGTCGCTTAACTTCATGCGCTCATCCCAATATACTGCGGCGAAGTGCCATAAATGAGAACACCACTATGCCATTTACCAATCGCCGCCATTTTCTGGGAGGCAGCGCCGGCCTCGTCCTCGCACCCTATGTATCCGCTTTTGCCGAGTATGCCGAGGATGTGCCGCACAGCCGCTTCGGTGCTGACGCCACCGCAGAGCAGGTCACGGCAGGCATCGATCTTTCAGGCAAGACCGCGCTCGTGACCGGCTGCAACTCGGGGATCGGCTACGAAACCATGCGGGTGCTCGCGTTGCGCGGAGCGCACGTGCTCGGCACCGCGCGGTCTATGGAAAAAGGCCGCTACGCGTGTGAGAGCGTCAAGGGCCACTGTACTCCGCTGGTACTCGAACTGACAGACCTCGACTCCGTCGTTGCCTGCGCGAATGAGGTGCAGTCCATGGACGTGCCGCTGGACATTCTTGTCTGCAATGCTGGAATCCTTTTCCGCGACCGAAGAGAGGTGCGCGGCCTGGAAATGCATTTCGTGGTCAACCATCTTGGGCACTTCATTCTCGTAAACCGGCTTCTGGACACGGTCATCGCTGCACCGCAGGGGCGCGTGGTAGTGGTCAGCAGCAGAGCCCACCGAAGTGCCCCGGCCGACGGCATCCGTTTCGACGACCTCTCCGGCCGCAGCTGGACGTTCTCGGCCTACGGACATTCCAAGCTTGCCAACGGCCTCTTCTCGCTGGAACTGGCGCGGCGACTCGAGGGCACTAACACGACGTCTAACTCACTTCATCCGGGCGTTGTCGACACCAACATCTTCCGTCACGATGAGAGTCGGCGGTCCCGACCAGGATTAAAGTCCCTTGGGGAAGGGGCGGCGACGACCTGCTACGTCGCAACAAATTCCGCGCTGGTTGGCGTTAGTGGATATTACTTCGTCGACTGCAATCCTGAGGAGCCGAGCGCGTTAATGCAGAACGTCGACATGGCGAGAAAACTCTGGGACGTCTCTGAAGATCTGGTGAGCGATTTTTTGGTAACCAGACAGGCAGCTTGATAAAGATGGCCGATCGGAGAAGTGGACATCCGGCATAATTTTTTGTGTGCAAGCGAGGTACGACCTAAATAGTATCATTCGGAATTATTGTTGCATTGGGCGGTTCTTCCATGTTTATTTTTCCGATGAATCTCGCACCCTCGTCAATCAAAAGACCGGCACAGAAAATATTGCCTTTCACATCGGCGCCCTTGGCCAACGAGACAATACCGTCACTGTAGATATCGCCAATAAGCTGCCCCAAAACAGTGACCGTGCCGGCCTGGACGTCGGCCTTTACCCGGGCGTGTTTTCCCACCGTTAGATGCTTTTTGTGATGGGCAATCGCGCACTCGAGGTGCCCTTCAATGATCAGGCCATCGGCTGGAGAGTGCTCACTCTCGAGTAGCAGCGTTGATGCGATAATGGATATGTTTTTGAATCTTGCCGGTCGCGCCTGCACGGATCTTTGCGAGGCCATTGCGTCCGACCTATCCTCATCATCCGACTTTTTGAATATCGCCAATTCTTCCTCTGCGCCCGTGATCGAACCAACCAAACCGGCATGGCTATAAAGAATACCCGAGAATTTCGCCGCAGACACGTATTTCGTGCGGATTCGCATTGTCGCTATCGCTGGCGGCCTCGTTTGGCCGTTGGACCGCTGATCAGTTCCGGGTCGCCGATTTCCGCAAATGGGTCCTTCGCCGGCCGCCAGAGCCGAGCGCAGGGTTTCGCCGGGCCGCGGAATATGATTTCGTTGCGCTGCGGCGTTCACGAAATGTCGTAACCAACACGGCCAGAGCCGCCAAAAGAAGAATGGGCGATGAGATAACGCCCGGAGCGAGTTTCCCCCAATATATGGATGCACCGATATGCCCAAGGGCGTTTCCCGTCATCAGTATGCCCAGGAACTACGCGATTGGTCGAAGAAAAGCACTCCCTCGAAATACAAAAGGAGACAGGCCGAAGAGTGCCGAAACAACCAAAACCAGGCCTGTTATCCAGACGGAGAAGCTGAACGTTGGCAGCGGAACCCACTGATTCGATTCACGCCAGGATTCAACAATCGCATTGTACAGTGGGAGAAAACCTGTCAGCGCCTCATCGATTACATGTACGGAAATGGCAAGCGTGAGAAAAACCCAGGCCATTCCCCATTGTCTTGTCCGACTCATCGCCGTCATGAATCTCTGGACGTCCAAAGGTGATTGCCTGTCACTGGATCAAATGGCTCCAGATGTCTGTATTGCGTCGTTGATCTCTTTCTGCTCGCCTTCTATGCAGATACAGTCGCGACCTGCCAGCTTGGCAGAATATAGCGCCGAGTCCGCCCGCTTGATAAATGAATCCACATCGTCGTCATCGCGGGCTCGAGCGATGCCTATACTCATCGTCACTTTGACTATCGAATTATCGACGTGCAGAGGATGTTCGTTCACTTTCAGTCGTATACGTTCGCCGATTTGTTTACTTTCCGCTATATCCGCATCTTGCAATATCAACAAGAACTCGTCGCCACCATAGCGACCGACAATATCGACTTCCCGAGCACCGGCTAACATACGCCTGGCGACGCCGCACAATACATGGTCGCCCACGTGATGACCGAATGTATCATTGATATTCTTAAAATGGTCGAGATCGGTCATAAGTACACACAGCGGTTTGTCTTCGCCTCTTGCACTGCAAAGCGTTGTTGCCAGCGAACCTAAGGCGAACGCTCGACTACTCAGACCTGTCAATGAATCGGTCATCAACTGTTGGCGCAATTGTTGTTCTTTATCTCGTATGTCGTATACGGTTCGCTCGAGACGCGATACTTCATCCATGTGGTACGCCTCGATCGCGAGAGACATATCCAGCGCCGTGATTTTGAGAATGAACTGAACGAACAAATCAAACAGGACATAATCCTCTCGAATTTTTTGTGGAATATTTTCGATTAACAGACTTTGAAGCAGATAATAGGTGCACTGGTAAAGGCGCAATGAAACGCCTGCACGCTGATGTGTCGACCCGATCCGAAGACGATCCTCGAAATATTCCTGATCCTGAAACCGGACTCCAAGAGACAATAGATAGCGGCGGTGCATTTCTTTGAGCTTGAGAGTGGCCGATTTGTTAGGAATGACTTTATTGAATTCGTCAAATTGGCTTAAGACTGCATGGAATTTGTCAACGATCGTCGTAACGTTTGGCCGAACGACTTGTGTCTGGAACTCTATTGCGCAACTTTGGTTTTCACTGGCGACCAGCCCGACTAATTCCAGGTGCTCGGCAATCCTTTCCGAGTCAAATGGCAACCGGTCGCCTGGATATGGATTCATCGGCCGTTGATCAATTCGACGGGTCGGGCCATCCTATCGGTTACCTTGTGCCGGGGTAATACGTATAAGCTGCAAGAGTGAAGTTGACTGACGAAACCGGCGTGCAGGCGTCTCAGAGCGCTCCCGAGACGCCGAGGCAGTCGGCGTGGAGGCCGCCGAATATCGACGTTCTGAAGGCTGCCGAGGTCATTGCAGATGCGCACCCTGGTCCGATAGCAGGCCTCGCACTGTCGGTCCAGATTCCGGGTGAAGCGTCGACTAACGGTCTAAAGCGATCAACAGAATGGCAAAAGACATGGGAGCTCGACATCTGCGTCCGATTAGAGAAACAAGGACGCGACACGGGGTCAAACATCAATAGTTTTAGACAGAAAAGATTGGAAAGCTGATACGCTCCCCAATCGACTGAGCTCGAATGACCAACTACTGCATCAAGTGCTTGTCGTTTGGTTCAAACTTCTCGATACAGTGGCGACCGAAGTCTTCGGGCTCCACTCCAAACGCCTTGCTAAATGACGTCTTGAACTCTGTGACGGAGCGGAATCCCGCCCGAATGGCAACGTGAGACAGATAGCCTGGATCAGCCGATTCCAGATTTAGCAACTCTTTGGCGAACTCGGCTCTTTTCTTATTCAGAACAGTACGGAAGTCAGCACCGAATTCCGTGTTTATGATATCCGATAGGTAGTCACTCGAACAGCCGATCTGGCCCGAGAGTTTTGCCAAAGTCAGTTCAGGATCAAGAAACATTTTCTCCGTATTAAGCTTGGTCTTTAGCTCTCTTCTAAAATGCGCTTCCCGTGACGCACTGAATCCGGATGTCGCATAGCGTGTCTGACCATGTCGTTTCGCTGCTAAATTTCCGGCTTCCACCAAGGCACTCCGACCAGGATTACAGTAATGGTCACTCACCGTTACTATTTTACTGTCTATAATAATAAGCACCTCAGCGCCTTGGTATACCTGTTGACCAATTCTTGAATTCGTCCGCTCGTGTGCGCTATAGCGAAAAACCACTCCGCTATCAATAGCTATTAGATCATCAGTCTGCTTGTACCAATAATTCTCATCTCTGAAAGCGGCGCTAAAGTATTGCCAGAGGTCTTTTCCAGAGCAGGTCTCCATCCAGAAAGCGTCGTAATAGGAGGCTCCCGTGTCCATCAAGCCAAGCAGCTCAGCGACATCCTGCTTGTTCCAAACAAGAATATAGTCATCAACCAGCTTTTCTATATTCAATCGACCTCCCTCGAGATTCGATCAATCAGGCAGGCAATAAGAGTATCCAAAGCCACTTGGCCACTGACACAGCAAGACGGCCGTTTACGACGACCCCCGATTATGCGCCCTGATGCGGCCTGCTGCCTAAAATTTCAGGTTCGAATCGGCGCGAGACGCCTTAGTTCGAGTCCGGATTCCGCTTAAGTAGTCGGCTAAGGGCGCTGAGCTCGAGCAGTCGCCGCGGCGGCACATAACCCGGGAGGATTGGCGGCACCCGCATGACCGACCGCGTCCGATATCGACTCCCCGGCCATCCACTGGCTGGCGTGCTGCTCCCCTTTGTGCGTCGTCAGCTGGACCGAATCTTCGGGTACCGGGCTCGGACCATCCGGCGGCTCCTGGCAAAAACCCCAGATTCACGCGGTGTGTGAGTGCTCCGAATCGCCGAATACGTCCCGACGAATCGCAATCCCTCATGTTGAGCGCCGACGGGCTGTGAATCACATAGCGCGAGCCGTTGCATGCAAACTGCTGAATGGCGATGATGTAGGGAGCTATTATGCGTGCTGCGGCACCATGCAACGTCAGCAGGCTGTTGCAACCTGGAAAAAAGTGATGACATTACGTCTCGTTGCCTTGATCGTCGCCGGCTCGGCAATCGCTGCCTGTGAGTCGGACACGGGCAGAACGCCCGCATCACCCGACTATGAATCGGCGCACGCCGACGTGGTCCGACTGATGCAGGCAGCTAACGAAAACGCTCTGCTTGCGCCCTGGTCCGGCCCGCATGGCGGCGTGCCGCCCTGGGACCAGGCTGACCCGGCGCTGGTGCCCGCCGCGCTTGAACTAGGCATCGCGCTTCAGGAGGCTGAAATCCAGGCCATCGCCACCAATCCGGCCTCGCCGAGCTTTGACAATACTGTCGTTGCGCTTGAAGACGCGGGTCGCCACCTGGATCGTGCAACAACAGTTTTCGGCGTAATGACCACCAGCCTGGCCACCCCCGTGGTTCAGGATCTCGACGCCGAGTGGTCGCCGCGGCTCTCCGCCGCCTATGACGCGATCGTGTTTAACCGCGCCCTGTTCATGCGCATCCAGGATCTCTATGCGCGGCGGCAGAGTCTCGATTTGCGGCCCGATCAGCTGCGCCTGCTCGAGCGCAAGCACGACCGGTTTGTGCGCGCGGGCGCCGCGCTCGCGCCGGCCGAGCAGGAGCGGCGCGGTGCGATCAATGAGGAACTGTCGGTCAAGTTCGCGGAATTCAATCGTCGCCTGCTCGCTGATGAGGACACCGCCATTTTCATAACTGATCCGGCCGATCTTGCCGGATTACCCGACAATCTGCGGGAGGCCTACGCCGCAGCCGCAGCCGAGCGCGGCCATGCGGGTCAATGGGCCGTGGTGAACACGCGCTCGAGCGTCGATCCGTTTCTCAGCTTCGCGGCCAACCGATCCCTGCGCGAACAGGTCTGGCGAGCGTTCAAGAATCGTGGCGACAATGGCGACGCGAACGACACCAACGCCGTCATCGCCGACATATCCAAATTGCGCGTCGAACGTGCACGCATTCTCGGCTTTCCCACGCACGCGCATTATCGGATGGCCGATACGATGGCTCAGAACCCCGCGCGCGCCGAGGATCTGATGCTGCGAGTCTGGCCCGCGGCAGTCGCGCGCGTGCGCGAAGAGGTTGCCGACATGCAGGCCATTGCCGACCGACAGGGCGCACAAATTACGATCGAACCCTGGGATTATCTTTACTATGCGGAGCAGGTGCGCCGCGCCCGCTACGATCTCGATCAGAACGAGCTGCGGCCCTATTTCGCGCTCGACAACATTATCAATGCCGCATTCTGGATGGCCGGCGGGCTCTATGGGCTCAGCTTTCAGGAAATCACGGGCGAGGTTCCGGTGTTCAATCCCGATGTGCGTGTCTGGGAGGTGCATGATCGCGACGGTTCTTACCTGGGCTTGTTCTACGGCGATTATTACGCCCGCGCCGGCAAGCGCTCCGGAGCATGGGCCTCGGGCTATCAAGGACACGAGAATTTTACTGGTCGCAAGGTCACGCCGATCGTATCGAACAACAACAATTTCGTACGCGGCACGGAGGACCAGTCCGTGCTGATCTCGGTGGACGACGCCGAGACGCTGTTCCATGAATTCGGTCATGCCCTGCACGGCCTTCTGTCCAGCGTGGTTTATCCGGACCTCGCCCGTACGCCGCGTGACTACGTCGAGTTTCCGAGTCAGGTGCACGAGCACTGGGTACTCACCCGCGAAGTGCTCGACCGCTTCGCACGTCATCATGAAACTGGCAGCGCGATGCCGCAGGACCTGGTAGAGCGTGTGCACAACGCCACTACCTTCAACCAGGGCTATAAGACGGTCGAATATCTTTCTGCTGCACTGGTCGATATGGCCATGCATAACCGCGACCAGCCCGTGACCGATCCCGATGCGTTCGAGCGCGAGGCCCTTGCGCGCATCGGCATGCCGCGCGAAATCGCTCTGCGCCACCGCTTGCCGCAGTTCAGTCATCTGTTTTCGAGCGACTCCTATTCAGCCGGCTATTATTCGTATCTCTGGTCGCAAGTAATGGACGCCGACACCTGGGAGATGTTCGAAGCTAGCGGCGACGTGTTCAATCCTGAGATTGCCGCCGGCATGCGTAGCATTATCCTGGCGCCCGGTAATTCGTCCGATCGCGCCGAAGCCTATCGCCAGTTCCGCGGGCGCGACCCTGACGTCAATGCACTCCTGCGCGTGCGTGGTTTTCCGGCACCCCCATTGCAATAAGGCACGCCGGCGGACAGCCCACAATGATCACGCTGGGCCCTAACAGGACAGCAAAATTTTCATCGATCGAAAAAGATCGAGTGGCAACCGAGTGAAAAAACATCAGGAGTGAACAATGACCGTATCCTACGTCGAACGCGAACAAGCTGACGCCGCAACGCTGAAATTTTACGATCGGGCCGAAGAGCGATTCCAGGCACTGCTGAATATATTCAAGGTTTTCGGCCATCATCCGGAGTACGGTACGGTATTCACCGACCTTGTCATGGCAATCCTGAAAGACGGGGAGATTGACTGGAAAACCAAGGAACTGCTGATCTTAAAGGCAACGCAACGCAACAACTGCCAGTACTGCGTCGTTCAACACGAGCGTGTGTCTGAGATGCTCGGCATAGGCAAGGACAAGATAGCCGATCTGGAGGGCGACAAATATAAATCCAGTCCATTGTTTGATGAGGGTGAAAGGGCGCTTCTCGATCTCACTGTGCAGATTGGTAAAGATGCGAATAACGTGTCGTCGAAACTCTGGGACCGGCTGCACCAGCACTGGACGGAACCGCAAATCGTCGAAGCTACTTTTGTAATTACGACCTACATTATGGTTTCCAAGTTCGGCGATGCGCTTGGTGTAGAACTGGAAGCCATGTTTGACGGCGTCGAACCGATTTTGGCTGTGCATCATTGACGGCCGGTGTGGCGCCCCGGGTGACACGCGGTACGTCGTCGCGTTCCCTCGGCATCGTCAGCAGTACTACTAATTTAGCCTCCCATCGGCCGCCAATGTCGTTCGGCGGCTGATAGTGGTCGGTCAGCCGTTTATCTGGAAATGTACGTATTGCGGTGAGCGCTGGATAAATTGATAGTCTGGTTGGCCAGTCCAATAGAGCAGGTAATCGCAGTCGGCCTCCATTTCAGATTCATGACGAACCTGCGTTTTCGGAGGCTCGTTTCGTAATGCGGCTTACTCGCAATTGCCGGCAGATCGGTCAGATGACCATATTAGGGAGTGACCAGACAATGAAATGGCAGTTGACGCTGACTTCAATTCTGTACGTTGCGCTCGTAGCGTCTATGCCTCGGCTGATGTCTGCCCAGGAAATGCCCGCAGACGACGTATCCGAAGCCGCAGATCAGATGCACGAGAATCTCGACCGAATCACAACTATCAAGGCATATGTCGTGATCGGAGACCTGGAAGGCGTTCGTCAGGCTGCAGAATGGATGGTCGATCTTGAACGCATGGCCAAACTTCCCGCGACCTATGAGCCGTTCATCGCATTCATGCGATCCAGTGCTCGGCAGATCGTGAACGCAAAGGATCTGAGTTCTGCCGCGTTTTCGGTGAGTCTGATGGCGCAAAACTGCGGCAACTGCCATGTAGCCTCCAAACTGACCCTGGAGTTTGGTTACGATCAGGTTCCGGCAGAGTGGTCAGACGATGAAACTCACATGCAGCGCCATCAATGGGCAATCGATCGACTTTGGGAAGGACTGATTGGCCCGTCTGATTCTGCATGGAGTCGCGGCACCGCGATGCTCGCCGAGAACCCACTTCACGCGACAGACATTATGGACGATACGTCAGCCGCGGATGCGGCTGCCCTCGATGATATGGCGCGCCGAGTTCACGACCTTAATGCAGAGGGCTCCGCCGCGCGGGCGTTGAACGTTCGCAGCCAGATATACGGAGAGATTCTGAGTTTGTGCGCAGAATGCCACACGAGATCTGGTCGCGGCCCCGGACAATGATGTCTGTTGGTTTCAGTCGGGACGTGTGACGTCTGCCGGAATCCGGGAGTTCGGATTACTGGCATCCAGGGGGTTCGTTACTTTAAGATCTAGTCTCTCTAGGGTCCGCCGAATTTCCTTATTCGCGCGACCGTGTGATCAGCAGGGCCGTATGCGGGCCACCGCTTCTGCCGGACCCGGCATCTCGATACCTGCCCGAAACCAATCCCGGATGTACAATTACAGCTCGGCGAATCTTCACTGGTCAAACTATGACCGAGCCCGTCAGCAGGCTTCGCGCATTCTTAACCGAACTCCATCGACGCAAGGTGATCAGAGTCGGGCTGGTATACATCGTCGCCGCCTGGATAATTATCCAGGTTGCCGATGCGACCTTCGAGCACCTGCCACTACCGCAGGGATCCGCGACACTGGTTATAGTGCTGCTACTAATCGGCTTCCCGCTTGCCGTGGCACTTGCCTGGGCCTACGAATTGACCCCGGGCGGTCTGAAACGGGATTCAGCCGATCACACCGAGGTCGATTCGACGCGAGACCTGGCCACAGAAGTCGCAACACCCGATGCCTCTATCGCCGTGCTACCGTTCATGGACATGAGTCCCGATCGCGACCAGGAGTATTTCTGCGATGGCGTCGCCGAGGAGATTCTCAACATGCTGACGCAGGTTAGAGACCTGCACGTGGCGTCTCGCACTTCGTCATTCCGGTTTAAAGGACAGGCGATTGACATTGCCGAGATCGCCCGCAAGCTGCGGGTCAAGACCGTGCTGGAAGGCAGTGTGCGCAAGGCCGGCGACATGTTGCGCATTACCACCGAGTTAATCGACGCCGTCAGCGGATTTCAGCTGTGGTCCGGCCGCTACGACCGCGGCATGGAAGACATCCTCCACATCCAGGAGGAGATCGCGCGAAACATCGCCGACGTGCTGGAAGTGAGGCTGACACCGTGCTGCGAGAATGCCTATACGCAGAACAGCGATGCCTACGATTACTATTTGCAGGGATGGGCCTATTTCCACCGCGTCGGTCCCAAGAATATGGCTATGGCACGGCACCTTTTTTCCAGAGCCCTCGAACTCGATCCGAGATTTTCCAAGGCCTGGGCGGGACTGGCGGACAGTTTTGCGTTCGATTATCTGTACTACAATCCCACGCCGGAGAACCTGAACGAGGCCGACCGGGCCAGCAAGAAGGCTCTGGAGTTGTCTCCGACCCTGGGCGAGACACACACGTCGCGTGCCTTGGCCCTTTCGCTTCTTCGCGAGTTCGACCTTGCCGAGAAGGAATTCGAAGAGGCGATCCACATCAATCCCAATTTGTTTGAAGCGCATTACCTGTATGCCAGAAACTGTTTCCACCTCGGGAAATTGGAGCAAGCGGCCGCGTTATTCGAGAGGGCCAGCGAGCTGAGGCCAATGGACTACCAGTCGCTGGTGCTTCTGTCGCGGGTGCATGAGGGCTTGGGTAATGAGGACCAGTCCCTCGATGCCGCGAAGCGCGCGGTAGCGATTGCCGAGAAGGTGTTGGAGCTCAAACCCGATGAGACGCGCGCTTTGTACCTGGCCGCCACTCCATTGATCAGGATCGGCCGCGTCGACGACGCGTACAAGTGGATCGAACGGGCACTGTTCATCGAACCCGATGATCCGTCGGTCCTGTATAACGTCGCCTGCTTCTACGCCCAGACCGGTGAGATCGATAAAGCGCTCGATTACCTGGAGCGTACCCAGCTACGCGGAATGTCGAACAGGAGCTGGATCGAGAACGATGCCGATTTGGCCCCCCTGCGCGAACACCCCCGATACAGGAAACTGGTCTCTGAACTTCCGCGCTGAGCGGTCGCGGTTAATTCACTTCGACGCCCATTATCGCAAGTAGGGTGCACTCTGTGCGGCATCAATGACGGTGCGTGAAACGCACCCTACATATGTCAGCTGTAGGGTGCACTCCGTGCACCGTAAATGAAAGTGCGTGAAACGCACCCTGCATATGTCAGCACGCATATTGCCTATGACCGAATTGGTCAGTAGGGTGCACTCCGTGCGCCATCAATGACGGTGCGTGAAACGCACCCTACATATGTCAGCTGTAGGGTGCACTCCGTGCACCGTAAATGAAAGTGCGTGAAACGCGCCCTGCATATGTCAGCACGCATATTGCCTATGACCGAATCGCCCAGTAGGGTGCACTCTGTGCACCATCAATGACGGTGCGTGAAACGCACCCTACATATGTCAGCTGTAGGGTGCACTCCGTGCACCGTAAATGAAAGTGCGTGAAACGCACCCTGCATTTTTCCACACGCCCGTATTGTCTATAGCCGAATTGCTCAGTAGGGTGCACTCTGTGCACCATAAATGAATTTTTAGTCGGACAAACTTATCAAAACCGCGCGGACAATTTACTTGCTGTTGTATCTGTCACTGATGCAACTGTTTTTTCTACAAGGCGCCCTGGCGCAGAGTTTGTCGGATGAGAATGCCAACAAGCAGGTTCGTGTAATTCGGGTCGATTCGGCGCCTGTCATCGACGGTAAACTGGATGACTCGGTGTGGCAAAATGCCGAAGTCCTCACGGATTTTCACCAGACCCGGCCAAGGGATGGTGGCGAACCGTCGGACCCGACCGAGGTATACCTTCTATTTGACGATGACGCGCTGTATATCGGCGCCCGCATGTACGACAGCGAACCGGATCGCATTGCCGCCCCGACGGTGAGGCACGGTCAGGGGCTCCGCAACGACGATCGCATCGCCATCATCCTTGATCCCTTTCAAACCGGCCTCGGCGCATACCGTTTCGAGACCAATGCCAACGGCGTTCGACATGACGCCCTGTATGACAGCATGACTTCATTCGATAGCGAGTGGACTGTGATCTGGGACTCCGCGGCGGGCTACTTTGACGGCGGTTGGGAGGCTGAACTCGCCATTCCCTTCAAGACGTTGTCATTTGACCCCGGCAAGGACACGTGGGGATTCAATGTCGGGCGCGCTATCCGCCGCCGGGGTGAGGATATCGCCTGGGTTTCACGAAACCGCAGCTACAACGCCAGCATTCTCGGACTGGCAACCGGGCTGCAAGGTATGGACCAGGGCGTGGGGCTGGATATCGTGCCCTCGATAAACGTCAACCAGCAGAAGACGTATGTGCCATCCAGTACCGACAGCAGTTTCGAACCGTCACTGGATGTGTTTTACAAGGTCACACCTTCGCTCAATGCCTCGATAACGATCAATACCGACTTCTCCGCCGCCGAGGTGGATGACCGGCAGGTCAACCTTTCACGCTTCAGCCTGTTCTTTCCCGAGAAGCGCGACTTCTTCCTCAACGACTCGGACCTGTTTACGTTCGGCAGAATCGGCGACATCAGTAACGCCGCCACTTCTCGCTCCGGCGACAACAACGGCAGGCCTTTCTTCTCGAGACGCCTGGGCTTAAGCAGTTCCGGACAACCCGTCGATCTGGAATACGGGGGTAAACTCAGCGGACGGATCGGACGCCTGAACATCGGCATGCTGGCCATCCGGCAGGATGGCTTCGAATCCGTGGATGCGAGCAATGTCCTGGTGGGGCGGGTTTCGGCCAGCGTCCTGAACGAATCCAGTTTCGGCATGATCGTTACCGCCGGCGATCCGAATTCCAATACAGACAACAAACTCGCCGGTATCGATTTTAGTTACCTGAACACTCGCTTGCCAGGCGGCCGGGTCCTCGAAGGGGATGCCTGGTACATGCAGTCAGATACCGCCGGCCTGGATGGCGACGATGCGGCATTCGGGCTGGGAATAGGCATGCCCAATAATTCCGGCTGGCGGGGCGGGCTACATTACAAGCAGATCCAGACCAATTTCAACCCCGCATTGGGATTCGTAAACCGCTCCAATATCGAAGATACGATCGCCGACATTGGTTATACATACTACCCGCGAGGCAAACTCGTGCAGGATATCTTCTCCGGAATCGACGTACAACGCACGAGCTTCATTGGCGGCGGGTTGGATTCCCAGGTAATCCTTGGTCGACTCGTGGAGATTCAGACCAATTCGCAGGATACCTTGAATCTTCACTACAGCCAGGCCAAGGAAGTGATCGCAAACCCGTTTAGGATTTACGAAGACGATGAGCGAGCCGTGATCATCCCACCCGGAACTTATTCATTCGGCGAGGCATCGGCAACGATCCAGACCGGCGGACAAAGAGACGTGTCCGGTGCGTTCACGGTTTCAAACGGCGACTTCTATGATGGGAGGCGGACTAATCTCGTTGGTGAAATGACCTGGCGGCAGTCAAAGTATCTTACGGTCTCGGCATCCTACGACTGGAATGACATCGAACTTCCGCAAGGTAACTTCATCACGCGGCTCACTAGCCTGACTACCGAAGTCAACTTCTCGCCGACATTGAACTGGGTCAACCTGATTCAATACGATAACGTATCGGAAGTGGTCGGCCTCAATGCGCGGCTGGTATGGATTCCCACCGCCGGGCAGGAGGGCCTGATCGTGTTCAATCACAGCCTGCAGGATCGGGACAAGGACAACTCGTTCGATTCCGAGTTGAGTGATATCAACATCAAGCTGAGCTATACGTTTCGGTTCTGACGCCTGCGTCGTCACATCGGGTAAATCGGGTCGGATCTGATTAGATCCGACCCCTTTCGTACCGAGCATTTTCTTTCCTGTAAGCTATACTTATCTTTATCGGCGCCATCGACGGCGCTGCCACAATACAATAAATGAGCGAAGAATAAGGATAACGAATATGAGCAAATTGATTATCACGATATTGTCCGCAGCGGTCGTCACGCTAGTCAGCGCGAGCTGCGTCAATGCACAGGATGAGGACCGACTGGCCAAGTTTTTGCCCGCCGAGCTGTTTGTGTGTAACTACAGGGAAGGTAAAGCATCCAGCGATTTGGATGCCGTTATCGACCGGTGGAACGCCTATATGGACGGCCGAGAAGCCGACACGTATCAAGCTTTGACGTTGACGCGCCAGTTCTTTACGCCCGAGCAGGACTTCGACGTACTTTGGCTCGGTGCTTCCAAAGATGGCAACACATTTGGGCAGGGGAAGGATGATTACAACGCGACCGGTAGTGAAATCATGGCAGCATTCGGTAGTGTAGTAGATTGCGGCTCCCACGTCGGATATGCGTCCCGCGCTTTCAAGTTGCCGTCCAATTATGATGCCGGACCGCCGGATACATCCGTCATTACATTCACCGACTGCACGATCAAGGAAGGCGCCACCTACGATACGATTGCCGAAGGCTTGTTAGCCTGGGGACAGACCCTCAGCGACGACGGCTCTGACGCAGCGATATATCAATGGTGGCCCGCGTACGGTGGCGGGGATGCCGAATTCGACTTCAAATTGCTCAGCGTTTATCCCAATTACGCGTCGCTCGGCGCTGATTTCGAGCGCATCACCAATGGCGAACTATGGCGGAAGAGGATGGAACTGCTCGGCGAGCAAATCGACTGCGACGAATCACGCGTCTACGATGCAAGGCTAAGACGGGCCGCCCAAATAAGATAGGCGCACTAATGATGTGGAACTGCCGTTGTACGGCAGTTCCACTCTCGTTATTCGGCTTGTAAGAATTTTGCAAGTGACAAGGATCGAGCTGAGCGGTTCAGTCACGACGTCCGGTGCCGAAATGCATCTCGGTCGGAAGTCTTTATTTCTGATACAGGAATCAAGGCTCCGAACCCATTATTGCAAAAAGGATCCGGCCCCCTCATCGGTCGGACGACAGTCGTCTTTTGAGGAGCACTAACTCATGCCGAAAGGATACTGGATCGGCCATGTCGACATAACCGATCCGGAACGTTACAAAGAGTATATGGCGGCAAACAGCGCGGCTTTCGCCAAGTATGGCGCCCGGTTCCTGATTCGTGGAGGTCGATTCGAGACCGTAGAAGGCGAGGGGCGCTCGCGCCACGTGGTTATCGAGTTCCCAAGCTACGACGACGCTTTAGCGTGCTACCGCTCGCCCGAATATACCAATGCGATGGCCCATCGAGTGAACGCGGGAATAGTTGATATCATCGTCATCGAGGGCTACGACGGCGCTCAGCCCGAGATCCGGTAACCGCTCTCGAGCACATCCGTTGTATCCTGCTACTTCATCTGCGAGTAGTTCGTCGCGTCCAGGAATACTTTTTCAACTCTCTCGACGATTTTGCCATCGCGCTGAGTTTCTTCGGCTACGCGCTGCCATTCAGGGTCTGCCCTGAACGCCGCCCAGCTGGCCTCGGCTGCCGCACGACTGTCGTGTGCGAGGATGTAGATCAGCGTATTCTCCGAGAGTGGGGCATCCTGAGGGCTGAAGTAAGCAATGTTGGTCATACCATGTCGCTCGAAGAGCGTCGTCGTGTGCTCTGCGAAACGCGCATGCAACGCATCGAGGCGGCCCGGAAGTGTCGTGTAGGTCCGAAGTTCGAACACTCGATTGGATGACTGGGCCTCGGCGACGCCTGCAAATTGAGTGACGCTACCGGCGACAACGCCGAGCCCAAAGATGATCAAGCTCACGGGGACCTGTAATCGATAGTGCTTGAACATTTTCGCTCCTTCTCAGTGAGACCGCGATTGGCCACTCCATTATTACCGCACGATCGTCCACTTTTGGTCAAAAGTAAATACGGCGATATAGGTCCAAGAGGGCGCCCGTTGACGAAAACTATAGATCGCGCCACATTGCGGCGTCTGTCCAGAGATGCGCTATTCAGGGTCGATTGTGGCCGCCTGGCCTTTGTCCGGACAATTGTTCAATCAAACGTAGGGTGCGTTTCACGCACCGTAAATCATGGTGCACAAAGTGCACCCTACGGCCTTTCCACACCATTTGAGCAAAAAGACCCCGCATAAGGCGGGGTCAGTGATCAACAGGAACTGAAATCTGCGCGTACGCGACGAGTACGTTGGACTAACGCTCAACAGTCGAGTGAGTAGACATCAAATGTTCATACTTTCCTGGTGCGTTGCTCAGCCAGCGAAAATTTTTGGAAATCGGTCAACTCTGCACCAATACCCAAGGTACGGGTATGGACGTCGAGCATGAACGGCCGACCCTCTGCCAACGTACGCAGACCCTTTTGTATTGCCCCTTTCAACTGATCGGAATTCGTAACCACCGCCCCGGGGATATCATAGGCGGCCGCGAGCTTGGTGAAATCCGTACGGGGATTTCCCAGATAGGAAATGTAATCACGATTGGCCTGACCCGCGGGACCCATACGACCCATCATTTGCCAGCGCGTTTCTTCATAACAGTTATTGTTGAAGACGACCGTCATCACGGGAATGTCGTAGCGGGACATCGTCCAGAGAGAATCGGTCTGACCGAACAGGAAGCCACCATCACCCATCAGCGAAATCACCTGTTTGTCCGGTAGGGCGAGTTTTACCCCGGCGGAGGCACCCACACCCCAGCCCAGAGCGCGGCCCTCGGTACGACCAATCTTCGTCATGGCGCCGTCGGCAAACGGGAATAAGCCCAGGGCTTTATATTCGGTGCCTAGCTCTTCGATGATGACCGCATCCGGTTCCAGCTGCTGGCGCAATTCATACACCATACGCTGCCATGGAACAGGCGCGCCCTTGCTCAGGCGACCGGCCTCCATGCGAGCAGCAAGAAATGACTCCGTCAATCTTGCACAAATCGCCGGACGATCGCCCCTGAATTTCTTCAACTGTGCGTCGGTAGCCATGCCCTTGACGGCATCGACCAGATCCCTGGCAACGTCATTGAGATTGCCGACCAATGAGGCTACGGTCGGCGAATTCCTGCCGATCGTGTTTTGGTCGACACTCGCGTGGATTTCGCGGACCGCTCCGGTTCGCCGACCGAATCCGCCCGGGTCTTGCCGGGCACCAAAATTCAGGTACAAATCGATGGGTTGTTGATATTCCCGAAGATATGTCGGGATCGTATTATCCTCTCCTAACCAGAGCCCGTGCGTATTGGGAAAATCACAATAGAAACTACGGTGCTGAATCACGGGTATCGCAAGCAGTTCGCATAGTTCCACGACCGAGGATCGCGCATCGCACTGACTAACCTCTGGTCCGACGATCATCAATGGCGATTTGGCGCTTAACAATACTTTGGCTGCACGCTCGACTTCCGAAGTATCCGGTCGCAATTCCATCGGAACGTTCAATGCCTCGCCGGAATAAATAGCACCCGAGGTCTTGGCATACATGTAGTCTCGCGGCACGCGTAACGCCGTCGGTCCGCAAGGGAGAACGCTCGCAACCTTGTATGCCCGTCGTACCCATTCCGCCAGCCGGTCCGGTTTGTGTGCCTCCCATCGCCACTTCGTATAGAACCTGACCGCCTCTATCCAGTTATCGATGTCCTCGTGGCTGTCCGTCCCTTCCCGGTCGGCGTTTGCATGATCACTCATGATCACGAGAGGCGTTCGATCTTTCATCGAGTTGTACATATTGGAAGTGGAATGCGGCAAGCCCACGCGGCTATACATTCCAAAGGCAGGCTTTTTCGTAATCTTGGCGTATCCATCCGCCATCGAGACCACCTGGCCTTCCTGGGTAGACTGGATCAATTGAATCTGCGGATGGCCTACGAGTGAATCCACCACAGGTCCCAGGCCCGACCCATTGGAACAGAAAAGATACTTGGTGCCGGCCTCTATCATCTGCTCGACCATCAGATCGGCACCGGTACCTTCGACAGTGCGTACATAATCCGCTGGCAATTCGGAACCCGGTATAAAGGGTTCAACGGCGGCCAGCGCCGATCGGGCGGCAGTGGAACTGTAGCTGGCGGCTGCCATGCCTGCGAGGAAACCACGTCGCGAAATCCTTGCATTGACAAGGTCTCTAACTAGTCTGCGCATCTAAACCCCCTGAACACATTCAGCTATTATCAAAACATTGATCTGATCATCAGAAAATCGCCGGGATCGCACGATTCTATTTCGTCGAAAAGTTATCAGCCAGATATTTTACGATATCAGCCATGTCCTCTTTTCGAACGGGCGCGCCGCGCGACACCATTTCGTATACATAGAATTCCCAATCTTCGGCCGACATCTTGTTCGAGGGATTAAGGATTTTATTGAGTCCATGACATGCTGAACAGGCCATGATTACCTTGTCACGGTGCTCACTTTCCGGTAATCCCTGTCCCCAACTGACTGACGAATAAAACAGGCCCGTTACAAGAAGTATGGTTTCAACCAGCCTCATATTATTCCTGTATTTCATTCAACCTCCCGTCAATGAGTTCTTTCGCAAGGATCAATGCATTGACCAGAATAGTCCGCTCTGTTTTACCAGTCCAGTGATTTCGATTTTTCAATATCATCGGTAACTATGTTGCCGGAATCGCCATTCGCGGCCTGGATGAACTATTAAAGTGACTTAATGGGTATGGCCTTCAATTACCTGAAGTTTAGATGTTTCTTTTCGGGTCGGTACTGTCGCCAATCGTGTTACGAGTAACTCGCATTTAGACCTGTAGTAATACCGCGCCGTCGCGTCCACTGTATTGTGGGTTGTGCCAATTCGTAACAAATCTATTGTCGTGACAACGTATTTTCTAATTGGGGCAAGCGGCAAAGGGGCCGCATCCTTTTTGGATCCGACCCCTTGTCTGCCGCATGGGCGTAGGGTGCACTCCGTGCACCATCGTTGACGGTGCATGAAATGCACCCTACGGCAAATCTCACGAACCATGCGAAGGGTGCGCCCCGTGCACCATCGGACGGTGCATGAAACGCACCCTACGGCAAATCTCACGAACCATGCGAAGGGTGCACTCCGTGCACCATCGGCCGGTGCATGAAACGCACCCTACGGCAAATCTCACGGATCATGCGTAGGGTGCACGGAGTGCAGCTTGCAGACTACGGGGTCGGATGCGTGCGGACGCGACGCCTCAAACCAAGACTATCCGCTGGTTTGCATGGCCACCACGTGACGCCGGCGGCGGCGAACAAGAATAACTCCAGCCAGGCTAAGCAGTATCAGCCCAGCACGTCCCGGGTATTCAATAGTGAATACGATCGGCGTGAGAAATCCTCTAACGAGCACGCGGAGCCAATCGCGCGTCGCGATAAAGTCTGCTAACGGTGGCGAATGCCGGTAATAGAACCTGATCATGGCACGACCTAATGAATTGGTCTTCATGAAACGGTCACGGAAACTGCGCAAGCTATCAAGACGTGGATCCAGAGGAGAACCATAGGCTGCCGTTGCAATGAAGCAACCTGGGCCAATGGCGACATTCGGGAGTCCGAAGTCCGGCTCCACGCAGCTGGAAAACCCGCCGGCCGAGCCTGTCGCGCTGGGATCGTTGTTGGCCAATTCGTAATCAACGTCGCTCGTTGTTACGCTCACGGAGATGGTCTGCGTAAACGAGTCATAGCTCCGATACAAATCAGAAGTCACGTCTATCGTTACCGTTTGTCCGGTCGCGATCTCGGCAATCCGACACTGTGAGGATGCGGTATTGCTGCAGTCAGCGTCATCGAATCGCAGATCTGGACCGACAACAGGGCTTTGCGCGATCGTAACCACGACGTTGCGGGCTGCATCGGGTCCACGGTTGATCAGTTCGACATGTCCACTGTATCGCTCCTCCGAATCGCAGGTCGGAAATATCGGAATAGGCGGATTTGCGGAAATACCGAAACTTACGTCGAGGTCAACGCATCGTTCGACACCGGCCTGATGGATGGCAGCCCGGGCCTCATCGTTGCTGTCATTCAGCACGTCCGGAAACTCTGAAGATGCTGAGTTGACGATACACGGTGGAGGCAGCGGATCGGTTACGATGGCCGGCACGACGAGAACGGCACCGGCGCCGGGATCCAGGTTGCCGATTACCCACTCCCCACTGGCTGCGTCATAGCTGCCGGTACTCGGGAACGCAGCCGTGCCCTCTGGAGTTCCCATCTCGGCCGGCAGCTGTTCAAAGATCAGCAAATCTGCTGCGGGTTCGTCCCCGATATTGCTTACCTGTATCGTGAACTCGACGGGCTCGTTTGCCATCGGAAATTCAGTGTTGACGGATTTTCGGACCTCGATGTCCGGTGCGGCTATGGCCGCCGCGATGGGTACTCCGATCAGCAAAGCGATACCGGTAATTGTCTTCATGTCGCCCCCTTGTCCAGTCGGTGTCAGCGATCGCGGTATGTGGCGGGACCGGCTGATCATTGACAGGGTGGAACAGATCGCTGCGACGCTCCTGATTATTTGCGAATGATTTGCGGATTATTTGGTAACGGGTCCTCGTGCTGACGCAGGGTGTACTCTTTGCCCCGTCGTTGCGGTGCGCAAAGCGCAACCTCCGGATCGCACTATGAATCCGTGTTGCGGGGTGCACTCCGTGCGTCATTTTCGACGGTGGGTTAAACCCGCCCTACTCGTCCATTGCTGCCGGAGCAGCGGCTCAAAAGAAATACCGGATCCGACCCCTTTAGTGCCGGGAGTCAGGGCGTTTATAATCGGTGGCCTTTCGCGGTGACTACGAGATTGAGGACCGTCGAAAGACTGTTGTCTGCACACAGGAGAAGCAACCTTGAAACTCTACATGCACCCCGTATCCACGACCAGTCGTCCTGTTCGTTTGCTGATTGCCGAGAACAACCTCGACGTAGAAGAACAGGTGATCGATCTGACGACTGGCGAACACACGCAGGAAAAGTACGCCGCCGTCAACCCGAGCAAGTTGGTTCCCGTACTCGAGGACGGTAACTTTCGGCTTTCCGAAAGTTCGGCCATCCTCAAGTACCTGGCGGACAAGTTCGAACTGCCCACCTATCCGAAGGATCTTCAGAAGAGGGCGCGGGTCAACGAACGCATGGACTGGTTCGTTACCCAGTTCAACCGCGAATTCTGTTACGGCCTGAATTATCCGCAGCTCTTCCCGCACCACAAGCGACCCAGCGACGAAGTTCAGAAGGCCACGCTCGCGTGGGCCAAAGAGCGCGCGGAAAAATGGCTCGAGGTCCTGGACAAGAGTCTGATCGGCCCGGACCAGCAGTACCTCTGCGGCAACGAAATTACGATCGCCGACTACCTGGGGGCATGCCTGATTACGCTGGGCGAGCTCATTCGCTGTGACTTCTCCGCGTATCCGAATATCTCGCGCTGGCTTTCGAATATGAAAAAACTCAAGAGCTGGAACGCGATTAATGAGCCACTTTACGGCCTTGCTGCTCAGCTCAAAGACCAGCAGTTCGAGGCGATCGGCACGTGATGGTTATGAAGGTGCACAGAGTGCACCCTACAATCCGCATCCCGTAGGGTGCATTTCATGCACCATTAGCGACGGTGCACAAAGTGCACCCTACAATCCGCATCCCGTAGGCTGCATTTCATGCACCATTAGCGACAGTACACAGAGTGCACCCTACAATCCGCATCCCGTAGGCTGCATTTCATGCACCATTAGCGACGGTACACAGAGTGCACCCAACAATCCACATCCCGTAGGGTGCATTTCATGCACCATTAGCGACGGTACACAGAGTGCACCCTGCAATCCGCATTCAGTAGGGTGCATTTCATGCACCATTAGCGACGGTACACAGAGCGCATCCTACAATCCGCATCCCGTAGGGTGCATTTCATGCACCATTAGCGACGGTACACAGAGTGCACCCAACAATTCGCATCCCGTAGGGTGCATTTCATGCACCATTAGCGACGGTACACAGAGCGCATCCTACAATCCGCATCCCGTAGCGTGCATTTCATGCACCATTAGCGACGGTGCACAGAATGCACCCTACTTATTTATACAGGCTGTCGATGTATCCGCTTTCATCCAGCTCCCGCATGAAGCTGTCATCGTAGAAATGCTCCAGCGTGTACTTGCGCATCTCGTGACTGTCGTAAATCTCCATGACTTTCTTGAGGCCTTCATAAGGTGGATACGGTTTGCTCGGCAGCTTCTCTGCCTCTCGATAGAAGTACTCGAGCAATTCCGGGTCGGTGAGCTGGAACCATTTGCGTAACGTCCGGAATGCAGCCTGTTTGTCGTTCTTCAACAGCGCGATTGCTTCAACCGAACTCTTGACAAATCGACGGGCTGTATCCCTGTTGTCCTCGAGCCACGTGCGGTCAACCAGAAACGAAGAGCCCGCGACCGGCAACTCGTACTCACCGAGGTCGACAAGCACTTTGTAGCCGGCATCAACGGCCATCGTCGTATGTAACTCCGGACCAATGATCGCGTCGACGTATCCATTCTGCAGAGGCGCTACGCCAAGCCCATCGGCCATCATCGACCAGTCGAACCTGGGATCCCAGCCCATCGCCTCGGCGAAACTGGTGGCCATAAAGTGCGTCACGGCGCCAACACCCGAGTAACCGATCCGCTTGCCCTTGAGTTGTTCCGGGGATGTGATATCCGGTCGGCCGACAATGCGCCATCGCGAGACCCGATGTGTCGAGCCGAGGATGACGGGATCCCAGCCGCCGGTTCTTGTCGTCAGTCTCACGATCGTCGGCGAAGCGCCGCCGATCTTGATCGGCGTCTGTGAATTACTTTGTAGGATAAATTCTTCGGGTACGTCGACTCCGCTCAGGCGGATGATCTCGACGGAGCCGCGCGTGAACATCGGCTTCAGATTGAGCCCGTTCTTTTCGAAGATGCCTTCTTCGTAAGCCATTACGAACGGCAATTTGTTGAGTGAGACGTCGCCCAACATGAGTTTCAGTTCCACCTCTTGCTGTTGGGCAATCGCGGATGACATCGAAAGAAACAGGATTGGCGCGCAAAGAGTCAGCCGCGCCAGTCGATGCGCGGTATTCCGCATGACCGCATTGACAGAAAAACCATTAAACGTACGTGGCAGCATCCCTAATCCCTCCTCCTCAGATGCTTCAAACCATACCATGTACCGCGAATCGTCAATATAGTTTCAATTTTTACTATATTTCGACAGCCAGGACTCCCGCAGCAATTCAGCTGTCGCGCCCATTCACGTTTTCTTGTAACGCCGGCTTTGCTAATGTGGTCCGCGTATCGAGGACAATAAGCAAACCAGGCCTACATCAAAGAGTCGAGAGGGGTTATTCGCAATGTCGACTGATCATGAAGAAAACGCTGCGCCGTCGTCCATGACGTTCGGCCGAAGAGAACTGTTGACGGCGGCCGCCGGGCTGTCCGTGGGTTCGCTGATTGCATCGAAACCGCAGACGGCGAGAGCCGAACCGGGCCGTACGATCGAGCTGCCGGGTGCCGCTGAACTCGTGCCCACGAACATGCCGAAAGCGTTCTCGAAAGGCGAGATAGAGCGTCGCTGGAAAAAGCTGCGCGAATGGATGAACCGTGAAAAGTTCGACTGCCTGATTATTCCTGCGCGCCCCGACGGCAACGCCGACGTCAAGTGGATTTCCGAGAGCAATGCCAACTGGGCGGTATTTCCGGTGGACGGAGCGCCAACGCTGATTTTTCGGGGCGGCGATGATAGTCGGGCTGTCCAGGCCAATTCCCCTGTCGAATTCGACCTGCGTGTCAGTCGTTTCAAGCGCTCTCAGATCATCATCGACCGCCTCAGGGAACTGGGCATGGAACGGGCGCGCATCGGCGTCGGCAACCTGTCCGGACAGATGCGTAATGACGAAGGCGGCGTCAGCTACATTACTATGTCGAATCTCAAGGAAGCACTGCCGAGGGCAAAATTCGAGTCCGCCGTGCAGCTGCTCATGAAAGTCAAACTCGAGCGCGGCCCCGAGGAAATCGAAGTATTGCGTCTGGCAAGCCGGGTCAGCGAACTGGCCGTGCGCGCAATCGTCGAGACGGCCGGTCCCGGTGTCGAGCATCGCGATGTCTGGTTTCACGTTTTCAGAACTCTCCTGAACGCTTCCGGTGAGGAACCGCAACGCATTTCCATCCGCGGCGGGGACGAAGGCAACACGGCGGGTGGGCGGCCCCTCGACGAGACCTTTGTTTCGGGGCAGATATGCAGCCAGGAACTGTCCGGCACCGTGCTCGGCTACGCCTCACAGGTAAACCACGCAATGTGCATTGGTCCGCGCAAACCGGCGAACTGGGAATCAGCATTCAAATATTGCGTCGAGGTCTTTCATGCGCTCGTCGATTACGCGAAACCCGGTATCAGTTTCCAGGAATACAGCGAGTTTTATCGCAAGAAAGTGGAGGAGAAGGGCACCGCCTACTGGGGCGTCGTGTTTCACACCGGCGGCGCATCGGGCGACGGACCGCGCATGGGGCCGACCCGCCCCGACGAAAACGGCGATCTCGTTATCCAGCCAGGCATGGTCTTCACAATCAAGCCGCGATTTGCGATCGAGGGTGTCGAAACGCCATCGGCTCAATTCGGCGATCCGGTCCTGATTACGGAAACTGGGGCCGAACGCCTGGGTCGGCGCAATCCGGAGCTGATCACGCTCGGCTGAAGTCTATAAAGGGGCATTCCCGTTTGAGCCTATTGATACGCTCAAACGGGAATGCCCCATTGGATCCTATGCTCGACGCTGTCGTCGTTTTATGAGCAGCAACAAGCCGAGTATCAGTCCGATGCCCGCGGCCGCGATGACCCAAAGCTTCTTTGGATCTGCGCCAGGCGCTGACGATGTGCCCGGAGCGTCGAGTCCCGAGGGTTCTGCGCCAGGCGCTGTCGTCACTTGCGCGTTCGGATCGTGCTCCTTGGCCGGATACTTCGTGACGAGCTGACCGTTTTCGAGCGTAACGTATGGTGCCGAATAGTCGACTTCATCGCCGGCGAACGCCGGGCCGTTGTCGAGCCCGGCAAAATCCGTCAGCACCCATGCCGCGACTAATACGACCGTGCAACGTTTTCGCATCGTGTTTCGGGGTCCTACAAGTCTTCCGACTCGTACATGATCCTGCCGCCGACGAGGGTCATTACGGGCATCACTGTCGAGATCCTGTCGGTCGGCACATTCATGATGCTCCCGTCGAACACAACGAGATCTGCGAGCTTGCCGGCCTCGATTGAACCCAACGTATCATTTGCACCGATAAATCTGGCCGCCCAGCGGGTCAGCGCGAGGAACGCTGCCTCGCGATCCAGGGCCTCGCTCGCTCCGACGACTTCGCCGTCTCTGGCCAGACGCGTCACGGCTTTCTCGATATACCAGGTCGGGTAACTCCGGTCATCACGAGGTTCGGTTCCTTCGATGTGAAACGGAATTCCCCTCTCGAGAAGCGTGCGCAACGGAGCCATTCTCGGCAGACTGTCTTTACCGTACTGCGCTTCGATGACCTTCGTTATGCCGAGCGGTTCGGCATCGCGCTGATTGATACCGTTGGACAGGCTGACGCCGAAGCGAATGATGTCCTTGAGTTCCGGATGCGCATCGTAGTAGTCGAATACTTCCGGCACCCAGTCGATATTGTGATCGAAGCCCTGCGGCCGCCACAACTCTTTCACGTAGAGATTTTCCTGCTGCTCGGCGGTCGACACATTTTGCATCGCGAGGCGTATGGCCTCGCTGCCCATGTTGTGCACGCCGGTGACGTTCCAGCCGTGTTGCCGAGCCAGCAGCACATTGTAGTAATCGGTCTGTTTTTCCTGCTGTTCGTTGAGGTCGCCCTGGCTGAGATTGGTAAACCACTGTGCGGTCCAGCGGTTGTAGCCATAGCGGTTCGGGCTCAAATCGGGAATCACGTTCGTCTTTGGCTCGATTGTCAGCAGGCCTGCAGCGGCATCGGGCGATCCGGAATGCGGGCCAACCGACGCGCCGACGATTGTTACCATCGGTCCGCGTGAATCGCTGAGCGAGAAGTCCACGAGATTGCCGATGCGCTTCAGGTATTTTTCGCCTTCAGGATTCTGGCGCAGAAAATCGAGGCCCGGGTAAACGCGGACCGCGAGTTTGCTGCCGTCGCCATCATGAAACAATCGGTTCAGCACCGTCATCGTCGGTGCACTCATATGGCCTGTGGCAACCGTCACGCCGTGACGGGCGTACTTCTGGAGCGTCGCAACCGCCCCGGGGATAGCGACGTCATCGAACCATTTCGGATCCGGCCAGGGCCGGACTTCACGGCCGATGAAACCGGCCAGCTGCGCGCCGGCCTTCCCCGTGTAGTTGCCGTTCGCATCGCGATCGAGGTGAAAATGGTCTTTAGGGAAGCCCCTTTCGAGGGCAAGCTCAATCATCGCAGTATTAACGAGGCTGTAACTGCTATCCAGATACACCGCGATCGGCATATCCGGCGCGATTTCGTCGAGCGTGGAAATACCCCAGCTCTTCATCGCTATGCTGGCCCAGGAATCGCTCAGGTTGAAAAACATCGCGGGTTCGCCGGCGCCTTCGTTTTCCACGATGAACGACATCGTGGCCAGCGCCTGATCGAGCGTCGCGCCGCCGAGGTGCGGGCGGGTAAGGCCGCCCCACTGGCTGTCTTTCAATACGTCGCCGGCCGGTACCGAATTGTCGCCATCGTTGTAGATAAAACCGGGTGTCAGCGACCGGCCACGCAAATCGACGCGTCGGGTCGCCGGACCCGCGAGCCGCAGTATGTCGCTGCTGCGACCGACGGCCAGAATCGTGTTGCCGCGAACGGCAACGGCTTCTGCAACCGCGAAATTCTTGTCGGCGTCAGCGGTCAGAACCTCGCCATTTGTAAACACGATGTCCGCATAGTGAATCAATTCCGGCGGCACGCCGCTGTCCTGCGCATAGCTCGGTAACGCGGCCATTGCGGCACACCAGAGCACCAGCTGTAGCGTTAATGGCCTCCTTGTCCCGCGACCGAAAATCGCACGGACACTCGTATTTGCAAAACGTCTTTTCAGTTTGTCAGATGCGTTATTTTGCTGCACGGCCGGGACGTCCTCTGGTTTTCTATTGTTTGATCGGGTAACCGCGGCGATGTTTTTGAGTCAGAGCATCGACAGCAGTTGGTGTTTCGAGCCTGGGATATGTAATTCTTGACTATACCGGACAATTGATGCAATGGCGCGTCACGGTCAGTGGTAAGAGTGCTTTTCTCGGTTGAACCGAATGAGCCGGAAAAGTATCAGTTGAAATAGTCTGGAATCGACGGCAACTTTCTGCAATTTCCCGGCTTTGACCTCTGTGCGTGACACACCGGCAGGAAACGGCAGAATGTCCCCGTTTATCCCGGAGCATCGTTTCAGGGTATGGAATACAATGGGCGGGTTGAGTCAGAATGCATCCCTGCTGGCGCAACCGGCACGATAATTCCAACAGAAACTACAATTTTAGAGGAGATCTCCGTTGCGAAATTCGTACCTGCCCGTTGTCGCACTGGCAATCATCGTCACTTTGGTTCCTGCTACGGACGCCAGGGCGGCGGGCCTGCGATCCATTTCCTGCGATGACTTCCTGCCCGCACCGAGACAAGTCGGCGACACGAAAGTCGGACCAGCTTCCTGCCTGATGCACGAAGCCGAAGTCAGCTTTGACGGCCGCAACTATTTACGAATCGATCTCGGGCTCGACGGGACGGCAGAGGGCTACGTAACCGACGAGGGCACCTATCACGAATACCTGACGAACGGCCCGGACCTGATCTTCGAACAGGCCGGCAATTCGGGGCAACGTCATGTTGCAATCGCGCACTACGAGCGTATGCGCGGATCCGCAATTCTGCTGCTCTTACCAAAGAACAAAGCGGACTGGAACGGCAAGCTGTGGGTCACCGCACATGGCCGGGGGCGATCGTTTCGCAATGGCGCCCTGAAGATTTGGGATCGCTATTACGACCCAGACGCGCCGATGGCCGCGTTCGACAAGATTGACCGGGTGATGGTTTCAAAAGGATACGCGCTCGCCGTAACCCGACGCACCAGCGAACAGGGGATCGGCGAAGTGATTGCGACACTTGACGACGGTTCCGTCGTCGACTGGGCCGCGTTCAACGATAATGCCAGTCTCATCAAGGATTTTACCGCCGTCGCCAAATCCGTTGTGAGGAGGCGTCTTGGCAGGGCACCTTCCAGAACGTATCTGTACGGGCATTCCGCAGGAGCCAGGATTGCGCGCAGCATCAATTACACGCCCGGACTCAATGCGGATAGACGCGGCAATCCTGTGTTCGATGGATTCCTGCTCGACGATTCGGCCACAGGATTATGGCTTCCCGTCGTCATGCGGGACGGAAAGGACGTTCTGTTCGCGACAGAGGAGGAAAAGCAGGCCTTCAGGCCGCAGGTCGAACTCGTACATCAGATGTACACCGCGATCTGGGATCGCGCGCCGGGCCGCCCGCCCTGGGTAACGGACGGCTACCTGACGAACAAGCGGCTCAATGCGAAGATCGTGATGGACAAGGGGCTCGGCGATCGCTTTCGCATGTACGAAATTCGCAGCATGAGCCACAACGGCGGCGAAGGCCTGCCGCCCGATAATCGTCTCGGCAGAATCCGCGTCCTCGACGTCTCGCTCGTGATGGGCGGCGCAATCGACAAACTCGACGCCCTTGTGGAAGGCGCCGCAGTGCCGCTGGCGTCCAAGTCGGACTGGCACGTGATCGGAGATGTCGATAAGGATGACGTGATCGAGCATCCCGCAATCATCTATCCGGAAGTCGCTTGCCCGCTCGGCGTCTTCTATCCGTATCCGCAAAGCGGTTCGGGCACGACCGCGTTCGCCGCTTTTTCGGGTGAAGGCCTGGAACCTCTGGACGAAGCCGAGATGTTCGTGGACATGAATCGCAACGGCGTTTGGGACTTCCGCGAAACGCCGACTGCCGCGTGGCAACGTCTGGGTATGCTCCGGCCGGGGGAGGACTTGACCCAAGGGCGTTACATAGACTGTATCAAAGCCGCCACCAGGACTCTGCAGGACGAAGGTTTTTTCAGCGCCGCGACCGCGGCACGTTACATCGATGAGGCGGGGGCACAGAGTCTGATCCCGGCCGCACTCGTTGAATAATGAATCCGAAATGGAGCGCAGCGAATGTCGAGTCGCCAATATTTGAATCGCTTATTGAATTTCTCTCTCGTCGTGTCGATTTCTGGTCTGACTCTGACAGCTTGCTTCAAGGCCCCGTCAGCCGAGGACAGGATCGTGCAACTGCTCGCCGATGAGGCGCCTTACCACGTCGTTTCTCCGGAGCTGTTCGCAGAGCTGGGATGGGACCTGCCCGACGGAGGAGAGACCGTAAAACAACTTGCCGATGCGGCGCCGGGCAGCGCATTTGATCCACGCGCGCTCGAATCGATTCCGACCGAAACCCTCGGCTACACCGCCCGCTGGCACGAAGTGCCGTTCAAGGTTTATGGTCTCGACTGGGATATCGGCGGACTGCATCTCGTGCCGCAACGACCGGTGGCAGAACTGCCGACGATGGTCATCATCAACGGCGGCGCGGCGAACTGGTACGAATTTTTTATCGATCCGAAAAACCGCGCCGGCCTCGGGCAGTACCTCGCGCAAAAAATACCGGTCCTGCTGCTCACGATACCTGGCAACTACCGGCACGGCGGCTGGACCGAGACGGATTTTGGTGCCCGCATTCCAGGTTACCTGCTCGACCAGGACCTGTCGCCAGAAGAAGTCGCGGTGCGCAATGCCGTGTATACGTTTCGGGTCGTGACTGACGGTGTCGCGGCCATTGTCGAAAAGGTTGTGGACGGACCGGCCGTCATCGTCGGCCATTCCACAGGCGGAGAGGTCCAGTTCATGCTCAAGAACTCGAGCCTCAGGACTAAGACACGCGATCTGTCTTTCGGCTGGGGCACGGGCGGCCCTGCCGGGCTGCAGGTTATGCAGCAATTTCGAGGCGTGCGCTCCATCGATGACTTCCTGCACGTAAGCGAGGTGCGAGCACGCACGCCGGACCAGTACGCCGGTGGCTATCTGGGTCCGTTAAATCCGTTCTGGGACGCAGAAAAGTCGCGGCAGGAAATCGCGGAAGCATGGATGGGTGCCGAGGAGCAACGTCGCGCACAGTTCAAACAGCCGCTGCAGGACATGGAACATTCGAGCACGATTAATCTGCAGCCGGAGGTCGAGACACAGATTCGTGACACACTTGCGGACAACGCACTCGGCATCGATGCCGAGGAAGTCATCGACGACCTGTTTCTAACGATGCGTTCGCCGGTAAGCGGTTACAAAAAGATGATCTGGACGACAGCGCAGCTCGATACCGGCCACTGGGACGCCGACCTGACGAAAGCGCGTGAACTGCTGATCGCCAACGAATTTCGCGAGCATAACCCCGGCGTGCCGATTCGGGTATTGTTGTTCGACGTGCCGATGACGCACTACGGGCATATCGAGAAACCGCGCGAGCTGGCCGGCGGCCTCGTCGCCGCGTTGCGCTGGCTGGTGGCGGAAATACGCGAATAAAAAAAGCGATTGAACGCAACCTATTGCGTCCATGGGTGGTCGTTACGCTCGGGAAGCTTACGTACGGAGCGGACCGGCCCGGCGGCGGAATCCATATCGCCAAACTCACCGGTTATGCACGGGAAATCAAGTCGAGTCCACGCTAGACGTAGCCAACCTCGCTGCACGTGCCGTAATTGGCGAGTGCATGCCGCATCCGAAGTTGATCCGTTAACTCACTTTAAAGTTATTTTTCCTTAAGTCGTCTCGTCGATCTGTTCGCGTCATAGAAAAAGTAAAATATTATCAATCAGCTATGCAAATCGAGGAAACAGCCTGAGTGCATTTTCACGGTTAATTAAACGCATATCACTTTCGCTGAACAAACCCGTTTCTGCCAGCGCCTCGGCAAGGGCGGTACTGGTTTCACCAGGCGGGAAGTCCGTCCCGAAGACAATCTGGGTCATCGCGACCATCTCCATCAGTGCCAGCAGTGCACCGCGGTTAAACGCGGACGCGGTATCGTAATAATATTTGCCCATCTCCGCGGTAAAACCGTTTGGCAGAGCGTCCGGTGCCCGGCGGCCGGCACTTTCGAGCCTTCTGAGCAGAAACGGGGCACTGCCGCCTGCATGCGACCAGATAAAACGAATATCGGGATAGCGCCTGGCGTCACCGCTGAAGGCAATCCCCATCATCGCACGCGTGGTATCGGTGCCATACTCTATGGTCCCGGGTCTTATACCTGGGGCGTAATCCAGGTTCCTGCAGCAGTTTGCGGCCGTGGGGTGTACAAACACCACGGCTTTTCGCCGGTTGAGTTCCTCCATCACCGGTCTGAAATCGGGGTTCCCTATCCACCGGTCACCATAACTGGTTATGAATCCCACACCGTCGGTATTCAGAGTGTCGTAGGCATACTCAATCTCACGAAGTGTCCCGTCGACATCCGGTAGCGGCATGGCTGCGAACAGTCCAAAACGAGACGGATGATCAGACACGAGTCTTGCTCCGTACTCATTACAGGCCCTCGCGAGTCGACGTGTCTCAGCCACGTCATCAAACCAAATCCCTGGATTTGTTATAGATATGATCGAGGCCGCCACACCTCCCATGTCCATATCCTCGATGGAATGTTCGGGGACCCATCTGGTGTTCGCAATATTAAGTAAAGGCCTGTCTTTGACATTGGCAACCCATGCCGGTGGGGCGAAATGATGGTGTACATCGATACGACGTGGATTACTGCTACCCGTGGATTCCTGAGCCTCGACCAGTCGTGAAAAAGGGACGGCCAGTGCCGATCCGATTGCAGATTTTAGTAACGTGCGTCTATCTAGTTTTCTCATCCCCGACCTCCGCTTAAGTGTATGAAGGGATAGATATTCAGTATCCGCCAAAACCAGCCGCCCGACTACTCCCAGAAGAACCAACGGACTAAAAAGTATGACACTCCCACACCGAGCGCCATACCAACCCGAATTGCACTTCCGTACGTCTTGGATCTGTCGATGCGCTGAACAACCAGAAAGATAACAAGAACGGCTATGAGCCAGCCGATACCAGCTTCGACGGATATTGAGACTGAGAAAATGGCGAGCGAGACTACGGTCATGACAGCCGTTGCAATCGGAATCACAATCCAATCCGAGACGCGCTCCGAGTGTGCCTATTCGTTCGTATGCATTGATTTCCAATAGAACAGTCGACGGGCTGCTAGGGCCAGTGGCTGCCGATTTGCCATGTTTTCGTCCACCGGCCGCTATCCGAAAGATACTGTTGAAAAACTCTGTTTTGCGACTACAGAAAAATTCCTGCGAAATTTTCTTACCCGGACTGCGCGCAAAACAGTTGCGTTTTCAGCTTCTGATGCTTTCCAAGGCCGATTGTCAAGTGCAGACTACCACCCCCTCATATCGAGAGTACGAAAAGACGGTTAAATCGCAAACAAAATTGTCGTTCTCGCAAACATCAGAGATTTTCAACAGTATTGGCAGGATGCAGCCCTTGAAATAAGGGAAATTCAGGGCTACTAAACGGCAGCCATTCGGGCCGGACCGCACCCCTGTTCAGAGCGTCGCCCTTGGGTGCCGTTTACCTTACTACTCTTAGGTCTTGGTATTTAGTGGGCAAGATTGCGGGAGTCTTGCGGAGATTTCTCCGGACTCGAATTTGCCTTACGCAAAGATGTCAAACAGCTGGTATCTCTATCCAAGCTCCTGCCTGAGTACGACAAGCCTCTGCCTGTTGTGATCAAAGGAACAACAAATACAACCGCCCGGATCCATCACCATCCTGCATGAGCAAACTGCGAACTGTGCCCTCAAAGTTCGCGATGACTCAGGCAGAATCGCGCAATGTGGTACAAGAATGGGTGACTATACGATGAGGAGTATCCGCCGATGGGTGGGTGGCGCAATCGACTTCTCGATATCAGCTTCCCCAGTCGAGAATCAAGGTTCGATGTCCATCACCCGAAGTATTTCTTCTTTGGCCCGCCAAACGCATGGGACGCCGTAGGTGCGAGCGTATCCCATGGATAGAATCGGAGGCGGCTATCCCCCGCTTCTGGCGCGTCCGAAGACGCAAAGTCGTGGTGCGCTCCGACGCCTCGGCCGCTGGCTCGGTGTCTGTATTCTAGTTGGCGTAATTCTTAGTTGGATGGTCGTTCTGCCGCTACGCTGGATCGACCCCCCTGCAACGGCCTTCATGCTACAGGACGACAGCAGACGAGAAACGATCCTGTACGAATGGTCGGCATGGTCAGACATTGGCGTCGCCTCTCCGATCGCCGTTGTTGCTGCCGAGGATCAGAAGTTCAGCAGTCACTTCGGCTTCGATTTGAAGTCAATACAGCAGTCGGTTGAAGAACATGCTGACGGCGCCTCGCTGCGCGGCGCGTCCACTATTACTCAGCAGGTTGCGAAGAATCTGTATCTTTGGTCCGGGCGGAATTTTTTGCGCAAAGGCATTGAAGCGTATTTCACCGTTTTGCTGGAAGTCGCGTTGAGCAAAAAAAGAATTCTTGAGATTTACCTGAATATTGCTGAGTTTGGACCAGGCATTTACGGTGTCCGTGCGGCAAGCGAGACGTATTTCGGAAAGGCGCCGAACGAACTGACTGATGCTGAGGCCGCGTTGCTTGCGGCTGTGTTGCCGAACCCGAAGCGGCTGCACGCCGGAAACCCATCGGCATACGTACGGCAGCGGCAAAGCTGGATCATGCAGCAAATGCAGCGCCTTCGGCGCGAACGCTGGATATATTCCTTGCAGTAACGCTGCGGGATTTGATCACCGGCTCCGGCAATCCGCCGCGGTCTGTCGCCAAGACCATTGAATTACCTGTCAGGTTACTTTCTCTGTCACGACAGTAGCTCGAGTTGCCCTGCGCCGAAGATAGCCGGATAAAGTTCGTCTCCCCCGTTTCAATAGGTCTGCCACTCATCGACGACGAACCAGCCGCTCTTGATCGCCTTGTCCCACTGCAAAAACACGGCGGGGCCGATACCGGCCGGTAGCCCCAGTTCGTCATCCGCCGCCATGTAGCCGTGCTTGCCGGCCATGAACTGCGTCAGTGAATACTTCGGTGCCGGCTGCATTTTCTGGTACAGCGGAATGACGACTTCTTCGTAGACCTCGCGGCTGTGGTCGCGGCTGAATGCCGAGATCTGGAACATGACCGGCGGCACGGGTTTCACGCCCACACCGGAGAGTTCCTGGGTCAGGCCGACGTAATGATCGATCAGGGCTTTCGTCTCATCTGCGTCAAACTCGAGCCGCTTCGCCGTCACTTTCGCTGCTTCGATCAGGGATGCTTCGATGCCGTGGGTAATAATGTATTCGGCTTTGAACTGCGGCCGTCTTTCCGCGCGCTCCCAGCCGTCCAGAATGTCTTCGATCACCATTGGCAGTCGCATCAGCGCTTCGGGTCCTTCCGTGCCGAGGAGTTCCGGCCCGACGTAGCGGGCCGAATCGCGCCAGCTGCGAATGTACAGTTCATCGAACGGATCCGACCGCGAGGGTAACAACCGGGCTTCAGAAACCAGGTCGTAGTCACCGATCTTGCCCAGCTGACCGCCCCAGGCCGACTGCGCGCGATAGATGTAGCCGAACGACGAATTCTCGACCGCGAGCATGCCGGTCACGTTCGGCACGCGCTGCGACAGCATGTTGACCAGCGGCCCGCCCGTGGAATGGCCATGCAGGTAGATCGAGAATTCATCCTCGGGAAAGTGCTTGCGCATTGCCGCGATGCCGCCTGCCTCGAGTGCGAGCGGCCAGGCGGCCATACGGTAGTAGAAATTCGTATCGGGCTTTGCCTTGGCAAGCCGTCGCGTCCCGTACCGCGGCCGCTGCCCGGTATCGTAAATAATGTCGTACTCATCGCGTCCTATCTGTTCGCCGCGCTGCCAGATTGGTGTGCGCACGGAACCGTCATCGCGGAAGTTCTTCCCGGGCCAGTCGCGTGTTTCGGTGTGGAACGCATGCCGGCCCGGATAGCTCATGCTAACAACTTTGTAGCCGAATTTCTTCGATAGCATGCGAGCCTGGCGATGCATGGACTTGAAATCTCCGGAGCCGCCGTGAAACAGAAAGATACCAACCTTTTTGCCGTCCGCGCCTCTGGCAATACGCGATGAGTCCACCGGTTCATGGACCGACATGCCGATGTCCCACTGCATACCAGCAACTTCGAAACGGATTATGTCCTCGACGTAACCCTGTTCGCCCCGGACCGGAATGTCCTCACGACTCAGGACCTCCTCCGACGCAGCAACGATATCCGCGACTGCCACTTCCCGTGGCGGCGCGTAGCCTGCGTTTGCCGCGACGCACATGCTCGCGCTGCCGATCAGCAGAAATAGTGTCGATCTGACTTTTCTGTATGTTTTGCTGTTCATAATCACCCCGAATGTAGGTGCTTGCGTTGATTCTTGATGACACCGGCCAGGAGCAATACGACCAGTACGCTCGCGCCCGCAATGATCAGTGCATGATTTGATGTTTGCACGTCGGGCGTTGATTGCGCGGATACAATCGGCTGCGCATCAACCACTGATGTCGCATTGGGAGCGGCCTGCGCATCGGTCGACTGCTCCGCAGCAGTTGCCGTGCCGACGGAGTGGGGTCGCGTGGTCGTATACTTGCCGGTCTCCGGGTCGATATAAATCATATACGCCGGAGCTTTGTCGTCGTCGCCGGTGAACGCCGGTC
>Ga0224512_10000587_pt1 | contig 37731 bp, 29 predicted proteins | sample SF_May12_sed_USG_4_FD_169103 | JGI IMG/M metagenome (GOLD analysis project Ga0224512, IMG submission 169103) | Sediment microbial communities from San Francisco Bay, California, United States - SF_May12_sed_USGS_13 | ecosystem: Environmental > Aquatic > Marine > Sediment | place: USA... | reverse complement strand
TCACGAGCGTCCGCACGACTCGCTGCAGAAAATGACGCCCGTAGAATACTTGGCTGAGAAATCACCGAAACACTGTACTTTAGCCTGGTCCTAAAACGGGGAGCTTTACACGTCGCGTTGCTGATACCGTGCTCACTGCATTTCTTTGCCACCTCTCGTCCGGCCTTCTCCTTCTTTCAGAATCGCAACGATCTGTGTCTCACTAAACCTTGACCTCTTCATTCGTTTTCCTCAATCGTCTATGATGTTAGAAGATTTCTATTTTTGAACCGTGTACTTTTAAGGGAAGCTTACAAACGTTGCCCTTTGTGCTATTCGAAAAAGTATCGGGTATCACCTGATCACGGGATACCAGGCTTCAATTCTTTTGGTACGCACAGCAACACGAGCAAACCTGACTTATGCCTAATTGCGGTAGGATACCTGTGGGCAAAAAGCAATTTGGAAAGATAATAAAAGTCATCTAGCCCACCCATTTTTTTCACTCGCACGGAACGATAGGGAGCCTCTGACTTTGGGTGAAAATATTCAGTAATCAAATTATCTACACCAGGCGTTGCGAAGGATGTTATAGTTTCCGATTCGGTTACCTCTTTAAAATCGTAAATGCTTAGGTGCTCCTTTTCGCAAAGGACAAATTCTTTCTTGCCCTTCAAGACCTTCTTTACAAATGACTTCTTTTCGTCATTATTCTGTACGTCAAAGCATTTCTCTAGGTATCGAAAAAGATCTCTTTTAGCGATTACGAAAGATTTGATATTTGAATCCCGCATTCGAATTTCCAATGGAATCAACACAACGTCGTCAAACGTGTCTTGAAGAATCAGATCAAAAAAACCTTCCTGGTTGGTGTCCAAATCATCGTTGACAGTCGCCTGTGCAGCCACATTCATTGTCAAAGACACGATGGCAAAAATAACCGTCAAAATCGCCGCAGTACTATTAAGGTAACTTATTCTTCGCTGCATTGCGTCTCCTTTCGTAAGCCTTACGAGCTTCAGCAAAATTCGCTTCCGGGATCTCAAAAGCGTAAGTTTTTCTCGGCTTTATTCCGTCGTAAATTGACCAAGCCTGGTTTTCAAACCAAACAGCTTGGACTTCGGTGCCCTCAATGAGCTTACTCCCATTGAACTGTGAAAAAACGTCAGAAACATCGCTGTAAGCTCCTTGATCAAATATCCAAGCGTGCCCCAATTCGTGAAATAGGGTAATCGCAGCAGGTCCCGTTTCCAGGCGATCAGACTCACCGATGTCGGTATCCCAAGGATTATACCCAATGTAGCTGCCGGTTGGCTTGCCTTTGGCCCGGCGCTCCTTACTCTCTGAATCTGCCGAACCTCCCCCGCCCGGCATCGAAATTCTATGGCTGTTATCACTTGATTCAAGTGTTGAAATGACATCTTTTACTACATCGTTGCCCTTCTCTTTCAATTCATTCAAGTCTTTTTGAACTGCCCTTGCGTACTTGTCATCTCCCGCATATTCCACTTTTGCATTATCTGTATACACGTTCCACAATTTTCCTTCAGCATAACGAAGGACGACAGTTTCCGTTTTCTTTACGATATTTCCTTCATCATCTTTAGATTCTACTTCTCGTGTGGTGTACACGTAAATCTTTTCGCCCACGGGATCAATATAGCGCAGGGGATTGTTTCGAACATATGTATAAAGATTCCATGACTTTGGGCTTTCGGGGGCAGTATCATTCAGCCAATCATCTGGTGAGCTGAATCTGCCATGATTGTAGTTATGAATCCTTGCTACAGCAAAATCGAGTTCTGTCTCACTATCTCTTTCATACCCGGTAAACTTTTGCCTGACCGTGTCAGTTCCATAGCCGGCTCTTTGAGTTGTGCTCACGGCAGTCAACTCCTCGCCAAACGGCAGAAGGTCACGCTTTGAATAAACATCTCCGTCCTTGTTGGTCGTGATTCTAGGGCTGCCGAGATAATCGTTTGTAAGGTAACTAACCTGCGCTGTCGATATTGGCTCAACGATTGTCGAATACTCGGCTATCAGCTTGCCGGCCGCGTCATAGTGAAAGATCGTCGCTTCGCCGGTCAAAGGAACGACCTTCTTTACCCGTTTTCCGTGACCGTCGAAGAAGTATTCGCCAATGATGTTGTCGCCCGAGTCCTCGACCTTGATTTGTTTGTTCTCGCCGTCATAGGTGGTATGAAAAGGTCGGGCGCGGTTCGAGTTTGACGCCAAGGAGCTTGCCCGACCCGCGGGAAAGGATTACGCTTCCCGCTACCGGGGCTCCGGGATGCGCCAGCGACTCGAACTCGTTTGCCCCTACTGTCGGGCAGCGAGTCGCTGCGGGTCAGTTCGACTACACCTATAGGCCACGAGCCTGCCGTCGTAAGTGAAAGTCCTGTGCCGCACGCGCCCCTATGAGTCAGGCTGTGTTGATAGCCGGAACTCGAATCAGTATTTGTCGCTCGCCGCCCGGCGAAGTCAGCCCCGAAAGGAAAGGGTTCGGTTGTCAAAGACCGGATTCGCCCGAGAAGATTCTACACCTAAAAAGGAGGTGGAAAATGAAGAGATTTCTGCCGAAGGATGCCGCCGGGATCGAAGGCAGGAGATGGTTCGGGCTCGACCTGGCAAAACGAGAGTCTCAGCTGGCCGTCCTGGACGCGAAGGGAGAGCAGAAAGCGCAGAAGAGATTCAAGACGACGAGGGAGAACATCCTCGCGCTTGCTTCTGAGCTGAGGGAGGGCGACACGCTGGCGCTGGAGGTAACGACGAACTCCACATCGATCGCGAGGATCCTGAGGGACAACTCCGAGGCGAGGCTGATCATGTCGAACCCGATCAACCCCAGGTTGACCGTTTGTCGATCGTCCTCTTCGGGATCGTGTAAAGGAACTCCTCCTCTTTCGTGAGAAGGTGAAAGACAAGCTCGGAGAGCTTTCGGGCAACGGCGACGACAGCCACGCTGGCAAGGCGGAAGGTCGGCGTCCGGATCAAAAGCGCCGCACGAAGATCCGAAGGCCGACCGGTCCTCTACGAAACAGGCCTCGAGGGAACAAAGGTCAAACGCAGGATCGTCCGCGAAGCCGCTCTCAGGGCCGAAAGGATCTACGAGGCGATCGTCAAACAGAGGCGGGAATCCGAAACCGGCTTCCGAAGCGAGGACCTGATCTTTGATCCGACGCGGCCGCGCCACGCTGACTGGGAGAAGGTGCTTTCTTCTGTTGCCGAACAGCTGATCGAAAAGCCGAAGGTCCCAAAGGCCTGAGTTTCGTTGACATCCCCTTCAGACCAAAAACCGCCCGATCTCCGGACGGCCATTCTTTCTGTGCCTGTTTCTGAGTGATTACGGGTTTATTGAGTTGACCTTTTCATCAGTAGAGGAAGGTCTGCGTCCAGCCGCTTGTGCCGGTCTCCGTCGCCGACTTCAGACGGTTCAGCTCGTCATCCGTATATGTCTGGACGGCCGTAAATCCGTTGCTTTGCCCGGACGGCAATTCTTTATGTGCCTGTTTCTGAGTGATTGCGGGTTTATTGAGTTGACCTTTTCATCAATAATGCTCTTTAATTTTTCGCCAATCTCATAATTTGAATCTTGTCGAGATTAAAATATAAAACTATATATATCAGTAAGTTAGAAAAGTTCCACGCTTTCTGTTTCAGTAAGCAAATCGTTAACCCGACCGGACCCGTAGGCGCAAATTTCTGCCTGTGAAGGTAAAGGACCTGCTCGGAGATGCGCCTGAGCAGGTCCATTGCGATATCGATGTTCGATCTATCTGGACTTTAGATCGAAGCGATCGAGGTTCATGACCTTGTTCCAGACTGCTGCGAAGTCTTCTGCAAACTTCTGTTTAGAGTCGTCGCTGGCATAAACTTCGGCGATGGCTCGAAGTTGTGAGTTCGAACCAAACACCAGATCGACCCGGCTTCCGGTCCACTTGACACCGCCAGACTTGCGGTCCTTTCCGACAAAAAGATCGTCGCTGTCAGCGGATTTCTCCCAAACCGTGCTCATGTCCAGCAGGTTGACAAAGAAATCATTGGTCAATGTCTCCGGTCGCTTTGTAAAGACGCCGGTTTGGGACTTTTGAAAGTTTGCGTTCAAAACCCGCATGCCACCGACCAGCACCGTCATCTCCGGAGCTGTCAACATCAACAACTGCGCCTTATCAACAAGCAATTCCTCCGCCGAGCGTTTGTGTCCTTTTCGGAGGTAGTTGCGGAATCCGTCCGCGGTCGGTTCGAGCACCGCAAAGGATTCTACATCGGTCATTTGCTGGGACGTGTCCGTGCGTCCCGGACTGAACGGAACCTGAATGTCATGTCCGGCCCTCTTCGCCGCTTGCTCAACGCCTGCGCAACCGGCAAGCACGATCAAATCGGCCAGCGAGACTTTCTTTCCGCCGGACTGCGAGCCGTTAAAATCGTCTTGGATCTTTTTAAGAGCTCCCAAAACCTCCACAAGTTCGGCTGGTTGATTGACTTCCCAGTCCTTCTGAGGCGCAAGGCGAATTCGCGCACCATTTGCTCCTCCCCGTTTGTCGGAGCCGCGGAAACTGGCAGCGGATGCCCAAGCGGTTGAGACCATTTGTGAAACGGAGAGACCCGAGGCGAGGACCTTGCCCTTGAGAACGGAAATGTCCTGGTCATTAATCAATGGATGATCAACCGCGGGAACAGGATCTTGCCATAACTGCGGCGCGGCAACCTCCGGGCCGAGACTCCGCGAAATGGGTCCCAAGTCCCGGTGAGTCAACTTGTACCAAGCCTTGGCGAAGGCAGTTTCAAACTCCTTCGGGTTCTCAAGGAATCGTTTTGAGATCGGACCGTAGATCGGGTCTACCTTCAGTGCCAAGTCGGTGGTTAACATCATCGGGGCGTGTCTTCTCGTGGCAACGTGAGCATCAGGCACGGAATTTTGGGCAGTTTTGTCTTTGGGAGTCCACTGAAATGCTCCGGCGGGACTCTTTGTCAGTTCCCATTCGTAGTCAAAAAGATTGTCGAAGAATTCGTTTGACCAACGTACAGGCGTTGAAGTCCATGCTCCCTCAAGGCCGCTGGTGATGGTGTCTTCGGCATTTCCCTTGCCGTATTTATTCGTCCAGCCGAATCCTTGTTCTTCGATGCCAGCCGCTTCCGGCTCCGGACCGACATTTCCCTTCGGATTGGCGGCGCCATGTGCTTTACCCAACGTGTGTCCGCCGGCAATGAGCGCAACCGTTTCCTCATCATTCATCGCCATGCGGGAAAAGGTCGTTCGGATGTCTTTTGCCGCCGCAAGCGGATCGGGTTTTCCGTTCGGTCCCTCGGGATTTACATAGATCAAGCCCATCTGTACAGCAGCAAAAGGATTCTCGAGTTCGCGGTCGCCGCTGAAACGCTTGTCATCCAACCATTCGCTTTCGGGTCCCCAATAAATATCTTTTTGGGGCTCCCAAACATCTTCCCGCCCACCGGCGAATCCGTAAGTCTTGAGTCCCATCGACTCCAGGGCGCAGTTGCCGGTGAGCACCATCAGGTCCGCCCAAGAGATCTTGTTGCCGTACTTTTGTTTGATTGGCCAAAGCAACCTGCGGGCCTTGTCGAGGTTTGCGTTGTCGGGCCAGCTGTTGAGAGGGGCAAAGCGCTGTGTCCCGTAACCCGCGCCGCCGCGGCCGTCAGAGACACGATACGTACCGGCGCTGTGCCAGGCCATCCGTATGAAAAGCGGACCATAGTTGCCATAGTCGGCCGGCCACCAGTCCTGTGAAGTCGTCATCAATTCTTTGATGTCCTTCTTCAGGGCCTCCAGGTCCAGTTTCTTGAACTCCTCGGAATAATTGAAATCCGCACCCATTGGATTACTCTTGGCGGAATTCTGATGCAGTATGTCGAGGTTCAGCTGATTCGGCCACCAGTCGCGATTCGAAAAGGGCCGCGACATTTTATTTTTTTCAATCACTTGTTTGCCTCCGTCGTTGGTAGAATCCTGTGCCACAACCGTACCGCTGTTGATGCTTATCAAACAGCCAAGGGCCAAGGCAACGACCCAGAATGAATTCGTATTGCTGAAAAGCCGCACCGTTCGTCTGCTTATGCGCTCCGCAACCGATTGAGCGGCTTCGATAATCGCGGGGCATTTGTATGTGGTATCTAACATGTTGGTTCTCCTTTCGTGTGATCTAAACCTGGAGGTAACCCTTCGAAACGCGAACTCTGCCGGGAGTTAGTCGCCGAACTGACCCGATGTCCCTCCAGACAATCGGGAAATGCGCCACAGTAAGCCACCTCCGATCAATCAACTCGTAATCCCCAGGGCGCAATCGAAATCAACGGCGATAGAACGGGCGCTGCGGAACAAGTGATGGTGGCCTCTACCAATCAGTTCCTATTTGAACGCCGTTAACCCAGGGTGTTGGATTGCGCCGGATGAGGCCAATCCCGGCCCTTTTCTCTGGGTCGTCAAACAACTGCCGTCGCGTAATGGCCCCGATCCCGGCCAATATTTGGGCCGCGGCCGGTATACCGCGTTCGCGAAGGAGTTAGCTCGGTCTTCAATATTGACTTCATCTTATGTCAGGTATTGGACTTGTTCAAGGATTAGACTGAAGCCAAGTTGGAGACGCGTGTGTCCGGATGAATTGGCTTTCGAATTGTAACTGCCTGCCGAGGGGAAGGGTAAAAATGCACTCCGTAATACACGAATTAGTGCCTGGTCTAATCACTCTTGCCTCCCGGACCGACCCATTGGAGTCCGGTTACCCTGCCGGTTGAGTCCCTTGCAAAGGTCACCTCGGCATAGCTCCAGAAATTATAAAACCTGTCTTTGCCGATCGGGTTGAGCTTGAGGGGCTGAGGGGGCACGCAAAGCGTCGTTTGTCTTCGGTCAATATGTTGAAATGCGCCGCGCAGTCCCGAAAATAAAACGACTCAGAAGTTGATCCCATTTCGTCAACCAAAACCTTCTCAAAAGAGCTCTTTTCGTTGTATACTTCGCTCAACTTCGAAAAAAACGAGCAAGACTCTCTCGATTTAGAACGCCAGCAATGGGTGTGCTTCATAAATGCGAGACTGAGTTCGCTAATTTTGCTACACATTCTTTGGTTCGACGGTAACGAATTCGACGAATGTTTTAGCCTGTTTCAGGAGGAGATCAACAATGAAATTAATTGCATTTCGACATAATCACTCAGCACACAAACGAGCTATTAGTGGGATCGTGATCGGTTTTGTGGCGATTCTGCTCCTGACAGCAGGATCACTTGTGGCTCAGGATCTTTCCGGACGAATCGATGGGAGCGTTATGGATGAATCAAAGGCGTTGATTCCCGGCGTAACCGTCAAAGCGACACATCTCGCAACAAATACCGTCTACACCACAACGACAACAGGCAATGGCACATTTGTAATCCCGAACGTTCGCCTGGGCCGTTATTCCGTTGCGGCCGAAGCAACAAACTTTCGCAGGACACTCGTGCAGGACGTCATTGTGGAAGTCGGCAAAAGCGCTACCCTGAAGATCACGATGCGGGTCGGTAGTGTCCAGGAGGAAGTCCTGGTTAATGCCTCGGAAGCACAAGAGCTGGTAAATACCACGGATGCAGAATTGAGTACGGTTGTTGATGAGAGACGCGTGCAGGAGCTTCCGCTCAACGGCAGGAACGCTTCGCATCTCGCATTCCTGCAGGCGGGGGTTTACTTCGAACGAAGCCCCGACGGCCAAGGCAACAAACTTTTTGTTCACGGTCAACGGCACCGCTCGATCAATATCAGTTTGGATGGCATTGATACCCAGGACAACCTGAACCGCGCTTCCTCGATAATGCTCGACCAGCCCCTTTTGGCACTTTCTGCAGAAAATGTTCAGGAGTTCAAAGTGATCACCGGCATCTCGTCTGCAGAGTACAGCCGCGGCGGGGCCCAGATCTCAGCGGTTACACGCGCGGGCACGAACGAATTTCACGGCTCAGTATTTTGGTTCCATCGAAACACGGTTTTTAACGCCAATGATTTCTTCAACAACGCGGCCGGCGTCGAACGACCAAAGCTCATCCGAAACCAGTTCGGCGGACGGATCGGCGGTCCGATTTGGAAGGACAAGACGTTTTTCTTTTTTGGGTACGAGCAACTGCGAGAGTCCAGGGGAATCGCGGTGAATCGCGTTGTGTATACCGCACAAGCGAGGCAGGGGGTCTTCCGGTATTTGAACAACCTCTTGACGACACCGGAGAACGTCGCGGCGAACCCCGGCCTTATCCGCTCTGTTAATATTCTCGAATGCAGCGCAAACGTCCAGGCAACGCTCGGGAGATTCTGTGTTGACAATCGCTTCAACATGGCAAACCCCGCTACCCTGGATCCGTTTATTTCGGGAACCGTGCTGGCAGCAACCCCGCTTCCGAACAATTTCGATCTTGGGGACGGTTTGAATACAGGGGGTTTTCGATTTAACGCTTCTTCGCTGACAAATCAGCACCTGCCCTCGTTCCGGATCGACCACCGTATAAACGATAAACACTCGTTTTACGGTACGATCAACTATGTCCAGCGAGTGATCGACGGGGATTTTATCAATAACCGCGAACCGCAGTTCCCGGACACGGGGCCATTAGGCGCGCGCCTTACTTATTCAAAAGGTTTCAGCGCGGGATTGACTTCGAGTTTCACGGCGACGAGCGTCAACGAGTTTCGCTTTGGATTTCTTGGAGGAGAGAATGCCTTCCAGCGCAAACAGCCATTTGGGACTCCTTATACGCTTGATCTCAACACGGTCTCAGACCCCTACGAGCCGGGCGGTGGTGACTCGGTTCGCGACAATGTAACCATGCACCTGCGCGACACTTTTAGTTGGGTGCGCGGGAATCATCAGATCAAGTTTGGCGGAGAGTTTCGGCACAGATGGCTCGACAACTATACCTATTTTGAGCAACTTCCCGATATTGATTTCGACGACAACGATTTTCCCGCGGATTGGAGCGAGGGGGACCTCCGGGCATTCTCGACCGGCGGCGCGGTAACCGATATCGAATCAGCCGATTATGAAACGGTACGTGATTTGATGAACAACCTGGTCGGAGCGATCAGTGAAGTGGAGATTCGTTACAACATCACAGACCTCAATTCCGGGTTTGTGCCGGGTGCTCCTGAACGTAGGAAATACAGGGTTCGTGAGTTTGACGCCTTTGTCCAGGATAACTGGAATCTCCGGTCAAATCTATCGTTAAACCTTGGATTGAGATGGGAATTTGCCACCGTGCCGATCGAAACCGGCGGCCTGCTCTTAATACCCGAAGGTGGTGAAAGTGCGGTCTTTGGTGTTTCGGGACCCGGCGGCTTCTTTAATCCGGGTGTTTTCGATGGAACTGCGTGTCCTGTACTGGGAACACTCCCAATGAATCCAACCACTTCCAATGTGCGAAATCTGATCAACACATGCGCTGTTCCGAACGTGCTTGGCGGTGCGAACAACGGTCTACCGCTCTGGGACAACGACTTTAACAACTTCGGGCCAGTTATCGGCGTTGCGTGGGATCCATTTAAGAATGGAAAGACTTCCGTTCGAGCTGGATTTCGTATCAGCTATATGCAGGACCACTTCGCCATCATCGACAGCAATGTGGATGATAATGAAGGTTTGACGGTGGATCAGGATTGTATTCCGGCTGACGGTACATGTATCAACAACACGCTTTACCTCCGTAACCTGAACACTGCGAATCCGCCGGTCGCGGCCCCGCCGCCCTTCCAACTCCCCGTAAGGCGTTCATTGCTCGACAGTACTGTGCAGGATTTTCGTACTTATGACCGAGACCTCCAAACACCTTATTACCAAGAGTGGACTGTGGGCTTTCAGCGCGAGGTGATGAAAGACCTGGCTGTGGAAGTTCGTTATGTGGGCAATCGCGGCCGCCAGCTCAGAAGGGTTGCGGATTATAACGAATACAACATAAACGCGCTTGATTCTGTCTCGGGAATGACGTTCCTTCAGTCGTTTATCCTCGCGCAACAGAACCTCGCCTGTAACCGGGCTAATGGCGTTTCCAATCGATTCGACGAAAGAACCTTCGGTTGCAGCGTCGCCAACCCGTTGATGGATGTGCTTATTGCGGGAGATATAACTCGTTTGGCGACTACCTCGGGTCTGCTTGATGCCCTTGATTTTAACGCCCCTGGTGAATTCCTCGACGAGCTGCTCATCGACCGAACATCCAGGCCTTCCAGCGGTCAAAGCCGTATTAACGGGGGTAGTTTTTGGGGCGCGGTGCTTGCAGGCCGGCTTCCTCTGAATTTCTTCTCTGCAAATCCATTTGTGGCCAGCTCCCGCAGGCTCACAAACGACGGTTCATCCACTTATCATGGGCTTGAGATCGAACTTCGGCGGCGTTTCTCAGAGGGTTTCACGATGCAGGCGAATTACACCTACGGCCGGGCGCGTTCGGACTACGACGGGGATGATAACGCACTGCTGAACGATTCACGTCCCAGTTCGGTCCAGAACCCTCTTTATACGACCGGCGAATTCATGCCACGCCACTTGTTTAAAGCCAACTGGGTTTATGAACTGCCATTTGGGAAGGGTAAGTGGTTTGGCGCAGGAGCCAACGGTCTCTTGAATGAAGTGATCGGAGGTTGGCAATTTGGCGGTATCGTAAACTGGCGAAGCGGCCGGCCGTTGTCCATCACATCCGGGATCGGCACGTTCCATCGCTCCGCTATTTCGGGCGACAACACTGTCAATCTTTCCCAGCAGATGAGTGCCAGTGAACTTCGCCGTCTCGTTGGCCGGAGAAACATCGGGGGCGGGACATTCTGGCTTGATCCCTGCCTGTCGAGCAGGACCGGTGCGGCATGCGCAGATTCGAATTCGATCCAGGGGTTGTTTATCCTGCCGAACCCGGGCGAGTTGGGTGAATTGGAGCAGACACCGATCTTCGGTCCACGGCGCTTCACGTTTGATTTTAATCTGTCGAAGCGATTTAAGGTCACCGAATCATCAAATATGGAATTTCGTTGGGAGGTGTTCAACGCTTTTAACCACGTCAACTTCTGTACGCCGAACCTGGATATCTTCAGTATCAGCTTTGGACAGACCACCTGTACCATCACGAATCCGCGGCTGATGCAGTTTGCGTTGAAGTTTAACTTCTAGTCTGGCAGGGGGTGAGGGCCCGGTCCTCACTCCCGCTAACCTGGCGGCCCGCGCGTAACGCCGGAGTGCCGGATCAAATCAAATCAAGGGGGAAGCTGAAGTCATGCCGGTGGCTTTCCTTCCCCCTTTCTTTTAAATCTAAGCACAGGATGTATCAGCTCTTTATTTCAATTTCATTACTCTTTGTGAGTCTTGCGCACGCACCCGTTGTTGAGGGAATCGACGATGGTGCCGGGATCGAAACGCAAAGGGGCAGTCTGACAAAAAAGGTAAGCGACATAGCGAAGAGCCAACCTGGCGAGGGATCAAACCAGTTCAAAGTCCCGACGGATGGTCAAAAAACCGCATGGGAAGAGATGCTCAATAACATTCTCGACAAACAGCCCGGCAAAGCCTTCGAAATTATCAAGAGCCAGTCATTTCCATACAAGATCACGAGGTTTACCGACGATTCGACCGAGAGGGAGTTTCTATTGCTGGAAGAAAGCCCTTTCAAAAACGGATGGGGGTTTTTTGTTTTTGACCCGGACTCGAAAAGCCGTTTGATTATAGAGGTACCGCATGCGATCTCGGACGAAAACACGGAAAACGAAGGCATCGAAGCATTTCTTCAAACCGGAGCAAAGGCCTTTTTATTGGCCGGAACCCACCGGCGCGCAAACGAAACTCTGAGCGGTTGCACGCAGGCAACCGAAAATAGCAGGTATGCGGAATCGGATGTCGCTCACAATACCCAAACCATGTTTCACAAAACTCACGAGGTATTGTCTGATAAATATCCGGAAACGGTGACGGTCCAGATTCATGGCATGAAAAGCCGTGAGGTTTGCCCAAACGTGTTTATGAGCTCGGGTTCTAAAGCTGTCACCACTAATTCACGAAAACTCCTGGAGTGCCTGATCCGAAACGAGGTCGATGCTGCTATCTACGACGGAAAAACATCTGCCTGTCCGTTGATTGCCAGAACGAATGTTCAGGGACGCTACTCAAATGGGAAAGGACCTGCAGCCTGTAATGAGTATGCCGAAACCTCACCCGAACCGGGACGGTTTATACATATCGAGCAGGAACCGGGGATTCGGCAGGATAGTAAATCGTGGCGCCCTGTTATCGACGCGCTAAAGTGTGCGTTTCCAACGGAAAAATTCTCCCGCCTCCCGATAACAAATGAAAGCTGGACCAGAATGTACCCGCCTTTTCGGATCGTAGGAAATCTGTACTATGTGGGCGGATACGAACTGGCGTCGTATCTAATTACGACGCCTAATGGACACATTCTCGTAAATACAGGGGTTTATGATTCCGCTTCGGATATCCAATCAAGCGTTGAATCTCTTGGATTTAGATTCTCCGATATAAAAATTCTCCTCACCACCCAGGCCCATTGGGACCACGTCGCCGCGTTCTCCGAAATAAAAAGGCGCACGGGCGCCCGCTTGATGGTGCACAAGGACGACGCCCCCGTGCTTGAATCGGGCGGAGTTCATCAATTCTTCAATTCAAACCCTTTGGAATTCTCCGCCGAGTTTGGGGGCGCCGTGTTTGAACCCGTCAAAGTGGACCGCGTGCTCAGGCAGGGCGATAAGATCCGTCTCGGCGGAACCAAACTCAAACTGCACCACCATCCGGGCCATACAAAGGGTGCCAGCAGTTTTTCATTTACGACAAAAGATCAAAACAAAAAGTACAGGGTCTTGATCGTAAACATGGGAAGCGTCAATACCAGCCGCGGAGTAAGATTGCTCGGCATGCCGCTGTTTCCAAATATTGCCAAAAGCTACGCTAAAACGTTCGCGGCCCAAAGGAAGATGAATTTCGATATTTGGGTGTCTTCCCACGCAAGCCATTTCGATTTGCACAAGAAGCATAAACCGGGCGACCCCTATGATCCGAAACGGTTTGTTGACCGTGCCGGCTATAAAGAGAGAATTGAGTTCTACTACCAGAGTTACATCAAGACCCTGCAAATAGAACGGGCAGAAAGCGAAGAAACCGGGATCCGGTGAAAAGACCTTATGGATGCTGTTGAGCAGCGTGGTGACCCAAATAGCTGGAGCCGCGGTTTTAAACAATTATGGATACAAAAAAGATCGGGTTAATAGCCGGGCCAATAGTGTTTTTCGCGATCCTGTTGTTTTTCCGGCCGGAAGGGCTTTCATCTGAAGCCAACGCAATCCTGGCTTCAACAGCGTGGGTGGCTGTCTGGTGGATTTCCGAAGCAATGCCGATCGCCGTCACGGCGTTACTGCCGATCATTCTTTTCCCGATTACGGGCGGACTTTCGTTAAATGACACGACTGCCTCCTTCGGTCATCGATATATTTTTCTTTATATCGGGGGATTTATCCTTGCGATCGCAATCGAGAAATGGAATTTGCACAGGCGAATCTCACTTTCGATTATCAAGCTCGTTGGCACGGATGTTGTCAGAATTATCCTTGGTTTTATGATAGCCACGGCGTTTATGTCGATGTGGATCTCAAATACCGCCACAACAGTGATGATGCTGCCGATCGGGATGGCGATCGTTACTCAACTGCGAGACAACCCGGAAACGGTTGAAAATGAGAATTTGATTTTTGGAAAAGCACTGATGCTGGCGATCGCTTACAGCGCGACGATCGGAGGGATCTCCACGCTTATCGGAACCCCGCCGAATCTGGTCTTAGCCGGTGTTTTGCAGGAAACATACGGTATTGAAATCACTTTTTCCAGGTGGATTATATTTGGCCTTCCGATTTCAATTCTCCTATTGATAATTTGCTGGACTTATCTGACGCGCTTCGCTTTCAGTTTTAAGCAACGGGAGTTCCCAGGCGGCGAAGCGGAGATCAAGAGACAGCTGGATGAATTGGGAAAAATGTCATTTGAAGAAAAAGTCGTGCTTGGGGTATTTATGCTAACCGCCTTCGCCTGGATAACCCGTTCATTCCTGCTAAAGCAATTTATTCCTGCAATTGACGATACGATCATCGCAGTATTCGCCGCAATCTTGCTCTTCATACTGCCCGCAAGCAAAAAGGGAAAAAGAATAATTAATTGGGAGGAGGCGGTCAGGTTACCTTGGGGAATTCTTTTGCTGTTTGGGGGCGGCATGGCATTGGCCTCAGGATTTCAGAACAGCGGCCTGGCGAAATGGCTGGGCGGACAGATAACTTTGCTGCAGGGCGTTTCGATCATACTTGTCGTGCTGGCACTGATTACCGCGGTAAATCTTCTGACGGAAATAACGAGCAACCTCGCAACAACGGCAATGTTATTGCCGATTCTGGCGCCGATGGCACTTTCTATCGACGTGCATCCTCTTTTGCTTATGGTCGCGGCGACTGTTGCGGCATCCTGCGCGTTTATGCTTCCGGTTGCGACACCTCCGAATGCGGTTGTCTTCGGATCAGGTTATCTGAAGATACCGGATATGGTTAAGACCGGAATCTGGATGAACACGCTTTCAATTTTGCTTCTCTCGGCAATTGTTTACTTTTTGTTACCCGTGATCTGGGGTTTTGATGTTACCCCGTATCCGGAACCGTTTAAGGCGTTGATCAAGTAATAAAGATGCGAACCAGACCGGTAAGATTTGTTGTCATAGCCACGCTTGTTTTATGCTGCACGCGGATATTCGCACAGTCCCCGGAGCCGGCCCAATTCAGGCTCGCGGGCACTCATTCATTTGAGGTCAAGGATGCGACGTCCTGGACCGTCGACCGCGAGGAAATCGATGAAAAGAGCGGAAAATCGAACGTAGTCAAGAATGTTGCTTTCGCTAGCGGTGAGAAATCCGAGTTTCAGCTTACTAAATCAAAAAACAAGACCACGATCTACCGCCTCGTCGCCAGGGGGAAATCCTTTTCACGCACATTTAGAGTTACGGTACTCGAAGCAGACAGGGTTTCAACATTTTTCTATCAGAGTGAAGGTAATCCGGCCGTCCGCACGTATATTCTCGTTCCGGCTTCTTTGCATCGGGATTCGAGGATCTTGTTTGTAATGCACGGCCTTGGCCGTAACGCTGATGAATACATAGCCTCATGGGAAAAATGGGGTCGTGAAAACCAACATGTCATCGTGTGCCCGGAATTCGATAATGAGAACTGGAAGGGATCGGGATCGTATAATCTTGGCAACGTTTTTGCGGGAAACTCGGGTTGGAAAAAGGTAAATGCACGATCGAAGTGGTCTTACCAAATCGTCGAAGACATTTATATGACGGTCAAGAATGAACTGGATCTCCGAGGAGACGATTTCGATATTTTCGGACATTCCGCCGGAGCCCAGTTTGTTCACCGATTTGCGATTTTTATGCCAAATTCGAAATTCAGGATCGCAATTGCGGCAAACGCCGGTTGGTATACTCTGCCGGATCTGAACGCCGAATTCCCGTATGGGTTTAAACACCCGAAACTGGCCTTTACTCAAAATGACCTGATAGCGTGGTCAAGACGAAATGTGTTACTTCTGCGTGGGACCGAAGATACGGAGCGAACCCCAAACTTACGGCAAACCCCCGAGGCGGATGTTCAGGGCAAGACAAGATACGAGCGGGCCGGATTCATGATTGAGAGAATGAGATCGATAAACCCTGACACAAACTGGCGAATGATTGACGTTCCAGGAGTGGGCCACGAGCAGGAGCTAATGGCGATCGCAGCACAAAATGCGCTGGATCTTATCAATTCAGACCGTAACTAAGGATTGGGAATGACGATGAAACGATTGATCTTATTTGTATTCTTATGCTGCATTGTTTTCATCGAGGTGCTGCCCGTCGATTCCCGCGGACGGGAAGAATACGATCTCCTGATCATTAACGCGCGGATAGTCGATGGGACCGGCAATCCCTGGTACCGCGGTTCGATAGCGGTAAAGGACGGCAGAATAGCGGGCATTGGCGATTTTGCGTCCGTTTCTGCGAAGCAGACAATTGACGCCGGAAATCGAATAGTCTCACCGGGTTTTATCGACGTCCACGCTCATACCGAGGCAATTTACAAAAACCCAAAAGCAGAGAACTTTATCAGAATGGGAATAACGTCCCTCGTTACCGGAAACTGCGGAAATTCTGTTGTTTACTCCGGCAAGTTTCTCGGACGTGTGAAAGAAGAGCCGCTGGCGGTGAACCTGGCGACACTGATTGCTCACGGTGCGGTGCGCGAAGAAGTGGTCGGTCTCGACGATCGGCCGCCGACAAGTGAGGAGCAGGAGCAAATGAACCGGCTCGTCGAGAACGCGATGAAAGATGGCGCGGTTGGCCTCTCAACCGGGCTGATCTATGTTCCGGGAACATTTGCAAAGACCGAAGAGGTGGTCGAATTGGCAAAGATTGCCGCCAAATACAAAGGTATCTATGCAAGTCACATCCGGGATGAGGGCGTGAACGTTGTCGAGGCCGTTGAAGAAGCGATCAATATCGGCAAAGACGCGAGGCTTCCCGTAGAGATCTCTCATTTTAAGATCGCCAGCAAGGGAATGTGGGGCAAAAGTGAAACGACGATCGGCCTCGTAAAGGATGCCAGGCGGCGCGGCATTCAGGTAACTGTCGACCAGTATGCTTACACCGCATCATCAACATCGCTTGATGCACGTCTGCCCAAGTGGGCGATTGCCGGTGGGCGCGAAGAAGGTATAAAGAGAATCGAAGATCCGGAGATTAGGAAAAGAATCGTTCAAGACATTAAGAAATACCTGAAATTAAGAAAATTCAAGGACTTTAGCTTTGCTTATGTTTCCAATTATGAACCTGACCCGACCTTCAACGGCAAGAATATTGCGGAGATCACAAAAATAATCCGGGGTACAAAAAAGCTGGATGCCCAGATCGAACAGATATTTGAAATGTACAAGACCGGCCGCGTTCAAATGGTCTACCGCATGATGATTGAAGAGGACGTCCAGAATATTATGCGCCAGCCGTTTACGATGATCGCGGCAGATTCGGGTGTACGGACGTTTGGCCGCGGAGTGCCTCATCCGCGCGGTTACGGAAATAACGCCAGGGTTCTGGGACGATATGTGCGTGAGTTGGGCACGCTTTCTCTGGAAGATGCAATTCGAAAAATGACGTCGCTGCCTGCTCAGACCTTTAGCCTGCATGGCCGCGGTTTACTCAAACAGGGATTTGCCGCTGATATCGTGATCTTTGACGAAAATACCGTTGCGGACAGGGCGACGTTTGAAAATCCGCACCAGTATGCGGCAGGCTTTAGCGCGGTAATAGTAAACGGAGTGTTGGTTTTTGACGGAAGCGAAATGACAGGAAGGATGCCCGGCCAGGCACTCTACGGACCGGGAAAAGTTGGCTGAACGGATCGGCGCGGCGAAGATTCGTCCGGGCCTGTGTGGTTCTTGTTATTTCACCCAAGGGGGATTTTGCTCTCCATCTAGTCGTATTTTCGATTTAATCAGTCGCAATCATTCTTACTGCCTGGTCCAGTCGCTCTTGCCGCCGGAACCGACCCATTGGAGTCCGGTTACCCTGCCGGTTGAGTCCCTTACAAAAGTCACCTCTGCATAGCTCCAGAAATTGTAAAACCTGTCTTTGCCGATCGGGTAGAGCCTGAAAGGCCCCGCGAAGAGACGTTCGTCTTCGGTCAGGATTTCGAAACCGCTTCCGCCCAGTTTGTAGAGGCCCGGATAATCGTTCAGGGTATTTTTGATCTTATTGTCGATCTTCGGGTTCGGGATCTCGGGTTTGACCACTTCTTTTCCTTCGAGCAGGTTTCGAAGGTTGTTTAGGATCAGGTCGTTGGCGCCCGACCCGAGGTTTGAGACAAGCACGTATCCGTATTTCTTGTTGCTGTCGATCCTTATGTTTGAGCGGTACCCGTTTGTGCTGCCGTTACTGCGGAACACGCCGTCCCTGACATAATACTGCTGCACTGTCTTCCCGAATTTCCCGTCGATGTTCGCCATCCCGTACCTGTAAATATCTCTGGCGGTGCTAAAGACCGAGCCGGCACCGACGAGGAACGAATAATCCATGTTTTGAGCTGCCGTATAACCATCGATCCCTAGAAAATAGCACTCGGCCTTGTTCTTCATGATCGTCCTGCTGTCAAAATCGAGCGAATCGTTCATTCCGGCCGGGGTGAAAACGTATTCCTCAAGCAGCGAATCAAACGGCCTGCCCGAAACGATCTCGAGGACTCTAGCAAGCACCGCATAACCGGCTGAGCTGTACAAGTCTTTGGTTCCGGGTTCAAACTCGAGTTCCGCCTTTTTGACGATCTCGATAAACTCAGCCGGCGTATATCGTTTCGCCTGCTCCTCCGCAGGAATCACCCGATGCGGTATCCCGGATCGGTGCTGTGCGATCATCTCGATCGTTATCTTGTCGCCTTTTGGGAAGTCCGGAATAAATTTGCTGAGTTTGTCTCCGAATCCGATCTTTCCGGCTTCGATAAGGCGGAGCAAAACAACCGATGTCATCGGTTTGTTTATCGAGGCAATACCGAATTTCGTGGTTGTCTTATTCGGGACGTCGTGCTCGACACTGGCCAGACCGAATGCCTTTTCATAGAAGACTTTGCCGTCTTTTGCCGCGAGTACTACACCGGAGAAATGATTCGCATCGGAAAAGGGCGCGACGAAGGAATCGATCGCCTTTGCGTCTGGAGATTGTGCGTATAAGGTCGTGGATAGTATGCCTAGAACCGTTATCCAATTCAGCAGCGATCGTTTGTTTATTCTCTTCATTGTTTTACTTCATTACTGAAAACTTACGCGATCGGTTCGCCGGACCCGGCTTATTCAATCCGGGTGCCCGAAAAACTATCGAATTTTAGACCGACGATCTTGCCCGTGCTGTTCTTCTTGAACTCGAGCGTGGACCAGTACCGGCGGTGAATAAATCTTGTGAATTCGCCTTTGCCATCGTCTATCGGTATCAGCGGTCCGCCATCGGCGAAAAGCCTGTTCCCTTCGGCGGTAATACTAACGGTCCCGTTCGGGCGGTAAAAATCTTCGCCAAATTTGAAACTGCCGCGAAGCCTGCCTGCGAGTTTTTCATCAACATCCGGCGGTGTGACGAGGTTAAGTCTTTCGTATGGTTCGCCGAAGACGATCGAGGCGAGCGTCGGCACCGTAAAATAAGGGACAAAGATCTGAATATTCGAAAGCATTATCACGACCAGTTTTTCATCCGGATAAACCGCAAAAAAGGTCGAGAACCCGGGCGATCCACCGCTCATATAGAATCGTTTGTGGGTCCCTTGCGGCGAAGTAAAGACCCCGTAGCCGACATTGTCGCCATCGTGTGGAGACTGCAGTTTCTTCCAGGACTCCGCACTCAAGAATTCTTTGTTCAGTGCTGCGTTTGCGAATTTTTCAAGATCTTCTGCGGTCGAATAGATCGACGCGTGCCCCGTCTTTGATGACCAGTGAAGCACAGGCGCCGGGGAAAGATCCGTGACGCCTTTCTGAACATACCCTTTTGCGAGATTCGGTATCTTGTCGAGCGCATCCCGCTCTGAAAAATGCCCTGAGTTTTTCATACCAAGTGGGATAAAAACCTCGTCTTTGAGAAATTGTCCAAACCGTTTTCCTGACACCTTCTCGATGACCCTCGCCAACAAAATGTAAGACGACCGCGAATGTTCATATTTCGCTCCGGGTTCGGAAACCGGATTCAGAGCCTTGATATGTCCGATCAAATCGTCGATCGATTGTGGAGACTCAGTTAAGGTTGTGTAATTCACGTTTCCTTGCGAACCGATTCTCGGGATCCCGGATCTTTCGGTGAGCAGAATGTGGATCGTCATTCTGTTTCCATTCTTTATCCCGGGAACAAACTTCGAGAGTTTATCGTCAAGAGACAATTTTCCCTGATCGATGAGCTTCATTACCGCTGCCGCAGTAAACATCGCCGAAACTGACGCGAGAAAGAATTTGCTTTGGGCTGAATGTTCGATTTTGGATTCGCGGTCGGCAAAACCATACGAACGCTTGAAGATGTAATTCCCGCCCTTTTGAACAATCACGGTTCCGCCGTAATTGTTGGATTTAGCCAGCGGGTCGATGACGTCCTGTATCTTGCGACTCAATTCTTCTCGTGAGGTGTCTATTGTTTTTTGGGCTTGTCCGAAACAAAACGAGTACAAGAACAGCGAAACAAACACGGTCGCGGATATCAACTTCATAATCTAATCTTTTAATTAAAACGAAATCGCCGGTTGGACCGAATCGGTCCCAATGATATTCGATATTAGTTATTCCTGGTCCAAGCTTCTTGTATCAGGATAGTAGGTTTGAATGGGACTAGCGTCAGGCAAAGGTCGAGCGAAATTTCGAGGGGGTCATCCCGGTAGCTTTTTTGAATGACCGGCTGAAATGCGCCTGATCGGAGAAACCCGTATCGAGGGCAATATCGACCAGAGGTGTTTTTGTCGAAAGCAGTTCGTGGCGTGCTTTCCTTATGCGCACATTTCGCAAATAATCGCCCGCAGTACAGTCCTCAAACTTTCGGAATACTCTCGCGAGGTGGGTCGGGTGGACTTCGACGGCTGCCGCCAATTCGGTCAGCCCCGGGGCCTCCCGGTAATACTCGTCAAGATATTCCTTGGCCCTCTTCAGCCACTTTGGCGGTTCTTGATCGCTCTTGCCGGGTTTTTGCCTTGAAGTCGCGATAAGAAGTTCCATTGCAATACTCTCGAGCGCCAGCGCCGACAAATCGTCACGGTTGCTGAATTCTTTATACATGCGAAGCGCGATCTCAAGCGACGGCCTTGCGTTTAGGAAAAGCGGCCTGTCCAGCGTGGCACCATAATTTCTGACCCGATCCAGGCATTCGAAATCGAATTCGACGAGGAAATGCCTGCCGTTTTTGAAATGTTCTTCGGAATGGCTTACATCAGGCGGGTAATACACGAGCGCCATCGGTTGTCTCTCGAAATTCTGGCTGCCAATCGTTTCGTTGTAATTACCTGCAAGCACGAGACAAAAATGCGGAAGTTCATGAGCATGAACGGGAAGTTTCGCGTAGGTATTATAGGATTTTTCGGTAAATCGAAGCCCCCCTCCGGTAAAGGTACGGGACGTTTTTCCGTAAAATTTTCCGGCTTTCAATTTCATAAAATCTCAAATCTATATGATGGCTTTTCTGATGCCGGAATATCTGCAGACTGTTGTCCCTTTAATTTTTCAGAAATATCTCAGGCCTGGCCGTCCGGGACGACGGGAACCGATCGTTCTACCGCCAACTGTGCGGCTCCGGCGGGACGGGTTCGCCTGTACTTGTCTCCCACGCGGTCTCACGTGCGGGATCAAAGCTGTCTCCCGGCGCGAGGCCGGGAGGATCGGGACCCTTACTCTCCTTCCAAATGTTCATGTACCAGTAAACGGGCATCGCGAAAAGACCACCGAGGAACAAGGCGATGACCCAGACTACCTTGTGATCTTTTTTAACGCGATCGTTTTTAAAAACATCGATCAGATAAAAGATCTGCAGTCCGATGATCAATAAAATCGTCAGGAAGTGTATGGGCAATACAAGCGCGAACAGTACCGCAAATCCGTCGCCCCCGGGCGCAAGAACAATTGCCGCCAGGACAAAAAGAAAGAACAAGAACATATAGGCGAAGGGCCATGCGGTGAGAATTCCGAGGAGTTTTTTCCTGAATTTGGTCATTTATCCAATTAACGCTTCTATGCGCATCCGGGTTTCCTCAATCTTCCGCCCGTTTTTTCGATTTGTGCACCGAAAAGCCTCTGCCGGGAGCGATAGTTTAGATACACGACGACAGAGGTAAAAGGCTCCTACGACAAAAAAACCAATACATTTTCACACTTTTAGAGTAAGATCACAAAAAAAAACTGATTTTTAGGAGATCATGTTCCGATTCGTCCGGGCTTTGCGCCCGCGGGCGCCGAAGGGGTTTGTGAATATTCTTGCTTTTTCGCAACTAATCGTAGACATTTGTTAATCGCGTGTGAAAGGGGCTTGGTATGTGGAATAAAGAAACGACTAAAAAAGCGATCGGCTTGCTTTCGAGGAATCTCCAATTCGTATTGGTTTTCCTGATCTCATTGACGGCGCTTCTCTGGGTATGGCAACAGGATCGGGAATTTCACAACGACAAACCAATGCCGATCATTATCGTAGGCGAAAAAGGTCCTGAGGATTCCAAAGAGGCTGATACCGGGCGCTTTTCAGTATCGGAAATCCAAAACCTTATTGCTCCCGAACAATCGTTAGCGCCGGATCAAATGAACATTCTGGAATTGGGGCTGCTCGACCTGAACCAGCTTAAATTGAATGATGTCGGCGATTTGAAAAACCGACTTACGGAAAGACTAATTGCACAGCGCGATAACAAACAGAATTTTCTTCGGACGAGAATCGATGGGCTGGAGCTCGAAAGACTCAGAAACAAGTTTGAGATGCTTAACCAGTATCGGACCGATACCACTGATTCGACGACAAGCGTCGATATTGAATCCCTAATCTCGGATCTGCAGGCGAAGCAAAGTGCCAAAGACGCCTCCGTGCGAAACTCCCGCATCAGCATTAATGTTCCCCAGAGTTTCAATGCCCGCGCCAGCCTGATCAATAGTCTTGAGGGACTAAAGAGCAAGTACAAGGAACCCGTCGACAAGGACACTTTATTTCAGGCATTAAGCGCGAATTTCAGGAACCCCGAAATCGAAGATTCGATCACCGGGTATAAGAAAGAGATCGGTGAGCTTTCGAATAAATTTGGCGCAGTATTCAAACAAATATCGGATTCTGATGAGCGTTTGGGTTCAAGGATAAAGCCACAGGGTTGGAACGCGCTGGCAGTTTATATTTTAGATGAAGACGGCCCGCTGAATATCATTTACACCTTGGTCAACATTATCCTCGGCTTTATAGTGCTCTCGTCGCTTTTGTACGTAATCGTTCAGCCTCTGACAGGCATCTTCTTTCTTTCCGGATATACGGAAAGTCTGGGTCAGCGTATCCAGGATTTATTTGCATCCGGTCAAACGCTTGCAGGACCATCGATTGCAGTACCGACCCTGGTGGCGGCGGTTTCGGCGGTTGGCATCGGATCCGTGGCCTTAGCCGGAAACCAATTCGATCACCAGAAAAGTCCAAACCAGGCTCAGGCAGAGCCCGCACCCGCCGTTTCGAATGAATTCGCTCGAAACGGTGCGAGCGCAAAGGCCTTCGAGAGAGTCGCTGACAGCGTCGAGAAACTGAACCGGAGCGTGAGCAACCTCGAGATCGCACCGGGCGGAACTACGGTTGTCGAATTGGACCCGGTGGTTCGTGCACTTGACAGTATCTACAAAAAGCTCGAAGCCCCGAATGATTACAGCGGCGAGTTTAAGGACGTCATGCAGAGAATTGGAAATCCGCCGCAAGTCAACCCAAACGGTAATCTTTTTGGGGAAATCTCGCGGGTGGGCAGTAGTTTTGATAGTCAGGTATCGGCTTTGAACGAGAACATCGGCGCCGTTTCGAGACAGGTTGGCGATATTGACGGGAGAGTTGGCAGACCCGATGATTCTGTTGCGGCGAGAACGGTCTTTGGTAAAACGAATGCCACAAAAAAGGTTGCCGAGGATACATACAGGGTCGCGGAAAATACCTACGGGATCGCAAAACTTACGAGCGAGGTTGCGGAGGAAACAAAAGAAATATCGGTCGAGAACTGGAGAAATCAGGCAGGCCGTAACGGGAAGAATCTTGTTACGCAGGCGCGTGTACTATTTTCGCCCGAACGATACGCGATCAGTGTGGTCGCATTGAGGCAGATAGAGCGCGAGATTTCCAGGAGAGGGAAAAACGGGCCGGACCCGTTCGAAAGGCGGATGCTCGACCGGCTCGGTAACATGGTAGTACGCGGAACGGCCATGGATCGCAAACAGCTCGCCGGAGAGTTGAGCGGAGTAGCCGGTGAAAAAACGTGGAAGAAGTGGAGGCCCTTGATTCTTAGGTACACGCGTGTTTCGCGCAAATAATAGCCAGTATCTGAGTCAGACCCGTGGAGATTAAATATGAAGGAAGTTGGTCAAACAAAGACACAAGAATCTGTCGTGACTCCCGATGTGGCTTCAGTAAAGGTCGAAAAAGCCTCGCCGCGCGCATTGACATTGTACGCAGATGAACTCGCCAATTTGTTTGCAGGCATTACGGTTATAGCGATCGCCTTTCTGTTTCTGCTGCTCATAAGTTTTGTTTTCGGGTTTTTGCCCTATTTTCCGGCATTCTTGATTGCGGGATTAATTGTCGCCGCCGCTGCCTCCTTTTTCGTGTTGATTTATTTTGTAGATCAGGCCGATCAACAGCAGCGGCGTGAGGAAACCGAGGCAGCCTACGTGGTCAACAAATGGAGAATATCCACGATGAGCGCCATCGGAATGCCCGAAGACATAGTTACCGGCCTGAAGACCCTTCTTCTTCAGAACAGAAATCAGGGCCAAAATTTGCAGCTTGTGATGAAGAAACCATTTGGGGTCGACGCGTGGATTTATCGACTCGGAGATCTTCTGGGTGAAGAACGAGTTGTCCAATATGAGGAACAACTCCTCCGGCACACAAAGACGAAGATTGAAAGTTAGTTTGTTATGATCAGAATATGCGCAACGGGATCGTCCAAGGGAGGCAGGGTATCTCGATTACGAAACCCCGTCGACCCTTGATTCGAGCCGGAGGCTGATCAATGTATTTTCGCTGTCGGTGATTTCCAGAGCGCCCTCGCTGCCGTCGGTATCGTACTGAACGGCAACTCCGATCACGTTTGGAATAATATCCTTGATCTTGTCGGCGTGCTTTTCAGAGCGATCGATTCTTATCACTTCGATGTTCTTTCTTTTGCCGCCATCTCTCAAGGCGAGGCCTTCGAGACGCGCTTCTTTTTCTTCTTCTTCCACGTCCCCGTTTACCCGATAGACATCAAAACGGGCTCGGCGGTTATAATTGCGCATCGCAAACTCGTTTAGAAATTCGCCCCAATTCATGGGCTCGATTGTAGCGACTGGTTCGACCGGTTCAAGCATATTAATACTCCTTGAGCTCCTAGACATCTCTATTATAACTCCGTGATGTCATCCCGAAAAGCGTTATTTCACTGGCTCGCCGTTCAAAAAATGTGCCGGTGGAATGAAAAACCCCGGCGTCGAACTGGGAGACATCAGCATCGGGTCCTGAGCGTTCGAAGAATGTTCGGCAGCATGCCGTTTTGTCCCACTAGCGCTTCAAACATAGGCCCCTGACCTTCGGGATCTTCGGGGTCTGCGACGAGCAAGTAATAGGTAAGACTCGATTTGATAGATTCAATGACGTCTATCAGCCCTTTTACATAAGGTCCGGTCGGAGGAAACATCCCTGACTGGCCTTGAAGACGCTGAATCAGCAACGCTATCGCCTCTGCAAACAGTTCGAATTCGTTTCCCAGCTTCCGGTAAAGTTTTTCGTCCCCGCGAATACGTTCGACAATCTCGGCCAAATCGAGATTCATTTTGTAGACCATCGATAACATCTGCTGTTGAGCGGCAGAGCTGTAGCCATTTAGAAAATACGCGACGATCACCGCCGACGCACTTGCAACGGACAAACCTACAATCGTTGCGATCCCGTCAATCGATGGGTTGGACTCCTTTTCCTCGTTGTTCAGCGTTTCGATGGCCTGAGCCGCGGCCTGCAGGGTAAAGTCGAGTTCCCGGGCCGCGGTCAAAGCCTGTCCGGGCTGAAACGATTCTGAGTGGATGGTCGCTCTCAGGTTAGCTATATGGTTTGCGCAATCAGACATCCCGCTGTCCAGTATTAATTCATTTGCATCTCAGATAAATTTTGAAATCCTCATCTTAAGATCATCGCGGCAGTAGATCCCATTTTGAAACCGGGACACAAGGACCGCGCGAACGCTGAATAGTGCCGGGATAATTGATACTCATTATCGCGTACATGAGGTTTTTATTCTTTGCCGATATATTCAATCCCCGATTTTCCGAACTGGGTGTTGGCGGACTGTTTCACAAGTCCAATTTCCTTCGACATCCAGTTCGTCATTTTTACGTCCCTTGAAGGTATCTTTCTTCCATTCATACTCAGGTCCATTCTCATTACGTTATCGACCTTTGCCGCCTCGTATTCTTTACCGCCGACCTTTACGCGGTCGTTCATCGATGCGATCTTGCTTGTAATGGTAACCGTGCCTGTCGCTGCCCCGGACGCGGGACCGGCAGAAAGATTTGCTTTGATTTTGTATGTGGACTCCCATTCTTTTCCGTTTTCCCAAACTTTTGGCAACGTTATACCCGAACTCTCCAAAGTTTCCATTTTGAAGTTTCCTTTCATAAAACTTGCAGTGTTGGTAAATTCGGCGGTCCGTAGACCGTCCTCTGTGCAAATCCAGTTAACATCGACCTTCAAACCGGAACCGAAATCACGCAGCTCGGAAAACGAATCCGGTTTTACATCTTTTTGGGAGAGAATGTAATTACCGGGAATTTCACCTGTGACCAAGTATTTTCGCTTGGTTTCTGAATTGATCGGGTAGTATTCATTGGCGCAAAGACCAGCTTCGCTTGTTTCTTTATTATCCGCAACTGTAGGTTTCGAGTCTGATGAACCGGACTCGGGATTAGCGGTTTCGCCGGTTGAATTCTCGTTCCCCGCGTCCAGGCAACCGGCTGTCAGTGCCAACGAAAGAGCTATGATTGCAACTTTTATAATCATATCGTGCGTCTCCTTTTGAAAACGCAAGATTATCATACATTTACAGAACGGGATCCTACGCGAGAATCTTGTCCGCCCTAATTTCCACGCGGCCTTTTAGCGGGCGGTATTGAAACGACCGAATCCAGAGAATAAGCACGGAAAATAGCGGGTACCAGTTGATAGAAAGTAAATACAACCGCGTCAACTCGCTTTTTCAGCTCATTGATCGCGGCCGGTTCTACGCGCAAGTGACTCGGGTTTTCGGGATTTATTTCGCGGTGACAGTGACTCGCTGGAGAATCGAAACGCGCGACGGTTTTGAACATCGGCAGCCTGTAGCGCGTATCATTTATAGCAAAACAAATCCGAGGCACGATTGAATTATGGATTTCTATTTTTTACTGTTTTCGCTGTTTTTTCCGCGGATTACGCTGGTCGTATATCTGATCCAGGGATGGTTTCCGGCAAACACGGTTCCCGATATCCTCGATGTAGTGCTGGGCATTTTCGTGCCCCGAATTCTGATCCTGATTTATATTTATCAGAATATGGGCTATGAAAACCTGTGGTTTGCCGCGCATCTGCTGGTTTTGATCCTGACTTATTTCGGTGGCGGGCACCGGACGAGAAAACGTTTCCGAAGCAGGAACGAAGACTAGTGTCTTTTACCGAGAGGAGTCTGTCGCGGATCGATTCCGAGCGAATTCTTGAGTTCGGCCGGGGTGTGGTTTGATTAGTTCCAATGCCGTCGCATACCCCTCTATATAGATATCAAGCGTTATTTACACCCCACATATTGTATTAAAATTGATTAACATCGTTGACTCTCGCGGGGTTCAGTGTTACTTTTACATCGTTCCAGCACGTGTCTTCCAGATTTCTTACAAATACTAGGACCCGCGGGTCTTCCTGCGGGCCAAATCTAACCCTTTCTGGAGGACAATATATGTCGGGCGTTGCAGCTCTAGCATAGAGAATCTTGAAGTGAGGAATCCGAAACACTCAGGCTTTATGTAGTTTGCGCTGCCCAGGATACTGCAGAGTTCCTTTGGACCAATGTCGAATGTGCGATACCGAAAATCGATATTGGTTCATACGAACTCTTGTCAGGGAACCGGGGAAGCAAATTAGCGTTCCAGTTTAAGATCAACGCGGCGGGTGAGCGCGCCTTTCGAATCTGCACTCGAATCGGGCGGGTGAGCCGCGAGAGCTTTTTTACAAAATACGAGGAGCTTTCGATCATTTTCGAAGAGACCAGCGGTCGCCCTCCAAATCCATCGACGCCGCCGTTTCAGTTGATTATTCGTCTAGCCGAAACGGACAAATTGAAAATCTAGTGCGGCGTTGGCTGCCATTGCAATTTCCACAGATGACCACAATACCGAGAGAAACAGCCCGTTCTTAGTGATCACCCCTCAAATGACCGACTGGTCTTCATTTCGCGCCTGAATATCGAGTTCGGGCGCTTTTTTCGTGTTCCCGAAGAAAAAACTTGATTTTGTCGTGCCCGAGGATATAGTTGAGAAAAAATCAAAAGGGAAAACAATATGAATCCTGAAAGAACAAATTTAGAGGCGGAAGTTTCGATGGAAAGGGCAGGTGTCGAGATACCCGAAGATCCGCCATTCCATATCCTGGTTTTGGGAGACTTCTCGGGCCATAGTGAGTCCGTTAAACCATTTAGAATAAGACAGATAGATCGCGATGACGTCACCGAGGTGATGGCCCGTATTGCACCCAAAGTGAGTATTTCAACCGGGGATACGTCCGGTATCGGAATCGGTTTTCGAGAGCTCGACGACTTTCATCCGGACAGCTTATTTAAGTCGGTCGCGATTTTTGACGAACTTCGCAGCATTCGAGGGCGCCTTAAAAACGAAAGCACTTTTAAGTCTGCCGCCACGGAAGTCAGAGAATGGTTCTCCGACGAGGGCGAAGAGCCGGCACCCGCCGAAGAGATCGAAACTCCGGTAGAAGTGGAGGGGGGCGAAGGGCTCCTCGAAGATATCCTGGGCTCGAGGACACGGGAGGCGGCCGCCTACAAACGGCAGAAATCAACGCCTCTGAAAGATTTCGTCAAAGAAGTCGTCGATCCTTTTTTGGTAAAGGTCGACGAGGAGGAGCAGGCGAAGTTGATATCCGCGGTTGACGACGTGACCGGCGGGATTATGCGCAAGATACTGCGGGATAAGGCTTTTAGGGCTTTGGAGGCGGCTTGGCGCGGGCTTTATATGATTTGCCGCAAGATCGAAACCTCTACGAAACTCAAGATCTTTGTCCTCGACATCGGAAAAGAGCGATTTATTGAGGAGATCAAAAAAGAAACGAGCACGCTTTCCGATCTACTCCTGGGAGGCTCATCCGAAAACGAGAACGAACCCTGGGCCGTCATAGCCGGAGCATACGATTTTGATCTCACGGTCGAGGACGTTGCCGCGTTGATGCGAGTCGGTGCGATATCGGGAGTAACGGGTTCGCCGTTTGTTTCGCACGTACGGCCCGGGATGCTCGGGATCCGTTCTTTTGCCGATCATTCGGACCATAAGTCGTGGGATACGAAATCCGACACTGCGGAGGGCAAGCTTTGGACCGCGTTGCGGGCATCGGAACATGCGACATCGATCGGTATGGTCGCACCTCGTCTGCTCGCGCGTCTGCCTTACGGAGAGGAAACGGACCCGACGGAAGTCTTTTCTTTTGAGGAGTGTGACGGACGCCCTGAACACGACGACTATCTTTGGATGAACCCGGTTTTCGGGTTTGCCGCGGTAATCGGAGCGAGCTTCAGCAGGTATGGCTGGGAAATTGGCGGCCGGTACGAACTCGATCTCGACGGTCTTCCGGTCCATGTCTATAAAACCGCCGAAGGAACTCAATCAAAACCTTGTGCCGAGATCGAGATGACCGATGTGGGAATGAACGTGTTGCTGGACGAAGGTCTTATGCCCTTCGCGTCGTTCAAGAACTCTGATCGCGTGAGGCTCGGTGGTATCCAGTCGGTCAAGTTTCCGGCAAAGGCCCTGAAGGGGCGCTGGCAGTGAAGGCCTGAACGCCCGTAGGCAAATACGTTTTTTGTTGGCATCGAATCCTTGGATGAAGTAAAATCGAAGGTTTGCGGTGCCATTTTTTATGTACTTTGACGAAACATTTGATGTAATTGTGATCGGCGCAGGTCATGCGGGTTGCGAGGCGGCCTCGGCCGCTGCACGTCTCGGATCGGAAACTGCACTGGTCACGATAAATCTCGATCTGATCGGGCAGATGTCGTGCAATCCCGCGATCGGCGGTATCGCAAAGGGACACATCGTCCGCGAGATCGATGCTCTGGGCGGGATAATGGGTCGGGTGGCCGACCGCACGGGAATTCAGTTTCGACTTTTGAATCGGTCGCGGGGACCGGCGGTGCAGTCGCCGAGGGCCCAGGCGGACCGCGCGCTGTACAGGACCGAGATGCGCCGCGTCCTTGAAGCGACTCCGAATCTGCATTTTCGACAGGGATTTGTGGTTCGGCTAATTGTTGATAATAAACAAGTTATTGGTGTGGAAATGCAGGATACCCGGCGTTTCGGTGCGAAGGCGGTTGTGGTTGCGACCGGCACATTTCTGAACGGCAAGATCCACACAGGCAATCGCAATTACTCGGCGGGCCGCGCCGGCGAACCGGCCTCGATCGAATTAGCGCAGAATCTGAAGGAATTGGGTTTCCCCGTCGGTCGTCTCAAGACGGGAACCCCTCCGAGGCTGGATGGACGGACGATTGACTGGGATGCCTTTGAAGAACAGAGACCTGACGAAAAACCGGTGGCATTTTCGTTTGCAACCGAGTCGATCAGCCAAAAACAGATAAACTGCCACATTGGTTATACGAATCAGGCGTTGCATGACGATATCCGTGCAAACATTTCAAAATCGCCGCTTTACTCGGGTGCCATAAAGGGGATCGGGCCGCGATATTGTCCTTCTATTGAAGACAAGGTCGTAAAGTTCGGTGAGAAAGATCGTCACCAGTTGTTCCTCGAGCCAGAAGGGCATGACACCAACGAGGTGTATCTGAATGGGTTTTCTACTTCATTGCCCGCGGATCTTCAGCAGGACCTATTGAGAAGAATCGAGGGATTTGAGGAGGTTCGTATAATACGCCCCGGCTATGCCATCGAGTACGACTTTGTCGACCCGCGTGAACTCAGGCCGTCGATGGAAACAAGCAGAATCAAGGGGCTGTTTTTTGCAGGTCAGATCAACGGTACCACGGGTTATGAAGAAGCGGCCTGCCAGGGCCTGATGGCTGGACTAAACTCCGTGTTCCACGTGGAACAACGGGAACCTTTGGTTTTAGGCCGTGAAGAGGGATATATCGGGGTTTTGGTCGATGATTTGATCCGTCACGGGGTTGATGAACCGTACCGGATATTTACATCACGTGCCGAAGCACGGCTGACGCTGCGGCATGACAATGCGGATCTGAGGCTTTCGCCGAAAGGCAGGGAAGCCGGGCTTGTTGACGAAACAGATTGGGAACGGTTCAATCTTCGCCGTGACCGGATTGCGCGGCTGAGGAACACACTGGACAACGTTCGGTTCAAGCGTTCCGATTCGGAATATGCTGCCGCCTCGCAATTGCTCGGATGCGATCTCGGGGATTCGGTGACGCTTTCGCAGCTTGCGCAGCGTCGCGGAGTAAATACCGAATTGATTCTTAAACTTCTTCCTCCCGAAGCTCAAGCGGAGACGAACGAACGCGACCTTCAAACCGCGCTCGCGGATTCTCTCTACTCCGGCTACATCAAGAAACATGACAAGGCAACTGCGCGTGTTAACAAACACGACAATCTGCGAGTGCCGAAAACCTTTAAGTTCAACGCAATTAGCGGTTTATCGAATGAGATGGTCGAACGAATCGAACGCGCGCAGCCGAGTACTTTTGGCCAGGTTCGGAAGATCAGCGGGCTGACGCCGGTCGCCCTGTCCACCGTCCTTGTACACCTCACCGCCGAGAAAGCCAAAGCCTAGAGAAGGGTTCCAGATTCCAAGTTCCAAGCTCCAAGTTTCAAGTTTCAAGTTCCAAGAATTCAAGGTTTGAAGCTTCGGACTTCGGACTTCGGACCCCAAGTCCATGGCTCGAATTTCAACGTCTGCTAAATAACTTCTCATTTTTATGAAGAAAAGGATTTTCTGGAGCTCGAAGCCGTTGCCCGGCAGACTTGAAACCTGGAACCTGAAACTTGAAACTCAGTTGTGTTCCACGTGGAACACCACTGAGTGCTGAGTGCCGGGAACTGAGCGATTCGCCTAGCTAGGAATGGTGAATTGTGCTAGATTTGTCTCTTCCGAATACCGCATTAATACCTGTTACAAATGGGAAAAACCATCGCCATCGCAAATCAAAAAGGGGGTGTGGGTAAGACAACGACCGCCGTTAATCTTGCCGCCGGCCTCGCCGTGGAGGAAAAAACGGTTCTTTTGGTGGATGCGGATCCACAGGGAAATGCAACATCCGGTTCCGGAGTCATTAGGGAAAAATCGCGAAAAACGCTTTATGATGCGATCTCAAATCAGGTACCGCTTGAAAATATAATATTCCCGACTGAGTTTCCCCTGTTGTGGGTAATCCCAGCCGACAAGAACCTCGCGGGGGCGGAAATCGAACTTGTAGACCAAGACCGGAGAGAATATAAGCTCAAAGAATTACTCGATGTTGCGAAATCAGAATTTGATTACATAATCATCGATTGTCCGCCTTCACTTGGCCTTTTGACCGTCAATGGATTGACCGCAGCGGATTCGTTGCTGGTACCCATACAGTGCGAGTATTTTGCATTGGAAGGTGTCACAGAACTCTTTGATACACTCGCTCGGTTGCGAAGATCACTCAACCCGGAACTCACAATCGAGGGCCTTCTTCTGACAATGTATGATGAACGCACAAACCTTTCTGCGGCTGTCGCGCGTGATTTGAGAGACTTCTACGGGAGCCAGGTGCTCGACACGGTTATTCCCCGGAATGTTCGGCTCGCCGAGGCTCCGAGCTTTGGTAAACCTATTATTCTCTATGATATACGGTCACGCGGATCCGAAAGCTACATGCAGCTTGCAAAGGAGATTCTAAACCATGGCTAGACAAGCGTTGGGACGCGGCTTGAGTGCTCTTTTAGGAGAGGATACAGCCGGGGCAAATAAGGAAAAGGACTTTCTCGAAATTGGAATCGAAATGGTCGAACCAAATTCGGAACAGCCGCGAGACAGTTTTCCGGAAACCGAATTAGATGAGTTGACGCAATCGATTCAGGTAAACGGGGTGGTCCAACCGATACTCGTGCGCGCGAGAGGAACCAAGTATCAAATCGTCGCCGGAGAACGACGTTGGCGCGCTGCGCAGAAAGCGGGTTTGAAACACATACCTGCCGTTGTCAGGGAAATTGACGACGACAAAATGCTCGAGATCGCATTGATCGAGAATATTCAACGCCAGCAACTGAATCCGGTGGAAGAAGCCAAGGCCTATCAGAAACTGATCGATGATCTCGGGTTGACACAGCAGGCAGTTGCGGAAAGGGTCGGGAAAACGCGGACGTTTATTGCTAACTATTTGCGGTTATTGAACTTACCGGAACCAGTACTCGTCCATCTTGGTGAAGGAAGAATCTCGGTTGGGCATGCCAAAGCCCTGCTTTCGATAGAGAGTACGACTCGTCAAAAGGAACTCGCAAACGCAATCCTTTTGCACGGTCTTTCGGTGCGGGACGCAGAAAAGGCCGCAAAGAGAAAGCCGCGGAAGGCCAGTCCGAAACCGGCGCCGGCGGATCCGAATCTTAAAAAGGCCGAAACAAGACTCAGAAGAAAACTGGGAACACAGGTAAAAATAATACCGGCCAGGCAGGGGCAAAGCGGTAAGATAGAGATCGAATACTATGGGACTGAAGACTTGGATAGACTGTATAACTTGTTGTTGGGTAAATAGATAGCTATGACTAAGAGACTGACGGAAATGGTTGACTGTGCTGGTTGAGTGGCGAAACTCGCACCAGGCGACCTTGCTCAGGTACTGAGCAAACTTCCGAAACAAGACGATAAAAACATCGTTGTCGGCTTCGATCATGCCGACGACGCGGGAGTTTACCGCCTTGATGACGATCGATACCTCGTCCAGACCCTCGATTTCTTTACACCGGTCGCCGATGACCCCGAAACCTACGGAAGGATTGCCGCCCTGAACTCGATCAATGATGTCTACGCGATGGGCGGAGTTCCGATTACGGCCCTGTCGATCGTTTGTTTTCCGCAAAGCGGCGATTTTGAACTACTCGGTGACATTCTGAGCGGCGGTCATAGGGCCTTGATGGAAGAAAACGTTGCCGTCATTGGGGGACATTCCGTCGATGATAAGGAAATCAAAATAGGCTACTCTATAACCGGAATTGTTGAATCTAGTAAACTTATCACGAATGCTGGGGCGCGGCCGGGTGACCGGCTTGTTCTTACCAAGCCGATCGGAACAGGTGTCATTAACACGGCCGTCAAGTTTGGAAAAGCCTCGGCTGAAGCGGAACAGGCGGCAATCGAGGCGATGACCAAATCGGCGCGCGAAGCATCTAAGGCAATGATCGGGGTCGGGGCGAACAGCTGCACGGACATCACGGGTTTTGGATTGTTAGGACATGCATTCGAGCTGGCCGGCGCAGGAGATGTTACTCTTGAGATTGATTCAACATCGGTGCCATTGCTTCCCGATGTCCTGGAACTGATCGAAGCAAAAATGCTGACACGCGGAGACCGCAATAACCGCAACTATGTCGGGAGTGAGATCGTATTCAGTGACGCGGTTACGCCGTTTATGCAAAGCGCACTGTTTGATCCGCAAACTGCGGGTGGGCTGTTGATCAGCCTGCCGCCGGAGAATGTGCAGGAGTTTCTGCAAATTATTGATAACGGAGTAGTTATCGGTCAAGTAAAGAGAAGATCAGAACATCTTTTGGAGGTTTCCTGAGGCTGGCTGACCATTTGTAAGACTGGCCAACGAAAATCGTGTTTTTATTTATCTTGGAATCATTGGGAACATGGGAGCTCCTGCTTGTCGGGATGGTCGCGCTTGTCGTTTTTGGGCCGCGCAGGATTCCAGAACTGGCCCGTAAGGCGGGAAAGATGATGGCCGAATTCAGAAAAGTCTCGAATGATTTCCGTTCCACGTGGGAACGTGAGGCCGCCCTCGGCGAGGATGAAAAGAATGCCTTTAACTTTAGCGACGAAGCGCTGGCAGGCCCTTCGGGAATGCCGGAAGAAGAGCATCCGTCGTTAAAGGAAGCGAATATCGGTGGAGATTCGCCGGAAGAACCGGCCGCTGATGTTGATTCGAAGGGCGCTGCGTCTGCGCCGTCCATGCCCGAGATTAGAGAAATAACCGACGAAGCACAGATCGAAAAGCTCAAAACAACCGCATCTTCTCCCGCTGAGGAGCCGAACGACAAGGAAGATTGGTTCTAAGTATCTGATTTTGAATACGTTACTACGTTATGGCGATCGATGAAGGCACAATCGAGGAAAGACTATCGGGACACATGTCCTTCCTCGAACATCTCGACGAGTTCCGGAAACGGCTCGTTCGTTCTGCCCTTATAATCGGTGTTGCCTTTTGCATTTGTTGGTTCTTCTCCGATCAGATCTACAACTTTCTCGCGATTCCGGTTCAGGAGGCGCTGACCAGGGCGGAAAGACGGGAAGTGCCTCTTTCAGGCAGAAAGGGAGACGAAAAACTGCTTCCACTAAAAGGCGTAAAGGAAGGAGATACAGGACTTTACGTTTTCGATCGCCCAACCAATATCGGGAACATACCGGTCGCCGCGGGCACCTCGGTGATGGCCATTGTCTCCAGGGATTCGACGGGCAACCCTGGGTTGTTTACCGAGCAGATAATCTACACATCCGACACCGTGCTCCCAAAGGGCGTCAAGTTGCCGGTTGATTTCAGGGTCGAAAAAGATCCGACCAAAGAAGCGAACGAAAGAATGGTCATAACCACTGCGGTTGAACCATTCACGCTTTACGTAACAGTTTCGCTCTACGCCGCAATTGCATTATCGATCCCGTTCCTGCTGTTTGAAATTTGGGGATTCATCTCGCCGGCACTTTACAAGCATGAAAGGAAGTATGTGACGCCGTTTATCTTCCTATCGACGATTTCTTTTGTAGTCGGCGCCGCTTTTGCCTACTACATACTATTTCCGCCAGCGGTCGCTTATCTCCTCGGGCTCGGTTCGGATTTTCAGCTTCTTTTGCGTGCTACGGATTATTTTGAATTCATAACGCTGATCATGCTTGCTATGGGGATCATTTTTCAGATGCCGGCTGTGAGCTACGTCTTATCGAGGATCGGTGTTATCTCAGCCGGTTTTCTGGTAAAGAGTTGGAAGGTTGCCCTGGTCCTGATCCTAATCATTGCGGCCTTTATTTCTCCGACCGGTGACATCCCGAACATGATGCTGTTTGCGACTCCGATGGCTGTTTTATATCTGGTCTCAATAGGAATAGCATGGTTCTTCGGCAAGAAAAGGGAAACAGACTGATTTTGCAATTCACCACACAATGCGGCTGGGCAACTTACCGCTAGTGTCAAACATCTTGAACATTTAACAGTTTCCGTCTAAAATCTAGGGGTTCCGGCATTATATTTCGTGAGGTTTTTGTTTGTATCGAGGAGTTTTTTAATGAGCAGTAATAATCTGTTGGGTAAATTGTTGTTGACGGGTTTCGTCATATCTTTGGGCGCGTCTGCGGGCTTTGCCCAGGTCGATGTCGATTCTAAGATTCGAAAGACCGATATAGAGGTCAACAGGATCTACAAGGATTGGAAGAGTAAGGACGTCAAATACATCATTACTCCGGAAGAAAAAGACGCTTTCGATCAACTCACGACCAACGAAGAGCGCGAGAATTTTATCGAGAATTTCTGGCGTCGCCGTGATCCCAATCCGGATACGGAGGAAAACGAATACCGGGAAGAGTATTACGAGCGTATCGCGTACGCGAACGAGATGTTTTCTTCTGGTAAACCCGGCTGGATGACAGACCGCGGCAAGATCTACATTACCTGGGGAAAACCCGATAGTGTCGAATCAAGGCCGATGGGCGGCGCATATGACCGCCCGGCATGGGAAGGCGGCGGAACGACCACAACGTATCCGTTTGAGATATGGTTTTACCGCCACCTGGAAGGGATCGGAAGCGGAATCGAGATCGAGTTCGTCGATCCCACCGGGACGGGCGAATATCGTATCGCCACAAATGCGAACGAGAAGGACGCGCTTCTGTTTGTCCCTAATGCCGGTCTGACGACTGCTGAGTCGCTCGGACTCGCAAACAAGGGCGACCGTATCTCCGGCATAAATCAGAGAAACTATTACCGCGAACAGGATTCGCCTTTCAGAAGGCTCGAGATTCGCAACCAGCTTTCGCGGCCGCCGCAAGTAAAGTATGCTGATTTGCAGGCGACGCTGGAAGATTCACCGGTTATCGACAACAACCCGCTTGAGTTTGATCTTCGGGTAGATTTTTTCCGGCAATCAGAAAACAGCGTGATCACGACAATCACGCTTCAGACGCCGAATGAAGAATTGGCGTTTGAAGACCGCGGCGGGGTACCGACTGCTAGGATGAATATTTTTGGACGGATCACAGCTGTGACCGACAGACGTGCCGGGATCTTTGAAGATTCGGTGATTGCCAGTGCGACTGCCGAGGATCTCTCTGTAACAAGGCAGCGGGCATCGGTTTATCAAACCCAGCAGGCGTTGGCGCCGGGCCATTACAAAGTGCAGGTGGTGGTTCGAGATGTCGTAACGGGCAACAAGGGAATTCGAAGTCTTGGTTTTACGGTGCCGGACTACAACAGCGACAAGTTGATGACCTCGACCCTGATTCTCGCGTCGAAGCTTCGCACGACCACAGACACCGATATCGGAGGCCGTTTTGTAATCGGCAATGCAAAGGTGAT
>Ga0224512_10000586_pt1 | contig 37786 bp, 37 predicted proteins | sample SF_May12_sed_USG_4_FD_169103 | JGI IMG/M metagenome (GOLD analysis project Ga0224512, IMG submission 169103) | Sediment microbial communities from San Francisco Bay, California, United States - SF_May12_sed_USGS_13 | ecosystem: Environmental > Aquatic > Marine > Sediment | place: USA... | reverse complement strand
GAAGTATCGTTGCGTACTGGTTCGCTGCTCAAGGCAATCACCCATGATATCGGCGTGATCCTGGAACAGTCGCTCAAACACGAACACGACTCATTGGTGGCTTACCAGGAACTCTTGGAACTGGTCGAGGGTCGTTCAGTCATGCTCGAGGAATATGCGACGCGCATGATCAGTGAAGAAACGCGGCATGTCGGCGAAGTACGCAAAATGTTGCGACCGCCTGCTAATGCATAGCGATCTCTGCGCCTAATCAATAAAGCGGGGCAAAAAAATAAATCGGGCCCGCCACAGTATGGGTGGTGCGCGGCGCGTGGATAATAGTTATGTTGAATCAATTCAGACGCGACGCTTTAAGCCGTGTTGCGACGGTGACGTATAGGAATTCAACAGGTACCATAGCTATAACCAAGAATAAAATCGCAAACCACAAATCGATGAAACAGCAAGTTCACTGGATATCTTTCTTGATTATTTGCGGGTTGGTCGTGAGCGGCACGGCTTCAGCCCAGACACTGTTGGGGGAGGAACCGGCCCTCGGCGGCCCAGAGAGTCGAATTACGCAGGCCGAGATCGCCAGCGGCGGGTTGTCGCTAATCGACATCCGGCTATCGGGGCTGAAAATGTTCGCGACGCAGGTTCGCAAGGCGGATGGTTTCGGCGAGGCTCTAGACCCAGCCAATACGACGGATCCCGGCGGTCGCCCGACGCTGCAGGGTAACGGTACGTTCCTGCGCGTGAACGGCCTCGATGCGCAGTCTTGCCTCGATTGTCACGCGGTGCTCAGCAACGATGCCGTGCCGTTCGTGTCGGGTGTCGGCGGAGCGGGGGGCATCAATAATTCAGCCATGTTCATGACCCGGGCGATCGATGTCGCGGACGTTGCCGGTAACGGTTTCGCGGGATTCGACGGCCGGCTAATAAATCCGCCCGCACTATTCGGGACCGGTGGCGTGCAATTGGTCGCCAAAGAGATGACCGCGACCCTGCAGCGATTGAAAGAAGAAGCTGTCGAAGATCCGGGTAAACGGATAAAACTGCGAGTCAAGGGCGTTGACTTTGGCTCGATCCGCGCCAACCGTGACGGTACGCTCGATACTCGAGATATTAAAGGCGTCGATAACGATTTGGTCATCCGGCCGTTTGGCCGCAAAGGCGAATTCACGTCGGTGCGCGAGTTTGATGTCGGTGCGCTGATGTTTCATTTCGGTTTGCAGCCAGTCGAAGCGGTCGGCGAGGGCGTGGACGCTGACGGTGATCAGGTCGTAAACGAAGTTACCATCGGTGAGGTCTCGGCACTCGAGATTTTTGTCACGACGCAGGAGACACCACGACAACTGGCGATGGAGTCAACGGAAAAAGCCGGTTCTCGCGCGTTTCGCCGGGTCGGTTGCACGACATGTCACCGGCCGGTGCTGACGTCGGACAGTGCCGTGCTTCGCTACAGCTATCCGGAAGTTGCGGATGACCCGCTGCAGAACGTGTTTTTCTCTGTCGATCTCGCGGACGACCCATCGGCGTTCGAGCGTACCGAAACCGGCGGGTTGATCGTGCCACTTTTTTCTGACCTGAAACGCCACGACATGGGGGACGAACTTGCCGAAACTTTCCACGGCGCGAGTGACCGGCAAAATCGTGAATTCATAACGGCCAAGCTATGGGGCGTTGCCGATACGTCCCCTTACTTGCATGATGGTCGCGCGTTGACGCTGAATGAAGCCATCCTCATGCATGGCGGCGAGGCGCGCGCGGCGCGGGCAGCATACGAGGCATTGGATAACGGGCAGAAAAACCAGCTGCTCGCATTTCTTCGCACCTTGCGCAATCCGGTCGCGCCAAATTCTGACGTGCTGGACTGAACGCCGGCCGATTTCGGGCCAGCTAATCTGGTCCTGCCGCGATTTCTTTTTGCTGGGTCCGAATCCCGTTCTATGATATGGGTAGCGGATAGCCTGATGCATACGATTCGATTGATAGCTTGGTCTCCCATACGCGGCGTGCTCCGGTCGCGCATCCTGCTGGTGTTCCTGTTTTTTGTAACGAGCTGCCAAGATGCGCCTCCGCCACCTGAGCAAAAGGCCGCCGACGTTCTGATCATCGGCGCCGGCATCGCCGGTCTTTCGGCTGCCTTCGATGCGGCGCGCGCCGGACGGTCTGTGCTGGTCGTCGATATGTCATCGGTTTTCGGCGGACACTCGATTATGTCGACCGGCGGCTTATCTATCGTTGACACGCCTCTGCAGCGCCAGCGAGGTATTGCGGATTCTCCGGATCTTGCTTTTAGTGATTTCATGACCTGGGGGGAAGACAGTAACGAAGAATGGGTGCGCTATTACGTCGATCACTCGAGCGAGGAGATCTATGACTGGCTGACCGATCTCGGTGAAGAGTTTACGGTGGCCGTCCAGCCGCCGGGTAACTCGGTGCCGCGTTACCATTTTATTCGCGGTCAGGGTTTCGGCCTGATGATGCCGATTTATCGTGCGCTGCTGAAGGAGCGGGCCGTGCACTTTCGTTTCAATACGCGCGCAGACGAGCTGATTCGTGAAGCTGGCCGGGTCGTCGGGATCAAGGCAACGGACCTGCGCACCGGCGAGACACTGGAGATTTTCGCCGGTGCCGTTCTGATTGCAACGGGCGGACTGCAAAGCGATCTCGATGCGGTGCGTGCCAACTGGCGCGCGGATCTACCCGCGCCCGAACAACTGCTGGCGGGTTCGGGATGGAACTCGTGGGGGTCCGGCCTCGCGCTGGCCGGCGATGCGGGCGCGAAAATCGAGCGCCTCGATCATCAATGGAACTTCGTCACCGGTATTCCGGATCCGCGTTACCCGGGGCAGTCACGCGGGCTCAGTGTTCTGCAAGTCCCGCCGGGCGGGGAGATCTGGGTAAATCAGAATGGTGAGCGCTTTATTAATGAGTGCACATCGTCGCGCGATAGCCTGCCGGCGGTCCTCGACCAGCCTGGCGACAGCCACTGGGTCGTTTTTGACACTCGCGGCAAGAAATTTTTTCGAGTGTCGGGTGCCGGCTGGACGGAAGCGCGGACCGAACGCTGGATTTTCGACAATCCGACGCTGGTAAAGACCGCGGCGACATGGGTCGAGCTGGCCGGCAAGATGAGGGTCAATGCCGAACAATTGGTACGATCTGTCGACGACTACAATGCCTTGGTCGCAAAAACCACCGGAGGTGCCGAGTCGCGGGCCGACGATATATCACTTTGCAGTATCGCGAAGAAGGTCGACGAGCCACCGTATTATGCGATCAAACGATCTGTATTAAGCCGCAAAACCATGGGCGGTATCCGGATCGATGCAGCGGCCCGCGTCGTTGATGTCGATGGCGCCGTTATCCCGGGCCTCTATGCCGCCGGCGAGGCCACTGGCTTTGCCGGGATCAATGGACGGGCAGCACTCGAAGGCACACATCTCGGCCCGTCCATCGTGACCGGACGCATGGCCGGCAGACAGATAGCCACCGAACTCGCCGGCGAGCCGGTGGTTCGCGTTGGCCTGCGATTAAGAAATTTGCCATTCCCAGCGGCGCCGATCGAGAATCGGAGCAATTCGGTCTGCATCGGGTGCCATGATCTGCGCATTCTCCTGCGGCGGAATCGACCAGGCTACCGGCACTTCGAGTGGTCGCACCAGATGGTGCTTGACGAGAAGATGACCTGCATCACCTGTCATGAAGATTTCTTTCCGTATGCGCTGGAGAACCACAGCTATGATATCGGACGCGCGACTGACACCTGCGCGCATTGCCACGAAAGCTAGAACCCATCTTATTGTGCGTGCCGCAGAGCTTATTCGCGCTGCGTGGGAGATTTCGGCTTAGCAATTAAACATCCGGCCAACTGAGCGCCAGCGTTTCGACTAACTTCGCTCCGCAATGCGCACGCCGGGCCGAACACGATCGCTGGGATGAAGGACCACCCGCTCACCTTGTTCGACGCCATCAACGAGTTCGGCGTGCAGGCTGCCGCGTCGCCCGATTGTTACGTGACGTAACTCGGCTCTGCCATCTGACGCAATGAACACGGCCCAGTTTTTGCCGTCTCTGAACAGCGCAAGCAACGGTAAAGTCAATGCGTCTTCTTCTGCCCAGAGCACGATGCGCACATCGACCTGAAATGCATGCGCCAGACGTTCCCAATCCTCAGTGGGACTCGTCAAGTCGATGATCACATTGACGCGTTGCTCCTCGATGCCCAATGCCGAGATTTTCGTAAAGCCGAAAGGCTCGACGAGCCGCACGCGACCTTCGAGCGCCGTCTCGCCCCCCCAGCGCTCGATGATCACGGTTTGCCCAGGGGCGACCTTGACGGCATCGGACGATAGCAGGTCGACGACGATTTCGAGATCCCGCGGGTCACCGATCTCCACGAGCGGCGTCCCGGCCGCAACGACCCCTTCGCTCTTTTGAAGAATTCTGAGAATTTGGCCTGCGACCGGCGTCCGGATAGCCACACAATCGCAGCTGCCGTGACTCGCCTGGGTCTGCGTTGGCGAGACGAGCGTAGCGCGGGCGCGCTCGAGGTCAAAGGCCCGTACCTGGAGTGCGGCCATTGCGGTCGCGACGGCGGCTCGTCGCGTGCGGAAGTTGCGCTCCGCTTCATCGAGTTCGCGTTCCGAAATTGTGTTGTCGAGAATCAGCCGCAGGGCGCGCTCATTTTCACGGCGCGCGAACTCGAGCTCCGCCTGGGCTTGCTCCAGTTCCGCGCGGGCCAGGGTTTCAGCGGATTCGGCGGCGTGCACGTCGGCCTTCGCCTGCGCCTCACTGCGAGGGTCCAGAAAAGCCGGGTCGATCGGCTCGATCTCGGCGACCACCGTTTCCAGCGCTACGACGGGATCGCCTGCATGAAGCTCGATACGGCGCATGCGGCCCGTCACGGGCGCTGACAAAACGTAAATGTCGTGAACGCGCGTCTCGCCCTCGTCATCCACCGACACCACGAGTTCGCCACGACTGACTTCGACCGTATCGACGATCACCGCCTGCGGCCGAAAAGCGAAAACCAGCCCGAGAAACAGCAGCGCAACCAGGGATCCCCAGAAAACCATTCTTCGCATTTGCACCGTCATCAGCTTATTCCCTTGTCTTGAGCACGCGAATCAAATCCAGGCGCGAGACCCGCCGCCGCACGAGCGCTGCAGATGCCGTCGTTGCGAGCAAGGCAAACAGGACGCCAAGCCCGTAGGTCGACGCGTCGATAACAAAAGGCATCCTGAATAGTTCCGTGTCGAAAGCCTGCGCCAGTATAAGCGTCAGTCCGCGCCCGACGAGGCACCCGAGCGGCAGCGCGAAGAAGATCAGCAGCGCGACTTCGGCGAGCAGGATGTAAGAAATCTCGCCCTGCGTGAAGCCGAGTACGCGCAAGGTCGCGAGCTCGCGGCCGCGCTCCGACAACGCGATGCGCGTGCTGTTGTAAGCCACGCCAAAACCCAGCGCACAGGCAAAGCCCGTGAAGATGAATATATAGACCAACAGATGTTCGGCCAGCGTTTCGTGAAACGCGTCGATAGCCGCTCGCCTGAGCATGACGGCGCTGACTTCCGGCATCTCTTTGAGCTCGGCGAAGAGCTCTGCTTCGGCTTCGGCATCGACGAGAAGATTCAGGTACTCGACCGTCGGCCGGACCTTCAGCCAGCGATTCAGCGCATCGAGGTCCATTATCGCCGGCATCGCGATGCTGGTTTCGAAGATGCCGGCGACCCGAATCGGTCCCGTGGGTCTTCGCCCCTCGAGCACCTCGACCCGCACTTCATCGCCAATGGTTACGCCGAGCTTGTCAGCGAGATAGGTGCCCAATACGAGCCCTGATGGTGGCACGGTCAGATTTTGACCGGTTGCGTCATCGTGAAGCGGCTGCAGCTGATTGTCCTGTGCCATGCCAACGATGCTGCCGCGGTGCTTGCGGATCCCGACTGAAAAATCCGCCGGCGCAGCCCGCCACGGCTCGGCCAGCATGACGCCCGGCAGATGCTCGAAGTCGCGGACCACGGTCAGCGCCTGCGGCTCGGCGAGGCCGATGCTCATAGTCTGATGCTGCGCGTCGAAGAAGTACGTCTGCACCACGTACTCGATGGAATCGTTCCACTGCAACGCCATAATGAGCAGACCGACCGAGAACGCGATGCCCGCGCAGGTCATCGCGGCGCGCATGGGCCAGCGGCCGATCTGGCGCAGCGCGATACGGGTTGGCTGATCGAGCCACCGGGCGAGTCGCGTGCCGCTGAGCCGTCCTTGCCGGTAGACCGCCGGCGCCGGTGGTCTCATGGCCTCGGCCGGCGGGAGAGCTGCGGCCCGTTGCACGGCACCGAGCGCGCCGACCAGCGTCGCGGCGAGACTGAACCCGCCGGCAATGAAGAAAGCCGTCGGACTTGGCCGATAGATAAGCAAAGGAAAACGAAACAGATCTGCATAGAGTTGCGTGTTGTAGCGCCCGAAGAATCCCCCGAGCACCCACCCGATAAGGCTGCCGACAAGCGCGAAGGCAATTACGAATTTCGTGTAATACCAGGCCACCTCGAAGTGGCTGTAACCGAAGGCTTTGAGCAGCCCGATTTCGGCGCGTTCGGTTGCGATCAGGCGCGATAGCACCATGTGACTCAGGAAGGCCGCAACGCTCAGAAAGATGATCGGCAGAATGCCGGAGATCGTCCGGATCTGCTCGATCTCGTTCATCACGAACCAGTTGGAAAGTTGGTCGGCCCGCGGAATCGCGCTGATCCCGCCATAGGGCTCGAGCAGCACATCGATTTCCTCGATAACCGGGTCCGGCGCTGCGCCCCGCAGCAGGCTGACCGATAAATCGTTGAAGGCATTCTTGAGATCGAACGCGGCTGCCAGCGCTTCTCTGCCCATCCAGACCACGCCGAAACGCTTGTCGTCGGGCAACAATGCACCCGGGCCGAGTGCGTAGATGAATTCCGGAGACAGCGCCGTGCCGACGATGGTCAGGGTGCGCCGTCGGCCGTTGATGATCGCTGAAATCTCATCGCCGGGACCGAGCTGGTGCGCCTCGGCAAACGGCTCGTTGATGATGGCTTCATCGTCTCGGTCCGGGGCGATCCAGCGCCCACTGCGTAATGCAAGTTGATTGAGCTTCGGCTGCCCGTCTTCGGGTATCGACGTCAGGCGCCCGATGACCGGTTCGGCAAACCCGTCGATATCGAGCGTCGCGTAGCGCGCAATGCGTGTTTGCACGAACTGCACCCCGGGCACATCTGCGATGCGCTGGGCGACACGCTCCGGGGTGCGCGTTGCGCCGGCGAAGATTTCGCCGAAGCGGTAGCGCTCGTAATAGGCCTCGGCCGTGACACTGAGCGCCTCGAGCGTCGACAGTGACATCACCAGCACGGCCACCCCCGAACCGATGACCATGGCGACCGCGAGCACCTGGCCACGCAATCGCCAAAGTTCCCGCACCAGCTTGTGATTCAGCGCGCGCATCCTGTCACCAGGAGAGTTCACGTGCCGGACGGCGTTCGGGATTGTGATCGACTGATACGATGCGGCCATCGCCAATGTGCAAGGTGCGGTCCGCCATGCCGGAAATCACCGTGTTGTGAGTGATGACCGCGGTGCTGGTGCCGAGTTCGCGATTCACACGCTCGATGGCCTCGAGCACGAGTATGCCGGTTGCACTGTCGAGCGCGCCGGTCGGCTCATCGCACAAGAGGATTTCCGGCTGCTTCGCGATGGCCCGCGCGATGGCCACGCGCTGCTGTTCGCCACCCGACATTTGCGCCGGAAAATGGTCCATTCGGTCCTCGAGTCCGACAAGCTGCAGTGCAGCTTCCGGGGCCATCGGCGCAGCGGCAATTTCCGTGACGAGCGCGACATTCTCGCGCGCGGTAAGGCTCGGGATCAGGTTGTAAAACTGAAAAACAAAACCCACGTGCTGTCGACGGAACTCGGTCAGCTCACTCTCATCGACATTGGTCAGGTCGTGGTCCCGGAACCGGACTTCGCCCGCCGTGGGCGTATCCAGCCCGCCGAGGATATTCAGCAGGGTCGACTTGCCGCTGCCGGAGGGACCCAGCAGCACGACAAGCTCGCCTTGCCGCAGCTCGAAATCGGCGCCGCGCAGCGCCTGAATCTCGACTTCGCCGGTGCGATAAACCTTGGTCAGGCCGCGCGCGACCAGGTTCCCCGTTGCCTTGTTTGTCTGCGCTTCTGCCATGGAGACGATCGATGTTCATCGACTATGCGCCCAAACTAGGTGCCCGGCAGGCGGGGAGCAAGTCGTATTCATACTTAGTCAAGCGTCGGCATCTGCTCAACGATTCTTGTCTCTCCTTTCCTAAATCCGAAGATGCGGGTTCGGGCAATCGCTGACGACGACGAATGCAGTCGTCGCTGACTCAAAAAAACCCCGCCTAAGCGGGGTTTGTTAATCTTATTGCTCTATTGCTCGTTTAAAGCGCATACGGCAGGACTACACTGTCGATGGCGTGAATCACCCCGTTCTGCGCGAACTGATCAGTGACGATTATCGTAGCCTTCCCGCCAGTATTATCGGTTAACACGCCGCCCTGCTGCCTTAAGAAACCACCGAATAGCATGCGAATCCGATTCTTGCGCGTGACCGATACGGCAGCGCGCCGTCCCGGCGCGACGTGATATAGAAGGATTTGTGTCAGCACTGTCTGATCGAGATCACCGACATTGGATTCATCCAAACCCAGCGCTGCGAAAGCATCATCCGTCGGCGCAAAAACCGTGCGCTGACCATAGCCTGAAAGTGTCTCTAAGACGGCAGGATCGGCGACCAAAACGGCGGCAATGAGCGTGTCGAATTGACCCTCGGCGGCGCCCCCCGGCGCATTCAGCTTGACGGCTATGTCGACGAGGCTCGGATCCGGGCCGTTGGCCGCGTTTAAAGATAGGGGCAGACTTAACATAAGGCAGGTGCCAAGTGCGGCCATTGAGGAAATAAGTTTCTTTTTCACTGTCACAACTCCTGATTCTAATTTTGTTTAACTCGAGTCTTGGCTTGGTTCGTATGTTCTGATTGAAGTAGTTATTCGTCGCCCGGGATCGTCTGGATTCACCGGGTGCTTCCGGTACGACCCAGTTTCAGCCAGCCAGCAATTTGCCCAGACAGAATCCGCAGGCTCAAATTGCAGAAGCGATAAGCGCCATTCCGATATAGCTGAGCTAACGCTGTCGGCCAGCGTCGCCATATGAGCGGTGATTGGCGACCTGAATTGGCCAGCCTCAGCAGCTTGGCCCCGATTGTAAAACCTGCTAACGCGCGTTGCCGAACCGGCAAAACAATTGCTGTTTCGCCAGAAATATTAAACAGGATTTCCAGGCATGAAAGCCCGGTAAGTGTTGTTGGCAGCCAGGCAGCGATCGCAGGTCGTCACCCACCCAATAGTCGGGTTTATAGTGGTCTCCTGCCAATCACCGCCAAAACCTGGCAATAAGGCAAAATCCGCAGTGGCATACCTGACCGCGCATGGCGGTCTTATGGACGAACGTGCCGGCGGCTTTGCGCTCGGGAACAGACAAATCGCTCAATAGTGCGAGTGGTCAATCCATCGCTAAATTTTCGGATGCCTGTGAGGACCCCAGGTCAGCCGGCACGGCGACCATCCGGGTCGGCTGACCACCGACTTCGATATACCGAAGCACTTCACCGGACGGCAATTGCAGCTCGGCGATGCGGCCCTCATGGGGCAGACTGATGTAAACCAGGTCGCCGAGGAAGCGGATGTCCGGCAGCAGCGCCTTATCCACGTGTTCATGGTATTCCTGGTCGAAGGGCTGCGAGACCTGCACTTGCTTTAATAATTCACCGGTGCCGCCATGCCGAATATCCAGAATGCCGGAGCGCGTGTAAACCAGCAGGTATTCGCCGCCGGGGCTCGTAAATTGCTGTAACGAAGCCTCGACCGGCAGGGCCTCCATCACATAGGGTTCCTTGGTCAGATCGAGACGCTGCAGCTCCGGAATCGCGCTTTCCGTATAGCCCCAGAGGACCCGGTCGCGGCCATGCAGGAACGGGCCAATTCGCTGTTTGCCCGGATACGGCACCCGGCCCAGCACTTTATTCAATTCGTCACCACGGCTGCCAACCACGAGCAAGTCCCGCTGGCATGAGAAGAACATTCGCCCGGTGGCCTCATCCATCGTGGCACCGTAAAGAATCGGGCAGCCTTCGATGCGCTTGGTCTCCTCGCCCGTTTCCTTGTCGATGATTTGCACGAAGCCTTTCATCAGGTGGCCCACATACAGGGAGTCGTCGGTTTCGACCAGGTGGAGGTGGTCAGGACCAGCGAGCTTGTAGCGACGCACCGGGATCTCCCCAAGCGCGCCGAAGTTGTCGCCATCGAAGATCAGCAGTTCGCCATCGTCGTCCAGGTATAGCGAGGGTTTGCCTTCGATGGTCAGCAACCTGCTTTGGTCTGCGCCGCCCGGTCCAGCGCCGGCAACGAAGGAGCGCGCGATGTAGGGCGTTCGCGCCTGGCCTTCTGCTTCGAACCCGGTGTCGATGACCGTGACAAAATCACGATCGGTACTGCGACCGCGCAGGACATAAACGTGACGACCTTTACCGGGCCATGCGACGGAAATAATGAAGGGCGGCGTTGCCAGACGTCGAACTTTATCTGCTGCGGGCAGATCGACCACGATAACGCTGCCGTCCTGGTTGTCACCCACGAACAGCCGCGCGCCGACGGGTGCCAGGTCCGCCAATCGATCTACCGGACCGTGGGCGATGGCCAGTGGCCCGACACTCGCCAGCATTACGATCGCTGCCAGCCGGGTCATTGCGGAAAATGTCTTGTTATTCATGCTAGTTACCTTCCCTAATTCGCGATCGAATCGCCGGTTCTGAAATCCAACGCGTTACATTCTTAGCCATCCCAGCTGTTCGCGAAATAGGTATTTTCCGGGCCGGTTCGCGCCGCTTTTTGCTACTTGGATGCTCGTTTCGACCGCGATACCATGATATCGATGCAGTGTGATCTCTAGGACAGATTTTCGTCGACTGCAGCCTGAATCCAATCGGAGAAACGCGGATTTTGCATTAAGCCCTTATCGTTGAATTTCGCGCCCGTGCCGGCCACATCCCCTTTGAGCCGGTCCATGATACCGCTCTGAGTCAGCGCGTTAGTCACTACGATAACGTCCATGCCTTGATCCTGCGCGTCCTGAATCCAGCCGCGAATCTTGGCGACATTGACAGCTCGCTTGTCGGCCGGCAGATCGTCCTGAACATTCCAGCGTTTGACGTCGCTGAAGCCGCCTTTGTCCTTAATCGCCTTGGCGTGTGTTGCCATGATTGCCAAATCCATCTCGTTTTCTTTTGGCGTCATCGCGCCGTGCCCCAGGATGAGTACCATTTCATTTGACGGATCGGTGCTCAGTTGCTGCGCGTGCTCGAGCATGATTTCGCCCATGATCGGGTGCGCCGTCGGCGACGGACCCCAAATGATCTCTGCGTTGCTCTTCACCCGGGGAACCGAGAGGTAAGACGACTCATCCCTGCGGCCAAAGATATATTGCCATTGGTAATTCAGAGAATTCGTGTCGCCCGTTTCAGTGCGCAAAACAAGAATCTTCTTGGCGCCGGCTGCCTCCAGCCCATCGATGGCTTTTTGAATATGATCCGCGCTCATCATGGCCATGCCGAGACCATAGCCGGTCGGATATTCGCGCGAGACCGAGTCGAATTTTTCCATCCACTGCTGGTTGCCCTGCTCACTATAGCCATGCGCCAGAGCCAGGATACCGACATCCCCGGCCACCGCGGCATCACTGATCATGCCGCCGAGATTGCGCATGCGTGACATGCTTGCGACGATTTGCTCGTCCGTGAAACCGCGATAGATTTCTATTTTTTCACGCAGTTCGGCGAACTGCTCGGGCGTCATCTGATGCTGATGACCCTGATGCTGAGAGTGATCCTCTTGTCCCGATGCTTGCGGGAGCCCGAACACTAAACCCACCGCTAAAAAAGCACTGAGTATTCGAAGTCTAAATAAACTGAATGCGAACCATGTCCTTTGCATCATCACCAATGTCCTCCTGTCGTTATAACGAACTACGCGCGGTTTGAGAAGATCTTTGTCACTTGATTGTATTGTTTTTTTGCTCGACTCGCAGCTTTGAAGTATTGCCACCCGCGGCTGCTGTAGATAGTTGATATAACAGTTGTCGATAAAGAAGCGTGGCCCGGAAAGGGTGCGATGGACTTCCTCCGCTATTTGGGACAGCCTCCAGCCGCGTTTCGAGGCGCCTTCAAACACCTCGGGACTGATGCCGCCCAGGGGTTTGTTGCCAGTTTTGGGTCAGCGTCCGGTTGCTTTGCGCAGCTTTACCGGCCCACGCACATGCTGCCACAGCGGGCCTTGCATGCCAGCTCGCCGCAGGCGACCGAACAACTGCTCATCAAAATTGACACGGAGGGCCGGAATACTCCATTGCCGGTATTTGTCTTTGTTCTCCAGCAGAATCGCCTCTATTTCCCGGCGCAGCGCGATTCGCTGGGAACGCAGCTCAGGGTCCAGCGCCTCGTAATCGTCTATCCAGATCATGATGATTGCGCTAAAAGGGTCAAGGTCGACAATGAAATCGATGGTATGCCTGACATCGTTGATAGTCTCGCCTTCTGTTCCGAGTATGAACGTGTGGCAATCGGGGATTCCCGCGGATGCGCATATTTCGTGCAGGCGGCGTATATGTTCTACAGTAAAGCCTTTGCGTAGCCGCTCCAGCACATGGTCACATCCCGAATCCGACCCGATCTCCATTCCGGCACATCCGGCGGCATAGGCCAGTTCTGCAAACTCCTGGTCAAAGCCCAGCGGGTTCGCGTAACAACTCCAGGGTATCTGCCAGTTGCGATCGATCAGTTCTCGACAGACTTTTTTTGCATGGCTCTTGGGAAGGTTGAAGACAGAATCCACTATAAAGAAATGATTGATCTGCGGCTGTTCTTCGACGGCCCTGAACATTTCGTCAACGACTGATGCGGCATCCCTGACGCGCCCAACCCGTCCCTCGATAACCGGATAGGTGCAGTAGTCGCATCGCAATGGGCAACCGCGCTTCGTCTGAACCGAATCTATGCCGAATTCACTGTAGTACCGGGCATCGACCAGCCTGCGGTCCGGAAACGCCAGCTCATTCATATCCAGGAATGCCGGAGGCTGCTGGGCACGACTGACACTGTCGGGTAATCTGCGATACAGCGCACCGATTCCGTCCAGTCCGATGCCACCATTTTCGAGCGCTGCCAGCAGATTCGGGAACGCTTTCTCCCCTTCACCGGATATGCCGAAATCAGGTTGAAGGCGCTCCATCAGTTCCCTCGGCATCACGCTGAACCCCGATCCGCCGATCACTATGGGGCTGCCAGCTACTTCCCGCGCAATCTTGACGAGTTCGGCGTAGTAATTCAGGTTATCCGACATGCCCGAGTAAGCGTTGTTCTGAATATTGCGCATGCCCAGCGCGACAAGGTCAGGCTTGAATTCCATTAGCGCTGAACGAAGCGCAGACACCGGATCGTCTTCGAAACAAAGATCGATCAACGTTGTTTCATGATAATCGGGGATGCTCGCGATCACGTAGAGCAGGCCGATCGGAATAACCGCGTCAGGAAGTTGCTCCCTGTTACCCGATACAAATGCGATTTTCACTTCATGGCTTCTTTATCGTTATGATTTTAGAGTTGCTGGTTGCTCTCGATTTACATCATCAGATCTTCGCGGCGAGTGTCGTCCTTCAGGAACGAGAGACGCGCACCGCCGTCCAGCTGCGATGCTGAATTCATGCCTGGCAAGCTCAATATTGTCTGGCTATCTCAGATTAACGCGAAATCGTCATGCTGCCTACCACTGCCGCTGATAACTCGACCTTAGCGCGGGAATACCTCTTTGGATTGACGGACGCGTCCACTTATCTCGACGTGCCACGCGTCGAGATCTATGCGCGATTGATATGTACGGAGCGGATTTCAACGACGAGGAACTTATGGAGAATCCGCGCTTCGCAGACTGGATTGACGCAGTCGCAGCAAGTCTGCACTGCGCTCTAATCTCGCGTTGACCAGGCAAGGAACTCGAATCAATCGAGCTCCCGCCCTGGTCTAGACGTTTCCGCCCGGCACGACCTGCAGTTCGTCGGTATCTTTACGCCAGATCTGACGCGGCGCATAGCCCTCTTTGCGCAACAGATGTTCGCTGTAAACGATGCGTTCCGCATCCAGGCGCGCGAGCTGACCTTGCGGTGGCTCGACGGCCTTACGTCCGAGTTCAAACGATGAGCCCGGCCATTTGAAGACTTTCATGCCATGTTCCCATTCGGGCGTTCCGACATCCATGATGGTCGCCGTACCAAATATCTGTGCACCCATGACGCAGGCCCAGCCGGCCATGGGATTTGCAACCGCCAGGCACACCCGCGGATCGCGCTGCATGGCTTTGAGTTTCGGGCTGTTCGGTTGGGGGAAAAAGTACAAGGTCATATCGTCAGCGTAAAATTCCAGGGGGCTGACAATCGGTGCGCCGCTTTTTGACACCGTGCCGAGGTATCCGATGTTAGTCATTGTCAGGACTCGCTCGATCCGCTTTTCGAGCATGTCTTTCGTCATTTGCTTGGTTGGCCACGGTTCTTGCTCAAGCCAGGGATGGGCTACACTCATTGTCTTGTCCTTGTCGTTATTCTGCAGAGGTCGCAAGTATCCCACCGGCGTCGACAGGTTGCCATCGTTCCTGTGCCCCGTTCCCGGAGGGCGGCCATTTATGGGTTACAGAGCTGGCCTGGATGAATATCGTCCGCGCCAACATCGCCAGGGTGCTGCGGGTTGCCTTGATTGTGAACAACCACCGTGGTTAGACTCCACGAAGCAGTCAGATGAAATACGGTTTCCAAAATCTTGTTAAGTGCATTGTCTGGGCAACGCTGTTTTGCCTCGCATCGCCGGCGCTTGCGCAGGACGCAGGCCGCCGCAGCCGCGTCCCTGCCAATCTGACCACCGGGCCCGAGATCGGCGCGCGGATTCCGATGTTTGCAGCCCTCGATCAGCACGGCGCGCGACGTCATTTCGATGACATAAAAGGACCGGCCGGCGCGATGATCCTGTTTTATCGCTCCGCCGACTGGTGACCCTACTGTAAGAGCCAGCTCGTGGAGCTGGAGGGATCCTTCGCTGGCCTGACCGAGGCCGGACTCGGTGTGGTGGCGATCAGCTATGACAGTGTTGCAATCCTTCGCAGCTTTAGTGAGCGCCATGGGGGCATCCGCTTCACGATGCTGTCCGATCCCGAATCCGAAATTATCGATGCATTCGGCATCCGCAATACCGATCATGCGGAAGACAGCATGGGCTACGGCGTCCCGTATCCCGGCACGTATATCGTTGACGCGAATGGCATTGTCGTCGAGAAATTTTTTGCGCCAGATTACCGGGAGCGCTTCACGGCCGACACCATTTTACTGAAAACCTTCGGTATTGGCGGTGGCACGCGACTCGAAGCCGAGTTGCCGCAGTTCAAGCTTACGGCTTACCCGATCCAGGACGCGGTACGTCGCGGAAATCGGATTGTCCTGGTGGCGGATATCGAGCTTCCGCCGCGCATGCACCTGTACGCGGCCGGTTCGGACTATGTCCCGGTCGATCTGAAGATCAGCGGCCATGCGTCGCTAAGCCAGGGTGAACTTGTTGTCCCTGAGCCGGAAATTCTGTACCTGGACGTGATTGACGAGCGGGTCCCGGTTTACCTCGACACGGTGCGGATCCAGCGCGAGGTCACGCTGTCAGCCGAATTCACGGAATCGGCCATTGATATTGCATCCGTGCTGAGTTATCAAACCTGCGACGATGAGATTTGCTATGTGCCGGCGGAATTTCCGCTGAACTTCAAATTGGACGTATTACCTCTCGACGGAATACGCGCCCCGGAAGACATCCGTCATTAGGAAACCTCGCAATCCATGCGCCTGGTCGCGTAATTCCGAATGCCGGGATAGCAGTGGGTTCCATCCCATTTTTACTAGTAGACTCGTGTCACTGCCCTGATGATCGGAGGCGACGATGAGCGGGTCGGCATTCAGGCTTTCTATTACAGTCTGGAATTTTGGTACCGGCTTCTGCTCGGTTTGTAGCCCTCGCCGCATAATTACCTATGGTCGCGAAGCTGGCATTGCGCGAATATGCGCTCCGTGTTTCTCGATCAATGATTAAAGAGAGGTTTCCGTGGAAGACGGCAGACATAGTTACATGGCTGAAAGTTCGGCGTACCTCAGAGCTGTGCATATGGTGCTGGATGGCGAACCGAAGATATTGAATGACCCACTCGCGGCGAAGTTGCTCGGCCCGGGTCTCGACGCGAAAATCGCGGCTGATCAGGAACGGCTGACGAGCAAGCCGCTCATCAAGGCACGCGCCTTGATTATCATGCGCAGCCGTTACGTCGAAGATGAACTGCTCGCGGCGATCGATCGAGGTGTGACACAGTACGTCATCCTCGGCGCCGGACTCGACACATCACCCTATATGAGCGGTCATCCGGCTGAAAAGTTGCGCACTTATGAAGTCGATCATCCGGACACGCAAAAACTGAAGCTCGAAAGACTCGCGGAAGCGGGAGTCCAAATGCCGGAAAATTTGCGTCACGTACCTGTCGATTTCGAGCGTGAATCGCTTGCTGAGGTTCTTGCGGGCGCCGGATTCGATCCAAACCAGCCCGCCTTTTTTTCATGGCTTGGTGTCTCTTACTACCTGCGGCTCGAATCAGTGCTCGACGTATTCAAGTATGTCGCCAGTGTCGCGCCGTCCAGTCAGCTGGTTTTTGATTTCGTGATGGCCGACTCGGCGCTCGGTGAGGCGGAGCGCAAGGCGATCGCCAGGATCACGGCCTTCGTCGAGAAATACAGTGAGCCGTGGTTTTCCCGTTTCGAGCCTCAGGAACTGCAGGACACGCTGCACAGCGTCGGTTTCAGTGACACGTTCTATTTGAGTTGGGAACGTGCGACAGAGCGTTACTTTAAGGATCGCTCCGACGAACTGCACCTGGATTTCACGACGCAAATCATGAGTGCGATCGTCTAGCTCTAAAGAAACCTGAAGTCAGGAGGCGTCTTTCCACAACCGGCGACTGGCAATCTGCGCACCCTCCACCAGCGACGCCAGCTTCGCATAGACGACGTCCGCATCGACCGCGCCGTGATCCGCGAAAGTACCGAAGCCGCAGTCGGTTCCAGCCATAACGCGCTCGCGGCCAACAATGTCGGCAAAGCGGCAGATTCTCTGGGCGACCAGTTGCGGGTGTTCGATAAAATTGGTCGTCGAATCGATCACCCCCGGAATCAGAATCCTGTCATCCGGTATGTTCGCATCACGGAAAACCGTCCATTCATGCGCATGGCGCGGGTTGGACGACTCGAATAGCAATGCCTGGGCGTTCGCTCGAAGTGCAACAGGCAAGACCGATTCCATCGGCGCATCGAGGTGATGCGGCCCTTCGTAGTTCCCCCAACAGACATGCAGACGCACGCGATCCGCGGGGATATTGCGCAAAGCGTGATTGAGCACTTCGATATGCAGGGCGGCCAGCCGCAAATATTCCTGATCTGTTTTTTCCCTGAAAATTGTGTGCCGACCCATGCCGATATCAGGCGAGTCAATCTGTAACAGGAATCCGGCCGCGACGATGCCCTCATACTCCGGCTGCATGGCTGCAGCCAATGCTTCGAGATAGGCTTCGTGGCTCGGGTAATAGTCATTGGGTTGAAAAAGCGCTATGACACCGGGCGCGGCAGCGTTCATGAACGCTTCGATGGGTTCTGCCTGTTTGACGCCGCGCTTGAGATTATCGAGATCCGTCTGCAGCGGCTGCATGCTCTTGACCTGAATTTCACCGATACAGCGCGGCGGTTGTGCCTGCGAACGGTTGCCGGATTCCTCGCGCCTGCGCAAGACGCCCGGAAAATCGAGCAGATCCTGAGCCGGCTCGCGGAAAGATTCGCCGCCAAAACCTGTGATGCGGTCTTTTATATAAGTCGCATAGCTGATCTTGCTGAGCTCTCCGTCGCTGACCACGTCAATACCAATTTCCGCCTGGCGTTGCACGACTGCCTGGACCGCTTTCGCGATGATGGCATCGGATTCGTCACGATCTTCGCCGAGCCCCGCTTCCCGGCCGAATACGACATCGACCACGGCCTGTGTTCGGGGCAGGCTGCCGACATGCGTGGTTAGAATTCTGTCCGAGCTGTTTTTCATGTTTTACGAAGATACTCCTTTTGCTCAGGCAAGCCGATGGGTGCCTGCATCGGGCGGTTCGACGCCCGGAATACCACGTTACCAGTTAGTCTGGATCCGTTCGCTGGCCTAGATTTGACACGCCGCTTCGACTTCGACCAGCAGCTCGCGCCGGCAAATATCACCGCGCAGGAATATAATTTGGTGGTCGCTGATCATTTGTCTGCCGAGCGCGCGCTTGATTTCAAATATCTGCTCTTTAGTCCTTATATATACGCGCAAATAGCCGTCGAATATTTGCTTCCTGCTGACTTGGGGCTGCGTGACATTTCTTGCGTGTTGAATCAGGTTCTCCAGATTCTGCAGTGTTTCTAGTATCTGCCGCTCAGGGTTGTCGTCGTGGCGTGACTCGTGGCCGACGATGCTGGCGGTTCCTGATATGAGGACCTTGTGGCCGCCCGATGAAGCCACCGTTACGGCCCTGGAGAATGACGGGCTGCTTGGACCGTATATGCGCGGGTAGTTGTAAGCACTAGTCTGCCGGGGATTCTCGACCATCGTGCAGTTTTCCCGGGTCGCGATCGCGGATATCGTGAATGGTGTACCGGCGTCCGTGCCGATCGCCGTCCCGGCCGGCAGCATCTGTCCACGATAACCATATTTCTCAAATGCGATCGCACGACCGGCCGTGAATAATTTATAGCGTTCCTGGTCACCCTCACCTGCATTGATTTGCGGGAAAAAATTCCAGGTCCTGGCGAGATTTGGATATCCGCGTTGCCGCGCCAGGGACAGTAGTCTGCAGTATGCGTCGGCTGTGAGTTCGCGAAAATTGTCGCCCGAGTTGGGGTTCATCTCAATATGCGCGGCAAGGTGTTGTTCGCACTCGGCAACTGCGAATCCATCCGATCGCCCGATCATAACTGGCCTGCTGGTATGCCAGATTTCATCCCGTGCCACGCAACCAAACGGCTCGATATGCAATCTGAACGTGTTGTCGGTGCCGTCGTCCTCGAGGCCCTTGCCAAAGCGGAAGCGAAATAATTCCTTTCGCGGCCCCGCTTCCGTTAATGTATCCGTCTCGAAGGAAACCGATAATTCAGGACCAAAAAAGGGTGCGGTTGCTGCCATTGCTTAAACCGAAGCGGTGCCGGGAATATAGCTGCTGATCAATATAAGACTCGTTACTGGAAAGTGTATTACATCCATTGTGGCCCGGTCAGCAAATTTACTGTGGCGCCGGTTTGCGCCGCATGGCGTTCAACATCTGGCTGACCGCGTAAATGGCTTTGAATATGACCAATCTGAGTCGGATTTCGGCCGACGCATAGACGTCTCCGGCGAGTATCGAAATCACCGCTTGCTCGAGTTTGAACGTATTTTTCGGTTCCCGAAACAGCATGACCATTTCCGGCGTCGTAAAACGATAGATAAACCACGAAAAGGTACTTATACCGCGATTTATCCTATTGCGGTACTTTCTCGCGGACCTTTCATAAGCTGACTGGTTACCTTGTAACCATTGATCGGCAACCGAAACGATCTGCGCACCGCTCGACATCGCGAGATAGACGCCGCTGGAGAACACGGGATCGACAAATGCATAGGCGTCGCCGATCAGAGCAAATCCCTTGCCGGTATGCTGGCTCGATGAATAGGAATAATTCCCGGTAGCCTGCGCCGGCATCAGCGGCTTGGCATTCTTCAATCGTTCCCAGGCCCCGGGACACTGGCGGATGGTTTCGCTCAAGAATTCTGTCTGTGGTGAATCCCGCTCATGAAGGTATTCGGGCTTACAGACGGCGCCGACGCTCGTTACTCCATCACGCAGCGGAATGATCCAGATCCAGCCGCCGTCAAACCAGTAGATTCCTATGCTTCCGCTCTCAGCATCCGTGCCGGGACGTGGTCGGACACCTTCAAAATGCGTGAATAGTGCTGCCGATGCATGTTTGCGATTGCGCAGCTTCCACTTTTCCTGGGAAGCCAGCAAGGTGTCCCGGCCGGATGCGTCAATCAGATATTTACATGTCCAGGTTGACTGGCTTTGGTCGGGGCCAGTCACAAAAACTCGGTGTGATCCACTGTCATTGAGTTCGACTCTGCTCACGCAATGCTCTTCGAGAGCATTTATGCCGGAATTACGACAATTCCTGAACAGTATTTCGTCGAACTCGGAGCGCCTGACCTGGTAGGCATTTGGCGGAGTGTTGCTCAGGGCGCGATCGAATGAAAATGTTTGATATTCGGTAGCTTCGCCCGGCTGGCAGAAATCAGCACCCGGCTTATATACGCCGATCCGGCGCACCTCGTCCAGCACGCCCAGCTCTTCGAGTATCGGCAGATTCTTCGGCAGAAGCGATTCACCGATATGAAAACGGGGGTGTTTTTCCCGTTCGAACAGGGTCACGGTCCAGCCGAGCCGATGCAGGAGACTAGCCGCCGTCGTCCCGGCCGGCCCGCCTCCGACAATGATGACATCGCTGTGATTGGATTCTTCCATGGGCTGTGTTGGTGGCTCTTCTGGATCTAATGCAAAATATGATATCCGCTTTTATCATACGATGTATCCACGGGAGTTCAGTGAACCCCAGGCATCAGGTCGGTTAAGATACTGACCGGTATAGAGCGGACGGCCGCCGGGCTAACAAGTCTGGCTTTACGGGTCGCTTGCTGGCGTGACTTACAAATGCTTGGGTTGGGAGATATATGGGAGACATGACCGCATACGAGTTGCAGTTGGCAACTCTGATTTGTGACGCACTCAATCTGGAGGATCTTAGCCCTGACGATATCGATCCGAGCCAGCCGCTGTTTGATGGTGGGCTGGGGCTCGATTCCATCGATGCGCTGGAAATCGCGGTTGCTGTGGCGCAAACCTATGGTGTGCAGCTCAAAGCGGAAGACGAAGAAAACCGGGAGATCTTTGCGACACTCAGAAGTCTTGCGACGCATATTCACCAGGAAGCCGGCGCGCAGCCGGTTTAGGCAGCCGGGACCCGATGGTGCTTCTGCAGGTTGGCTGTTAATGCCGCAGCAGCTACCGAAGAACATTGGTGGCTGCGAGCCCGGCTTGGTGCTGGGAGCAAGGGTGTGCGCAAATGACTGCTGAAACGGCTCTGCTGGCGCGCGATCTTGATGACATCATCGCGATTTCGCGCGGCCAGCGTATTTCTTGCCGAATTTTTCTCGGCCAGTTGCGAGCACTGACGGAGTCGTTACCGGATTTCCCCGTGGCGATCAATCTTTGCGAAGATCGCTATGCCTTTATGCTCGGATTTCTTGCGGCCATTGTGCGTGGGCAATGCAATCTGCTGCTGCCGTCGCACCAGCCCGGTGTTATTCGTGAGGCGATGCTAGCCTCAAACGACAGATATGTGCTGCATGATGGTGGATTCTCGGCGATCGATGATTTCGAATTCAATCTGCGGCCAGCAATCACGACCCAGTTCGCCAGTTCAGATATTCCGAAAATCGATGATAATCAACTGGCTGCAATAGTGCATACGTCGGGCAGCACCGGCGACTCGACGCAAATTCAGAAATGTTGGCGAACACTTCGTAAAGGCACCGAGATTAATGCGGCCTATCTTCTGGAAGACCCTGCAGAGCGGGTCGGTCTGGTTGCAACGGTGCCGCCCGGGCATATGTACGGTCTGGAAACCTCAATCCTCCTGCCATTGTTCAGTAATACGCAGGTATATTCCGGAAGCTCACTGTTTCCCCGAGATATTCAGGCCGCTCTCGAGCAGATGACGGAAAAACGGATCCTGGTGTCTACACCAACGCACCTTCGTGCGATCGTAAATTCACAGCTTCGGTTTCCGGACGTGAGTCGAGTGCTAAGTGCAACCGCACCATTGACACAGGATGCGGCGCGAGCGGTCGAGCAGGCTTTCTCGGCTGAAGCGCTTGAGGTTTATGGATGCAGTGAAGCCGGTTGCCTGGCTTATCGATGGGTCGTGAAACAGCCTGAGTGGACGTTTTTCGACGCATTTCGCGTGACCCGCCATGGAGCCAGAGTTTGCATCGATGCCGATCACTTGCCTGAAGCGGTGGAGTTGGCGGATTCACTGGAGTTCACGGAAGACGGCCGATTCTTGCTAAAAGGTCGTGATAGCGACATGGTCAAGATCGGTGGTAAGCGCGGTTCACTGGCTGAGTTGACCAATCGTCTGCTGGCGATCGATGGCGTGCAGGATGCAATCGTCTTTCAATTGTCCACGGCTAGTGAAGATAGCGAACTTCGTTTATCGGCTCTGGTCGTGGCACCAACACTGACTCCGAAAGAACTTCGCATGGCGCTGGCTGAAGTCATCGATCCGGTTTTTTTGCCGAGGCCAATCAGGTGCGTCGATGCACTGCCACGATCGAATACCGGGAAGTTGCGCAAGGCGGAATTGGAGAAAATCGTCGGCAATCATTCGAGTGCGGCCTGAAACAGGGCGATGAAAGCCAGCGCATGGAGTCAGGAATAGCTTTGCGTTCTTTGCTTGAGCTGTTTTTTTGGTGAGTACCGACTGGCAAAGTCGCTCTGAAGCCGGCGCTTCTTTTGGGCTTCGTTTAGCTGCCTGGATTGCCTTGACCCTGGGCCGCCCGACACTGAAGTTCATCCTCTACTTCATCGCGTTCTATTTTCTGCTCGTTCGCAGGTCAGAGCGGCAGGCTTCCAGGAAATTTCTTGCACGTGTCACAAATAAACGGGTATCTATTCTGCAGGTGTACAAGCACTTTCTGACGTTTGCTCAGGTTACCGCCGATCGCATTTATTTTATGGTTGACCGGTCCGACATTCTCCCGATACATATCAATGGCGCGGAGAACGCCAATCGGTTTGTAAGGCAAGGCCGTGGCTGCGTCATGCTCGGTTCGCATCTCGGTAATATGGAGGCCGCGCGTGACACCGCACGGAAGGATCAGGGTGTCGATATCCGCATGGTGCTGGATCGTGCCGTCAGCCGCGAATTGATAAAGCGCCTTGAGGCTATTAACCCGGACTTTGCGCGTTGTCTGATCGATGCCGGTCAACCCGCGGCCCAACTCGGCCTGTCAATCGGCGAAGCCTTGAAGCAGGGCGACTTTGTCGGCTTTCTTGGCGATCGCTACCGGCCGGGTGATCGTACCGTGCTATGCGATTTTATGGGACAGCCGGCGAAATTCCCGGTTGGGCCACTGCTGATTGCTTCCGTTTTGCGGGCACCGGTCGTGATCGTATTTTCGCTGTATTTAAAAGGTGCATATGAAGTGATATGTGAACCGTTCAGTGATGCTTTTCATTTGCCCCGCGACGACCGTGAACAGGCATTGCAGGAGAGTGTGCAGCGTTACGCGGATCGCTTGGCACTCCATGCCGAACGAGCGCCTTATAATTGGTTTAACTTTTATGACTTTTGGGCAGTGGATTGAAACGAATTGGCCTTGCAGTGTTTCTATTGCTTCCGTTGTTGGCTCATGGCGACGATGCTGTCCGCGTTGCTACGATTCTTGGCGGCATTGATACGCCGCGGGGCGAGCCGATTCCATTTATTGAAAAACGCCAGAGCCAGTTACTCGAGGAGCCGCTGGTTCTGTATGGAAATGTTCTGTTCACGCAGGAAGGAACACTGTCAAAGCGCATAGAACGACCGTTTCAGGAGCGTGTGACGATCTCCGCGAATAGCATGGAACTGGAACGGAAGGGTCGCGTCCGTCGCGTGTCGCTCGATAAGCGGGCCGGCGTAAAAGTATTTTATGCGGGTATGCGCGCGCTGCTGGAACGAGATACGGATGCATTGATTGAACTATTCGATGTATCCACTTTCGCCGACGAGGAGGCGAACTGGAGGATAGAGCTGGTTCCGAAAGAAGCTGGCCTTAGAACCTTTGTCGAACAACTTATTATTTCCGGCCGCGGCAGCCATGTCCTGACCGTGCATACCGATCAGCCCGGGGGTGACTGGCAGGAAATGTCGTTCGATCGGTCCGGCGATTGATGATGGTAGCTCGGCAGCGGGATTTCCAAAGTTTCTTGGCAATCGGCATTTGGATAGCCGTCGCCCTGATTTCCGCGTGGGTAATCTGGTCGCGGCTGGTGCTTACCGTTGATCTGGCCTTTTTCTTGCCGGGGCCGTCTACGGAGGAGGAACAGGTGTTGATGGATCGCCTCGGCCAGGGGCCCGGTTCGCAATTACTCTTTATTACCGTTCATGGTTCTGACAAGACCGAGTTGCGAAACAAGAGCAGTCATATGAAAGCAGCGCTCGCTGACTCGGGGCTATTTTCCAGTGTTTTGAATGGTCAGGAAGAAATCACGCGGCAATCGATACCTGCGGTTATCTGGCGCAATCGGTATTTACTCGATGAAGTGGACTGGAGTGCCGAAGGACTGCATGAATCATTGCTGGATCGCCTCGCGGATCTGGCCGTATTATCCGGCGCCGAGATGTCGGAGTTGATCGCAGCGGATCCTTCTTTTACTAGCGTAACTGTCATGGAGCGGCTGGCCGGGTCCGGGATGCCCAGTGAATCGGCCTGGATCAATGCCGCTGACGAGGCGGCCTACCTGATCGCCGAGTCGAACGCACCGGCCTTCGACGTCGATGCGCAATCTGCGGTTGTCGAGTTTATCCGCGCCGCAGCCTTGGAGTCGGGCGACGAGCAAGCCGACATTCATGGGATTGGCGCGTACAGCGTTGCGTTGAAGACAGTCATCCGGAACGAGGCTCGCTATCGCAGCATGTTGGCAACTGTCGCTATTATTCTCGTATTACTGACTGCGTACAGACGATGGAGCCTGGTTGTTCTCGCGACCGTGCCTTTGTTGCTCGGAGGCTTGGTGGGGCTGGCTGTGGTTACCCTGCTGTTTGGCACGGTGCACGGTATTACGCTGGCTTTCGGCTTTACGCTGTTTGGTGTTGCGGTGGATTACCCGTTGCACTTGTTCAGTCACAGTCGCGCGCAACCGGCGCGTAACGCGATCGAGTCAATCTGGACAACCCTGCGCTTGGGAGCGATCAGCACCGTCATCGCGTATCTCGCCATTGCAGTATCCGGATCCCGCGGGCTGGCGCAGCTGGGCAGCCTGTCGGCGGTCGGCGTACTGGTAGCGATGTATGCAACACGCAGCTTGTTGCCGCTGTTGATGGGGCGGTTTCTTACCGTTGGTCGGGAATCCCCGCCCGGGGGTCAGCCAGGCCCGGCCGCAGTAACCGCCGCACCGGTTTATCGCCACTGGATCTGGCTGCTGGCCTTGCTGGCAGGCGTGGTGGGTGCGACGCTGCATGGATCGATCTGGTCGAATGATCTGTCGTCGCTAACGCCGTTGTCGCCGGAAATCCTGAAGAAAGACAATGAACTGAGGCTTGCTCTCGGTGCGCCGGATATTCGTCACGTGATTTCGCTGCGTGCCGAATCCGAGGAACAGGCTCTACAGCAGACTGAGTTACTGCAAATCCGGCTTGAGCAGGCGCGCCGCGATGGCTTGCTCGAAGATGCCCGCCTGGTCACGTCGATTTTACCGAGTCGACAGACCCAGCAAGCACGCCGGGCCAGGATTCCCGAAATAGCCGAGTTACAAATGCGTATTGAGCAGGCATTGGCCGATACGCCGTTTCGTAGCAGCGCCTTTTCTGTGTTCGCCGCCGACGTTGCGGTCGCCAAAGAATCGCCATCGATTACGTCCGCGGATTTTAGAGATTCAATACTAGCTAGTTTTGTTGTTAGCCATTTGTATTTCGATGGGACGGATTGGGTTTCGCTGGCAACGCTGCGCGGATTATCGGACCCGGAGCGACTTGCCGCGTGGCTAGCCGTCGAGGTCCCCGAAGCGACACTGGTTGACTTCAAAGCAGCATCTGAATCACTTGTACTAACCTATCGCTCCCGAATTCACATGGTGTTATTTGCTGCGTTCGGATTGATTGCGTTGATTTTGTTATGGAGGCTGGGATTATCTGCGCGACTCTGGTGGGTGCTCGGAACTTTGGCGAGTGCCGTTGCTGTAACCGTTGCGATTAACGCCTGGTTGCTTGCACAGCTATCGATATTCAATCTCATCGCTCTGGTCCTGGTGGCGGGTCTCGGCCTCGATTACGCGTTATTCATGAGCAGGCCGGAATCCGGAGCGGTCGGCATACAGCAAACCCGTCACGCCATCAGGGTCTGCGCGGCATCCACACTGGTGGCTTTCTGTATTTTGGCCGTTTCGTCGGTGCCGATACTGGCCAGTATTGGTATTACCGTTGCGACCGGTGTGCTGCTGAATTTCCTGCTTGCCTGGCTCGGATCGACGCAACGAACGGACTAAGTGGCCGATTTCTTTGTGGCAGCATGGATTTGGGGTTATTCACTTCTCATCCACTGCTTAAATTGCCCCAGTCGACACGATCGATCTGATGATGCTCGGCCGACTTGCCGAATGCGATGATCGGGCCGCGAAAAGAGAACCCGAGCTTTTTTGCGACGTTGATAGACGCGGTATTTTCAGGAGAAATCGCTGCCACCAACTGTTCCTCTCGCCGTGACTGAAACACAAAATCCCGAATAGCTTTGGCGCCTTCCGTCGCGTAACCGTGTCCCCAGTGTTGCCTGGCGAACGTGTAGCCGATTTCAATTCGATGTTCAATTGTCATGTCTGCCGGAGCCGAGCCGCGATTCCAGAACCATTGCGGCGGCAGGTCACCTGCCGGCTTGGCTTCTACTTCCAAAAGGCTGAGGCCACATCGGCCGATTAATGCGCCCGAAACCTTTAAAGACACTGCTAGATGGCCCAGGCGTTCGTCTGAATAGGCTTTTAAGGTGTTTTCTAACAAATCGCGATTTTCGGCTGCTGTGCGAGGCTTACCATAGCCAATGTATCGAGCAACTTCGGGGTCAGCATGCAGCGCATTTATGAACTCGAAATCATCCCACGTGAACGGGCGTAGCACGAGACGGTCAGTTTCGAGGATGAGCATGCTTGACAATCCGGATCAGGCAAGAAATGTTCTGACGTCTTGCAGCCCAGGTATGTCCTGGAGTCGGCCGAGATCCTGACCATTCAGGCTTGCCTGGACAAGACTGGTTATCGCCCGTGCCAGATCTTCGAGCAACAGCACATTCGCTTTCAGACGGGCATGCGCATCAATGTCGATGTTGCTGATTAATTGGCGTTTGAGCTCGGGCACGAACGGTAGGCCGCAATGGTCGCTGAAGCGTCCATCGGCGGGGAAGCAACGTCTTTTTTCAGCGACGGTGCGAAACAGCTTTTGCATATCGGCATTCAATTTCCAGCCTGTAGTGAGTTCCACTTGGGCCGCCTGAATAAAACTGACATCGGTCAGTTTGTCCGTAAAAAACTGGTGCGACAAGATGCCCCAGTAATAAGAGTAATCCCAGGTCGTCTTAAGCATCATCAATTCGCGGTCACCGAACCCCGCATATAGTGATTCGAACAAGCTGAGCGTGCTCGAAAAAATAGAAAGGTAGAGTTTCTGAAAAAGTCTCGTCCGGAATTCAGACTCTTGCGCATTTGCAGCATTCGAAATCAAATTCGTGATGAGCGTGTTACTGATCGCAATAAAATCACTGCCCGGCGAATAGAATGGATCGGCAAACAGGCCTGCCTCTCCAGTCATCGCCCACTGATCCGCAGAAAAGACTTGCCGGCTGCTGTGCGCATAATTTCGCAGCACGTGGAAATCCATAATCCTATCGTGTTTATCACGCAGTGCATCTGCCATGATTGGCTGGTGTTTGTCGAGCCAGTTGATAAGCTTCTCGAATGTGCTGACTTCACGGACTGGAATTATCGCCGGATCAAAAACCAGGCCTATGCTGGTTGCCCCCGAAGATAAGGGGATCAGCCAGAACCAGTAGCCGGTGCCCATTAGATGATTGGTGCTCAGTCGGCGCGACCGCTGGCCGCATCTTTCCGTCCATGTGTTGCCGTGGCCGTAGTCGTCTATATTCAGTGTCTCTGAGGTGCGCAGCCAGATCGCCGAATTTGTGTGGCCAACCGACGTGCCCAACTTAAGGTGATTCTTGAGTCGCGCTTGTCGGCCCGTGCTGTCTATCAGCCAGCGCGCGGTCCTGGTAAATTCTTCGCCGCCGTTTCGCGCTGTCAGCGTATGACCGCCGTATTTTTCATTTAAGGCGATGGATCTGACCGAAGCTCCGCTCTCCACAACAATTCCGGCGTCGCTCGCTTTTTCCAACAGATGGTTCTCAAAAATGCCGCGATCGATCTGATAGCTGTTAACCGGCAGAAATTCGCTTGTGCCAAGTTCATCATAAAGCGACATGTCGTCAGGAGGTCGCTCGCCGCCAAAAAAGAAACGCAGGCCAAACTTTCTCAATTGCTGATTTTCGAGGTGTTCTTTGAGATCGAGAGTCTTGGAGAAATAATGTGCACCGATCTCGACCGTCGATTCGCCAACTTTGTGTGCTGCGATTGGTGCCGGGTGTTTTTGTTTTTCTAATACCACAATATCGAGCTCGGGCCGCGTACGTTTCAGTTGCACCGCCAGGGTCAGACCGGCAAGCCCGCCGCCGGCGATCAACACATCACTATGAGTACTGTTTGTGCGCATACATAACGCCTCAATCCCGTCATGTATCGGGCGGTAAAGATTCCAGGTGAAGGTGGGTAGATTCGTTCAGCGGCCATTCGATTGTCGTGCGTTCCTGTAACCCTATTGCTTCGATCAGACGCAGGCAACGTGCTGCCGGGTTCGTTTCGGTGAGTTCCTGAAGAAACGGATTCTTCAATGTCGGCCACTCAACGTTCCCGCTGCGCTGTTCCAGCTTGAAAGACCAGCCGCCTGCATCGTTAACCTGGTTTTGAATCAATATGCCCGCGCCAAAAGGATTTTCGATCGGGTAAACCCCTTCGTAGGGCCCGCGAACCTGAATATCGGCTGCCACCAACAGAACCGGTCGAGACTCGGCGGTGGCGAGAACGCTCGCCTCCAGCAATGCCACCGGAAAACTATATCGCGATGCAGCGACGGAACTGCTCGGCGCGCGATTTTCGGCGCTAATCGACCAGTAGCCCGCCGGTGCGTTGTGCACGGAATTATGAAATTTTGTCGGCGATAAAACTTTAATGGGGCTCGCCAGAGTTTGGCATATATAAGTGGCGATCTCTGAATCACCCATCGCCGAGCAAAATACCGACGCGACCCCTGATTTCCGGATATCTCCCATATCACATGCCTGATGGGCAACTTCAACCGCAAGTCTTACGAGTGCGGGTGCCCGGCGACGTTCTCGTCCGGGAATCTGAGTTGCTGAAGGCATTTCCCAGGTCGCCGTGTCCGCGGTAAGTTTACCGGACACGGTTTGAAATTCATCCCAGTTCTGAAAACCCCTCGACCATATACCGATGCCGGCAATGCTGAGTTTCATGTATTCGACCTGCCGAATATCAGGCTGCAATTATTCCCGCCGAAACCGAATGAATTGGACATCACGATATCGACACGGGTTTGTTTGTTCTCCAGCAGGAGGCTCGCCGCTAAAGTCGGATCGGGATCGGTCGTATTGAGCGTGGCTGGCAACGTATCTGTCAACAGCGTATCGAACGCGATAATCGCTTCGGTAATGCCCGCGGCGCCGAGCGTATGACCGGTCCACCCCTTGGTGGAACTGGCGCTGGTCGTCGGCGGAAACAATTTGGCGCAAACGCGACCCTCTATATCGTCATTCGACCGGGTGCCTGTGCCATGCATATTGATGTAGTCGATATCCGCAAACGAACGCCCGCTTCTATCAATAGCCGCCTGCATTGCGATTTCCGCGCCCAGTCCGTCCGGGTGTGCGCTCGACATGTGATAGGCATCGCAGCTTTCTCCATAACCGAGAAGTACCACCGGGCAATCGCCGCGAGGTTCGCGCGTCAGCAGCGCGAAGCCGGCGGCCTCGCCGAGGTTGATCCCGTCTCGCTTGAGATCGAACGGCCGGCAAGCGGTAGGGGAGACGAGTTGTAGTGAATGAAAACCGTGAATAACGCTGAGGCAAAGACTGTCGACTCCACCAACGATAACCGCATCGGCAATCCCGCAATCCATCCAGCGTGCAGCACTGGCAAAAGTCTTGGCACTCGATGAACATGCCGTGCTGATAGTCATAGTGGCACCGGAAATATCGAGGGTCCGGGCGATGAAAGCTGTTGTTGCATGTGGGTGATGCATGTCCATCTGCATGCACTCCGGCGGGAACTCGCCAGCTGCCGTCAAATGGGCAAAGGCGTATTCGCTGCGTTCGATACTGGACGTGCTGGTGCCGATGATCACAGCACATCGATCGCGGCCAAACTTTTCCTTGACGCGTTCTACGGCGTCCAAAAATCTGTCGTTTTGCAGACCAAGTAGCGCCAAACGGTTATTACGGCACTCGTCCTCCGTGGCGATTTTCAGGGCGGCGTCGTACACGCCAAACACTCGCCCAAGCACCGTATCAACTTCAGACTCCGGCCACGCATCGCCCGACAGGCCGGTGCGCCCTGCGGCGATGGACTGGCGAACTTCCGCCATGCCATGGCCGGCAGCGCAGGTCAGCGTATAGGCGGACAAGGACAGCGGATCAAGGCGGGGTGCAATCATCTCGGCTAAAATGTCGGGGGTCTTTAGATACTCATCATATCGATTCTGCATGTTCTTGCCGGAGTCGTTCCGGGTTCAGAAATCCCGAATCGTTCGCCATTTGGCTGATCTGCGGCGCCTGCTTGGCGGATTTTAACCCGTTAACCAGAAATAGTTGGATTTCAGGCACCTCTGAAAAAGCGGTGATGATGCTGAGCCAGAAATGGTTGGGGCATTGCCAGCTGCTGGCAAGCCAGCCTTGCGTGAGCGTGGTGGTCGGCGTGCCAGCAGTGAGTTCGGCAATGATCAGGTTGAAAACCGATTTGGATAGTACCCCGGAATCCGCCGAACAGCATTTTATCGCGGCTTCCCAGAGGGTCCACAGATGATAAAAGCCGCTGGCCTGCAGTGTGTTGGGTGGGTCCCAGGTGCCTCGCGGCCAATCAAGATGTCGCGCGATCTGCGTAAATCGCCGTTTAACTTGACGCTCGATGTCGACGCCTATCGTTGTCGCATTACAAATACCTGCCACGATGTATTCACCGGAGTGCGAAAGGCTTAACCGCAGGTCGTCTTTCGCGACCTGGCCTTGCTCAACCGTCGGCCGACCGACCGGAGATCTGCCGATTTTCCAGTCCATCGGGGCCGTGCCGGTACAATGCGCGACGCCAAGCCGCAGCAGAGCATCCCCGCGTTCGGTTCGTTGTTTCCGGGTATCTGCGACGTCATTAGCATGGCGGCGATTACGTACATTCAGCGCGGCATCCTGCAGCAGGTAAAGGCGTACAAACTTGCTAGCCCCCCGATCCGATGGATCACTGGTTTTCCTGATCTCTGCCATCTGGTATATAGAAACGTAACGCTGCGCCTGGTCCGATAATATCCGTTTTTAGGAAGCCTCATTCTATATGGGTGTTGAGACGAGAATAAGAAACAAACCAGATTCCCGGCAGCGAGCCACCAAGGCGCGCAGAGTTTCAGGTTTCATGGGTTACTGCTGGCGCTGGATTGGAACCGCGATGAGCTTTGCCGTGTTTGGCATTGGCAGCCTGTTTCTCGGCATCATCGTCGTGCCGCTAATCACGATTATTATTCGCGATGAGGAGCGACGACTCCGATGGTCCAGAGCAGTTGTAGGCGCAGCAATGCAGGGGTTTGTCTTGTTCATGAACGGTGTCGGCGTATTAAGGTACGAAATAACCGGTGTTGAAAACATCGATACAAGCAGGAACTATCTGATCTTAGCGAATCATCCATCACTGATCGACGTGGTATTTTTGCTGTCGATTTTTCCTATGGCTGAATGCGTGATAAAGGCACCCTTGAAAAAGAACTTCTTTACCAGGCGTTTGATGAATGGAGTGGATTACATTTCCAATGAAGATCCGATTGCCTGGCTACAAAAATGTGTTGAACGGCTGGAAGACGGACGATCGCTGATCCTTTTTCCGGAGGGTACCCGATCCGGTCCTGGTGAGCCGCTCTACTTCAAGGCCGGGGCGGGTTCTGTCGCGGTGCGTGCCGGTACCGAGTGTTTGCCGGTGCTAATTTCCTGTGAGCCGACAACCCTGACGAAGGCAGAATCCTGGTATCACGTGCCCGACCGCAGAGTCTTCTTTTCCATGCAGATTCAACCGCCAATATTGGCCAGTGATGTGTTAACTGACTTTAGCGATGCGCGGCAGGCGGGGCGGTCGTTTAACCAGTATCTGCACAGGTATTTCACCCGTAAGCTCATTAACAGGTCCGAGGCGGGGCGGGCGTCAGCCCTCGATACGCTTGGCTGAACCGAATATGCGCTATGATTGAGGTCGGCGCCGGGGGCGCCGGTCAGGCCCGCCCGATTCACGATCGACTGGATCGGCAGGCCGCTGGGCAGAGAAAATATTATAATTGGGTAGATTTTAGTTATTTTACGATCCGGATGGCCGCCGTAGCCGCAAACACTGCAATGCAAGCTGAGAATTTTTCCAGGCTGAAAGAACTTCTGGAAAAGGAGTTCGATATCGACCCTGCTGCGATCTCGGCGGAAGCCAGGCTAGCGGAGGATCTGGATATCGATAGCATAGATGCGATTGATATGATCGTGAGGCTCAAGGAAATTACAGGAAAGAAAGTCCCACCGGAACGGTTTAAGGAGGTTCGAACCGTCGGTGATATCGTTCAGGTCCTGGATTCTTTATGACGCGTCGAACGGGCGTGGGAGCCAGCCGGTGGCTGCTGGCGGGCATGCTTCTTTTATATCCCCTTGCTGTCTACCTGCTGCTGGACAGGCTTGGTGCCGGAGTTCTCGGTATTCTGTTGATCGTCCTGCTCGCCTTGCGGCTGAATTCGGTGACTGACCTGTTGCCAGGGCGCGCCTACTTTATTGGAATCGCGATTGTGTTAGCCGGCGCCGTTACTGTGCTGGGCGGCGGGACCCTGGCCTTGAAATCATATCCGACAATTATCAGCCTTATATTGCTCGCAGTGTTCGGCTATACACTATTGGTACCTCCATCGATGGTGGAAAGAATTGCCAGGATCGCCGGATCGGAGATTTCTGACCGGATCATTTCTTATACGCGCAAGGTTACGATCGTTTGGTGTATTTTTTTTGCTGCCAATGCATTTGTATCAGCCTGGATCAGCGTAGCGGGATCTATCGAAGCATGGGCATTCTATAATGGTTTTTTCGCCTATCTAATTGTGGGCGCGCTTTTCGCCACGGAGTTAGTTATCAGGTATTTCTACAAGCGCCATTATCGAATTTCCACCGGAGTGAGATGACAATCCCGTTGCCCGCAGCGAACCGATGCCTTTAACTGCGGAAAATCTGCCTGCGATTGCTGACTGCCCTTCCTGGTGCCAGCCGACCGCCTTACTGACACGAGCACCCTTGCTGATCGATCCGGGTGATGGGCGAAATTCAATACTGGTCGCTGCCCTGAGTGACGCCGGGCAGAAGCTTATTTTTGCAGACGGGACGACGGCATTCAGACAGCAGTTGATCCGATCCTGTGTTGCCAGTAGTGAGCACGGGGCGATATCGGCCATCGAATGGATATTCGTGGACGACGCGATATTCGATTCTGCAGATCGGAATGATCGATTGCTGGCTTTGTTGCGGGACCAGCAAGGGTCTTGCCTGCCCGATGTTATTGCGCATAAGTCGTGCGGCGACGGCGCGGAGTACCTGTTTCATATTCCAGCCAGCCTGAACTGGTTTGATGGGCACTTTCCTGATGATCCAATCCTTCCGGCAGTCGTGCAGGTCGATTGGGCCATCCGATTCGGGCGGCGGCTCGGATTCGATCCTGATCGATTTGCTGGTCTTGCACGACTTAAATTCAGGGCGGTTATCCAGCCGGATATGCTGGTGCGATTAAACCTGGCGGCATCTGGAGTTGCGTTGCAGTTCGCTTATCAATCGGCGGCTGGTCTGCATTCCAAAGGCACAGTGAAATTTCTGGAAGAGCGCGCGGATGAATAACGATCGGAGTATGTTCAGCCTAAATGCCAATGACTAATGAGCGCCGGATATCCGCGCAGGCCGAGATCCGCATTCCGTTCCAGGATGCTGATCCGGCGGGCGTCGTCTGGCATGGCAATTATTTCCGCTACTTTGAAACAGCGCGTCTCGCCCTGCTCGAGGAGATCGATTACGGATATCGGCAGATGGCAGATTCCGGCTATATTTGGCCGATTGTGGATACGCGGGTCAAGTTCGTCCTGCCTGTCAATTTCGACCAGACTATCCAGATCGAAGCGACCTGCGTCGAATGGGAGTATCGACTGAAAATCGCATATCAGGTATTTGACGAGAACCGACGGTGCGTGACCAAAGCGCATACCATTCAGGTCGCGGTGGATGCGAACACCGGCGAGCTATGCATCGGATCGCCGTCCGAGTTGTTGAAAAGAATCGAATCATATTTGGCGGCTGGCTAGGCACTTTTGATTGCGGGATCAGAGCATTGGGATGACCGATATTAAGGAGGTGTTGTATCACCGGCCACCAATGATATTTCTAGACGAGATCATTGAATCGGGGTCCAATTTCCTGGTTGCCGCCGTGCAAATACGAGAAGGCATTCCATTTTTTGAGGAGTCACGTGGTGTGCCGGCGTGGGTTGGCTTGGAATATATGGCACAGGCGGTAGCGGCTTTTGCCGGCATGCGGGCGCGTGCGGATAACAAACCGATCGCACTGGGCATGCTGATAGGTTGTCGGCACTACTCGAGCAAGACAGCGTTGTTCCCGCCCGGGACCCTGGTAGAAATCCGCGTTCAGGAATTGGCGGCGGAAGAAAATGGCCTTGGATCCTTTGATGGCGCCCTGAGCGCCCCTGATCTCATTGCCGAGGGCCGAATCACTGTTTACGGCGGGGCAAGGCAGCCACACTAATGAACCACCAGGACCGCAATACAATTCTCGTTACCGGTGCGAGCCGCGGCATTGGCAGGGCTATAGCACTTGGTTTGGCGGCGCAGGGGTATGACATCGTTGTGCATTACGGACGGGATGAAGCCGGTGCCGCGAGAACACGGGATGATCTGTCTGCACAGGGAGGGCGCGGCCGCTTGCTGGATTTTGATGTCAGTAATCGTGATGAAAGCGCGGCAAGAATCAATGCGGATATTGAAGAATACGGAGCATATTATGGGGTGGTCTGTAACGCGGGTATTACGCGCGACAACGCGTTCCCGATGTTATCCGGTGAGGATTGGGATGCGGTACTGCGGACTAACCTCGATGGGTTCTATAACGTGATTCAACCGCTCATCATGCCTATGATAAGACGAAAAAGACCCGGCAGAATCGTTGCGATTTCATCGATTGCGGGAATGGTCGGAAATCGCGGACAAGTCAACTACAGTGCAGCAAAAGCCGGCATCATTGGCGCCATGAAGGCGCTTGCCCTGGAGTTGGCGAAGCGGAAAATAACCGTTAATTGTGTGGCCCCCGGGCTGATTGACACCGATATGACCAAAGATTTGCCGCAGGACGATATAAAGCGTTCTATCCCGATGCGCCGGTTCGGTCAACCCGAAGACGTTGCCCGTCTGGTTGAGTTCCTGTGTTCGCCCGATGCAGCGTATATTACCCGGCAAGTCATTGCTGTAGATGGTGGTCTGACATGATGCGTCGAGTTGTTGTAACCGGAATAGGTGCTATATCGCCACTTGGATCGACCTGGCCGGAGGTGCAGGAGAGACTCAAGGCGGGCGAGAATGTTGTCAGGCGCATGGATGACTGGCTCGATTACGAAGGACTGAATACCAAACTTGGCGTGCCCGTGCTGGACTTCGAAATTCCGGAGCATTTCACGCGCAAGCAGGTCCGCAGTATGGGGCGAGTCGCGAGCATGTCCGTGGTCGCAGCCGAGAGGGCGCTTGAGCAAGCCGGTCTGCTGGGTGATGACTTTGTGACCTCGGGTGATATTGGTGTGTCCTTTGGGTCATCCACCGGCAGCACCGATGCGCAAATGGAATTTGGCAAAATGATTCTGCACAAGAGCACGGATGGTCTCAATGCCACGACCTATGTGCGCATGATGAGTCATACGGCGGCGGTCAACATCGCGGTATTTTTCGGCGCAACCGGGCGCATCATCCCGACCAGCAGCGCCTGCACGGCCGGGAGTCAGGGAATTGGATATGCGTACGAGGCGATCAAGTATGGCCATCAGGAAGCGATGATTGCCGGCGGCGGAGAGGAATTGTGTCCGACCCAGGCCGCCATATTCGATACCTTGTACGCCACGAGTACCCGAAATGACCAACCCGGTTCCACACCGAGACCCTACGACCGGGATCGCGACGGCCTCGTGCTCGGTGAAGGGGCTTGTGCATTTATTCTCGAAGAGCGTGAACATGCGATCGGCAGGGGTGCGGAGATCATCGCGGAAATCGTCGGATTTGGCACCAATTCCGACGGCATGCACGTGACCCGGCCCAACCAGGAAACCATGGGCAGATGTATTAAGATCGCCCTAAGTAATGCCGGCCTGGGCCCGAGGGAAATCGGCTATGTGAATGCACACGGCACAGCAACCGAGTTCGGCGATATCGCTGAAAGTGGTGCGACGAGTGATGCCCTGTCGTCAAACATGCCAATCAGTTCTCTGAAGAGTTACATCGGTCACACGCTTGGTGCGTGCGGGGCTTTGGAAGCCTGGATGTCGATCGAAATGATGAATTCTGACTGGTATGCTCCGACCATCAACTTGGAAAACGTTGATCCGCGCTGCGCGGAACTCGACTATATTGTTGGTGAAGGGCGGGAATTTTCCAGTGAATTTATTATGAGTAACAATTTTGCTTTTGGCGGCATCAATACGTCGATGATTTTTCAGCGGTCGGCCTAACTCGGCACCAGCGTCAGTCATGGTGATAGAATCAGATTTCTCGCCTCAGGCAAGCGATTGCATGAAGTCGACCGGAAGACCAGGTGGCTAAGGCGTGAGCGCCGAAGTCAAAATTGAGTGGGATATCCTCCGCAAGGAGAAGCCCCCTGTCTCCATCCCATTGCCGCTCAGCCGGCCCGACGAAGAGCAACAGCCGGCTCCGAACAGCAAAGCCCGGGTAGCCCTGATTACGCCACCTTATGACCGTATCTCACCCGGGTACGAGTTCGTAAAAGACGTCACCAACCAGGCCCCTTCATTGGGCCTTTTGCACCTTGCCGCCGAGATCCGGCTGCACGGGTATCAGCCATACATCATAGAGAGCGATATTTTCAGTCTGTCCGTCGATGATGTAGTCGAGCAGGTTCTGCGGGAAAAACCAAAGTACGTCGGTATTACGCTGTTTACGGTAGGCGTCTGGAATGCGGCAACAATCTCGCGACGGATTAAAGCGGCATCGCCCGAGACGATTATTATTGTTGGTGGTCCGCATATTTCCTCGATGGCTGGGGAAACTATGCAACGCTTCAGGGATTTTGATATCGCCGTGGTTGGCGAGGGTGAAGAAGTTCTGGCGCTGCTGCTTAACAATCTGGACGCCGGTGGCGATCTCGAATCCGTGCCCGGGATTG
>Ga0224512_10000585_pt1 | contig 37836 bp, 33 predicted proteins | sample SF_May12_sed_USG_4_FD_169103 | JGI IMG/M metagenome (GOLD analysis project Ga0224512, IMG submission 169103) | Sediment microbial communities from San Francisco Bay, California, United States - SF_May12_sed_USGS_13 | ecosystem: Environmental > Aquatic > Marine > Sediment | place: USA... | reverse complement strand
ATGGCTGCGACCCCTCGGCCGCCGTCTCACCCGTTTCCTCCTCGTACCACTTCGGGTGGTGCCGCTGCACCGCCGTCTTGCTGATCCGCCCCGTGAGCCACGTCCAGCTCATGGGGTACTCTTCGGGATGGAAGATCACGAAGAAGAAATGCCAGACGAGGATGGCGAGTGTCGCAAGCCACGCCTCGTAGTAGTGGATCGTCTGGGCCGCCGTCACAACCATCGCCGGCAGGAACCGCGTCGCCTGCACGGGGAACCAGAGCACCAGGCCCGTGAGGATCATCAGCACGGTGCCCCAGATGAGCGCCCAGTACTCCGCCTTCTGGGAGTAGTCGTAGCGGCCGAACCGCGCCTTCTTGGAGCTCCGCCACGTGAAATACCGAAGGTTCTGGACAAGGTCCTTCACATCCTGCCACGAGGGCAGGATGGAGCGGAACTCCTTCTTCCCACGATGGGTCAGGAAGATGTAGTACGCGTGGCTCAGGCCCACGAGGATCATGCCCACGGCCGCCACCCGGTGCAGGTTGAGCCGCACCGGTTCCGTCATTCCGAGGTCGGTGAGCCCCCGCACCCACCAAGCCTCCGAAAAGCGCAGCGCGAACCCGGTGATGACGAGGATGACGAACGTGAGCGTCAACACCAGGTGCTGCACGATCTGCGACTTGTCGAACCGCAGCATCCACTCCGAGCTCTGCTCCTCCTTGCGCCGCTGCATCATGAAGTAGTTCATGATCACGAGGTTGTGCAGCACCATGCCGCCGATCAGGCCGATGATCACGACGATGTAGATGCTGCGGATGGCCTTGTTCACCGGATTGGCGCTGATGGACGCCTTCTCGTGCGTGTAGCTCGTCGCGAACGCCGCGTCTGCCCTCGTGTGGCATTGCTGGCACGTGGCGACGACATTGCCCGCGCTGATGCTCGACGACGAGTCCGCGGCGGGGAGCACGGAATGTGCCCCGTGGCAGCTCACGCAGGTCGCCGCCCGCACATAGTTCCGTCGCGTCGCCCATCCGTGGTAACTGTCCTCATACGACCCCACAACGCCGCCCTGCATGTTGTACTTCGCGTTGATCAGCGGGTCGTCGTGGCACTGGCCGCAGGTTTCGACCGCGAGGCGGGCCGCATAGGTCGTGGCCTCCGGGTCGCGCGGCGAGAGGATGTGATGCTCCCCGTGACAGTTGGTGCAAGTGGGGCTGTCCGTCACGCCGGCATTGAGCGCGCGGCCGTGGATGGAACGATCGTACTCCAGCTGAATGTCCGGATGGCACTGCCCGCAGGTCGCCGCCACATTCCGCGGGTTGATGCGCGAGGCCGGATCGGCGGACCCGAGCAACTCGTGGACGCCGTGGCAGTCCGCGCAGGAGGCGGCCGCCGCGATGCCCCGCTCCGTCCCCTGCCCGTGAATCGACTGCGCGTAGTCCGTAAAGGACTGCGGCAGCTTCACGATCTGGTCGGTGAGCAGCCCGGCCGCCCCGTGGCACGTGGCGCACGTGGATGGCAGGCGCACCTTGTGCGTCGGCGACTTGGGATTCGCGCTCGAGAGCACGTCGTGCGCCCCGTGACAGCTCTTGCAGGTGGGCGCCCGGGGATTCCCGCGTTGGAGCGCGTAGCCGTGCAGGCTCTTCTCGTACTGCGCTTCCACCTGCGGGTGGCAGGCGCCGCACGCGAGCAGCTTGGCATCGGCCGGGTGGGGAAACCCCGCCATCCCGGGATGACAGGTCCCACACCGCAGGCCCGCCGGGCCGTGCACCGACCCCTGCAGGGTCGCCCCGGCCACGACCAGGGAGGCCGAGTCGGGTTTCCCTTTGAAGAACGAGGCTTCCGCGTGGCACATGAGACAGGGCTCGTCCTGCGCCGGCGCGGAAGCGGGTGCGGCTATGAACCACAGCGCGGCCGCCGTGAGCGACGGCGCGCCCCATCGCACCCTCATATCTCCTCCTGGCATTCCCCCACCCCAACGGCTCCCCAACCACGCCCCGACTCCGGGCGTCCCCTATCCGCCCGGCGGCTTCCCCGGGGCCGGTTGCTGATGGCACAACTCGCACGACACCGGCGCATTGTGCGCGATCCGATCCGTGTGACAAACCGTGCAGACGTTGCGCGACCACTCCGTGATGCCCGCCACCTTCTCTCCATGACACCGCGAGCAGTCGCCATGCGCGATGGCTTTCGGGTGCTTCGCCTGCACGCCGCCCCGATGGCACGCGAGGCAGTTCGCCGTCGAGACATGGTGCGGACCGTGACAGTTCTCGCAGCGGAGCTCGGCCGCGCTCATGGCGGGCGGCGTGTGGCAGGTGCTGCACACAAAGCCCGCCGCCCGGTGCGGCGCATGGGGGAAGTCGCCGGTGGCGTGGGCGATCGGCCGTTCCGGGGCGCCGCCGGGACCGGCATGACAGCGCGCGCAGTTCATCGGCTCCATGGCCGGATGGTGGCAGGCGTCACAGGCGGCCCCCGAGGGGAGCGTGACGGCGCCATGCTCGGCGAGCGGCGAGTGACACGTTGCGCAGCCGAGTCCGCCCCCCAACACGTGGGGCTCGTGGTCGAACCGCCGCCCGCCAAACGTGCCCACCTGGCGCTCGACGCCCAAATGGCATTGCAGGCACACGTTCTCATCGAGCGCCGGGCCCAGGTCCACGCGGCCCACGTCGTAGGGCAGCCCGCCCTGCGCCACCGCCTGCCGCGTCAGCTCGATCGCGGCGCGGAGCAGTTGGTCGCCGTAGGCCACGTTGTGCGCCCCGCGACCCACCCGGATCAACTCCAGATTCTCGCGTGCCAGCCCCAGGAGACTGTCCACGGCCGCGCGCGCCCGCAGCGGCGCCCGTCCGCGCACCCCTTCCGCCCGCCGCACGACGTCGGTCGCGCGGATGAGGCGCCGCTCCATCTCCCGCTGCCACGCCGGCAGGATGTTCGCGTACGTGATCCCGTGACATGACAGGCAGGCGGCTTCCCCGGCCACCAGGACCTGCTCGTGGCCGGCCACCTGCCGTTGCAGCTCGTGACAACTCTTGCAGGACACTCTCGCGAGATACATCGCGCTCGGGAGGGTGTCCGTCCCATGACCGCCGACGCCCGCGAGCATCCGCTGCTGCGCCGCGTGCACGTTCTGGTGACACTGGGCGCAGTCGAGCTGGTCTTGCGAGACGCGCAGGGCTACCACCCGGTGCTCGATCGGCAGGTGACACTGCGTGCACTCGATCTTGCGCTCCGCAATGTGCGCGCGGTGGAGCAGCGTCGTGTTGTCGAACGCGTTGACGAGTTCCGGATCGTTGTGGCAGTTGAAGCAGCGGGACTGGTCCGCCGCACCGCTGCCCTGTACGACCTGCTGGTGACAGGAAACGCACGACACCAGGTCCCGGACGTACTGGTCGTGATTCACCACGACACCCCCGACCGTCTCGACCCGCGGCGGCGTCGGATGGCACCCGACGCAGCCGCCGACCGGCTCCGCCGCGCGGCGATCCTTGAAGTGGCAGAGGAAGCACGTCTCCTCGGTCACGGCCACGTGAGCGCCCTGGACGATCTGCGAATGGCAGCTCGTGCAGCGCAGCTGCTTGCCACGCTGCAGCTGACCCAAGTGCTGGACGTGACTGAATCGGACGCCCTTGAAATCGATCTCCGCGGACAGCCGCGCCTCGACGTGGCACCCCGAGCGCAGACAGGCGGCGTCATCGATCTCGGCCCACGGCTTCCCACCGTACGCACCCGTCACGTACTTCACGACCTGGTTCGCCGCCTGGAACTTGCCCATCGCCTCGGCCTTGATCCCGGGTGCGTAGTGGCAGTCAATGCAGGGCACGTCCTTGTGGCTCGAGGTCTTCCACGACTCGTAGTACGGCTCCATGATGTGGCAGTTGTCGCAGAATCCCGGCTGCGCGCTGTACTCGATGAACCCCACCGACCCGATCGTCGCGAGGATGACGCCCGCGATCCCGATCTGGACGAGGAGGCGCAGCCAGCGGCGCCCGCCGGCCGTCATCTGGACCGCCCTTCGGGTCCCGCCGGCCGCTGCGCCTCGCTGAGGCGGAACCAGGCCAGCACCACGACCGCCAACGCGAGGAACCAGACGGGCACGAGCAGCAGCTTGTGCTCCCAACGCTGCTCCAATGCCGACTCCTCGGCCGCGCCGATCGCTTGCGTGGCCGTGGCCACCACCAAGCCGAGGTCATCGAGCGCGTCCAGGTCGAGACTGTGCTCCACCTGCGCGATCTGCAGGTAGGCCGTCCGGGCCGTGCGCAGCCGCAGGCGCGCGTCGACGACGTCGCGACCCGCCCGGACCAGCGACGCGATGGCGGCCTCCGCCTCGTGCAGCTCGCCTTCGGCGCGCACGAGCCGCTCTTCCAACTGCACGCCGAGGGTCGCCTGCGCCGTCCCCGCGGCGTGGCATCTGGTGCACGTCTCCGCCAAGGAGTCGGACGGCACCACGACGGTGGCGTGGTTGCCGTGACACGCGAGACACCCCTGCATGGCGCCGCGCGCCGCCACTGGCCCGTGCGGCCCACGGGCGAACGCATCGCGCACGAGCGTGTGGCAATGGCCGCAGACGTCGGTCACCTGCGTCAGCCCGGGCGGCAGGGCAGAGTGGGATCCGTGACACCCCACACACGTCGGGGCGGCGAAGTTCTCTTGCTGGAACAGCGCCACCCCGTGGGCGCTCGCCGCGAATTCCGCGAACTCATTCGTCCGCAGTCCGTACTTGCCCATGAGCGTCCGGTCCGTATGACAGCGCGCGCACAACACCGGGATGTTCAAGGGATGCGTGTTGCTGCGCGCGTCGGTGGTCCGGCGGATCAGGTGGGATTCGTGACAGTCGGTGCAGGTGGGTGCGTCCGGATTGCCGCGCTCGAGCAACTGCCCGTGGCGGCTCGTGTGGAGCTCGGCCAGCTGGCCCGTGGGCAGCCCGTACTGGCGCATGCGGTCGGGGTCGGAATGGCAGGACGCGCACAACGTGGCAATCTGCCGCTTGGTGGGGTGCCCGAGGAATCGGCCCGTGTGCGCGGCCGGTCGTTCGAGCGCCGTGGGATTCCCCCCATGGCAGTCGTGGCAGCGGATGCCGCGCTCGGCATGCACGCCCGTGAAGAACGCGCGCCGGTGTTCCGCGTGGCACACGGTGCACCCATAGCTCGAGTCCATGCCCAGAGCCGGGACCTGGGCGTCCGCCGGCAGCGCGGCCGCCATCCCCACCACCCCGAGGGCTATCCAGGGGCGCACGAGGGTCACCGGCCCTCCTGGGGAATCGACGGCTCAGCCGCCGGTGCCAAGACCGCCGGGCCGCCCACAGGAGACGCGGTGGCGGCCGCCGCCGGTTGGGATGCGGGTTCCTTGGTCGTGCGCACGTTGAGCCAGCGCCCCATCCCCCACGCCAGGATGATCACCGCGAAGAACGCAATGCCCAGCCCCGCCGCCACCGGCCGGTGGCGGAGTCGTCGCTCGGGCGATCGGTCGAACAGCGGCAGGGCCGCCATCGCGAGCCCGAGCACTCCGAACAGCACGATGCCGATTGCTCCGGTGAAGTGGGCCAATGCCCGCCAAACATCCACCGCCACCCACGTGCTCACCAGTGCCGCCGGCGGGCTGGCGGGATCGGCCACGGGGCCCACGGGGCGGGGCCACAGCGCCGCCGCGCTGATGGCGACCGCCAGCACGACGGCGGCGGCCATGAGCAGCCGCATGAGGTGATTCGGGTAGAAGGGCTCCCCGCCCTTCGCGGCCGCCGGCGGCTCGACCGGCGGGGCCACGCCGTGGCGGCGCACCAGGCCGAAATGCAGCCCGACCAGCGCGAACAGGAGCCACGGGAGGAGGATGACGTGAATGGCGAAGTAGCGGCTCAGGGTCGCGCCGGAGACAATGTCGTCGCCCTTGACCAGATCCGTGAACCACCCGAGCAGCGGCACGCGGCCGATGACGGCGAGCGCTTCGGTGACGGTCCAGTACGCCCACTGATCCCACGGGAGCAGGTACCCCGACGCACCGAACGCCAGGACCACGACCAGCAGCCCGAAGCCGAGCAGCCAGTTGGTCTCGCGTGGCGGCTTGTAGGCGGCCGTGAAGAAGACCCGCGCCATATGGGCGAGCAGCACCACCACGATCAGGCTCGCGGCCCAGACGTGCAGATCGCGCCACAGCCAGCCGAACGGCGCCTCGGACACGATGAACCGGATACTGGCGTGGGCTTCCTGGGCCGACGGGCGATAGTAGAACGCCAAGAGCACGCCCGTCACGACGAGCACCATCAGCAGCAGGTAGGTGATGCCGCCGAGGGCGTGGCGCCAGGTCACATGCGGGGCCAGGCGGTAGGCGAGCGCCTTCTTCAACGCCTGGTCGATCCGGAGCGAGCGGTCGATCGGCCCGTAGAGCAGTCCGAAAAAGCGCGCGATGCCCAGGAGGCTGGCGTCCATGCTCTCCCGCACGTCGTCCCAGAACTCCCGCAGCCACCGCCAGACGCGTCGCGGCATCTCAGGACCCCGTCACGTAGAGCACGCTGTCGCGCTGGTACACGCCGTAGCGCCGGAGCGGCAGAGTGGACAGTCCCGTCACGACGTTACCGCGAAGGTCATAGATGAGATGGTCGCAGGGCGACACGATGCGGAGCGCCTCGCGGTCCCAGCGCAGCAGGCAGCCATCTGTGGGCGCGGACCCCTGTACGGCGAAGAACCCCGTCTCCGAACGCCGCACGACCAGGATGACCTGGTCGCCCCAATTCACGACGCGCCCCGTTCCGACCGGAAAGTCGACGACCCGCGCCACCCGCACCGCGGGCTGCAACTCCGGGATGTGGAGCCGCTCCGTAGGGAGCAGATAGAGCATCACCACCAAGGCGACGATCACGGCGACAAACCCGAGCACCCCGAGCAACAGCAACCGGTTCAGCTCGAGCTCTCCGGAGCGGCGATCACTGCTGGGCGCGCCCGACACCGTCGCGATCCCTCCTGTGGCAGTCCAAGGGTCCTCACGGCGACCCCGCGCCTGGCTCACGGCCGGACGCGGGAACCGGCTCCGCCCTCCGGGGGGAAGGGGAGCCGGCTAACCGATCAACGACCTGCGAACTTCGGGGGCCTGTGGGTCCGAGGGGTGCCCCGGGCCCGCCAGGCCCCACTGCCGATGATCACCGCAACTTCCGGACGCCGGGCGGCACGGTCACGTGGACACTCAGGTCGACGGGCGGCGCGGAGACCCCGTAATACGTCTTGAGGTACTCGATCGAGGTGAGCAACAGCGCCTCGAGGAGGAACGGGTTGTGCACCCCCTCGGCGCTCGAGTAGTGGGCCGTGTTCGACCCGCCCTGCGTCGTGCACGTCGCGGTGGGCGTGCAGCTCTTCTGGCCCGCCACCTTGAAATTCCTCCAGTTATCACGGCGGCGGGTGGAGGCAAGCTGCGCGTTCCAGATGGCTCCTTCCGCGGGCGTCTCCACGGTGTCGTACATGTTGATCTCGTTCAGGTTGTTCGCGGCAATGGCCTGGGCCAGCACCTGCGGCAGTATCCCACCGTCGGTCGCCTCCATGACGCTGTCCCCGTCCGTGTCGGTCCACAGCGCGTCGGTGAGGACGTCCATGCGCTGCCGCACCACCTGGAACGCCGTCCGCGCGGCCTCGACGTTGCCGTGGCACCCCGAGGCGGTACACCCCTCGAAGCGCCGCTCGGTCAGCTCGCAGTCCGTTGCCCCGCTCGGGAGGCCCGTAGTCTGGCTGATACAGGGGATCGCCTTGAACGTGTGTCCCGAGCTGACGACGCGGTTGCCCTGCGCGTCCGTGCCCTCGTAGGCCAGAATGTGACAGGATGCGCACAGGCGGGGGTTCGCGGTCGCGTGCGAGCCCCGCACCGGCCCTACGTACGGCCAGTTCGGTGGGTGCCAGCCGGCCTCCTCGGCGATCACGATCAGGCCCTGCGCCGCGTGCGGGCCGCGTCTCGTCGCAAAGCCTTCCTCGGGCTCTCCCTCCCGGCGGTGGCAATGCACGCACACCTGCTCCTCCGTCGGCTCGCCGAGCGGGGCGCGGAGCTGGGCTTCGTGGGTCGCGTCGTGCGGGTCGTGGCAGACAGCGCAGGCGGCCGTCGGCTGGGCCGCGTCCGGGATACCCGCCTCCAAGTAGGTCCCGAGCGGGCCACCCGCTTGGCCTGACACGCGCGGATCGAGCCCGCCGAAGTTGATCCGGAGCGCCTCGCGGCCCTCGTGGCAATTCTTGCAGGGGTCCCGATTGTAATACCTCGAGCCGCCAAGCGCGGAATCGTACGTGGCACCCCCAAAACCGTGCCTCGACCCGGCCCATTCCTCGACAAAGGGATAATCCGCGCTGGAGTGACATTCGCCGCAGCCGTTCGTGCCCGCACCCAAAAGCGGGTCGATGGCGATGGACGCGAGTGGCTGTGTGCCCTCCGGGAGCGTCACGTGATTCAGCCCCGGCCCGTGACAACTCTCGCACTGCACGTCCTGGTAGGCGGTATCCGCCACCCGGTTGAAGCCGGCTGCGGAGTCCACGGCGTTGCCGTACTCGGTCACGGTGTGGCAGGTGTTGCAGAACGGCTGTGCGTTCCCGGACGCCTGGAGGTCATCCCACGCCGATGCGTGCCTGGTCGCTCGCCACTCGGTTTGCTTGGCCACGTGACAGTTGCCGCACGTGGTCTGCTTTGTCCCCGGCGTGTAATAGCCGAGGAAACCCGCTGCCGCGTCCGGCGGAGGATTGAACGGCTCGCGATCGACGAACTGGATTTCCGTTTCGGTACAGCCGATCCCGAGCAGGGCCGCGAAGGCGGCAGTTGCAGTCCAACGAATCAGGTGTCTCACACGCCACTCCTCGGTATCGGTATCGGTATCGGTAGTAGTACCACGCGCGCGCTGCGGGTAACTACAGACTGGACTGGAATCTTAGCCCGAAACCATGAAGGAGTTGTTAAGAGCGCCTGAAGGAGCCTCGGTGCCTCCGCAATTGTTTAAGCCATTGGCAAATCATCACTTGGGTAGCCGGCGACTCGTCTGCCGAAGGAGGGGGAGCCGGCTCACCGCTTCAGCGACGCGAGCGATGGGATCAAGCGGGACCTACGGGCCCGGCAGCGCCGGGCCCGTACGCCTCGCAGGGTCACTTCACCCGCCGCACGCCCGGCGGGACGGTCATCTGGGCCTGCAGCTGCGCCGGCGGTGCCGGCAAGCCGTAGAACGACTGCAGGTACTGGATGGAGCTGATCAGCAGCGCCTCGAGCAGGAACGGGTTGTGCGTGCCCTCGCCGCTCGACTTGTGCGCGGTGTTCGAGGATCCCTGCGTGGTGCAGGTGGCCGTGGGCGTGCAGCTCTTCTGCCCCTGAACCGTGAACCCCGACCAGTAGGTGCGCTCGCTCGTGTAGGCGAGCTGCGCGTTCCAGATGGCGCCCTCGGCCGGCGTGAGCACGTTGTCGTACAGGTTGATCTCATTCAGGTTGTTCGCCGCGATGGCCTGCACCAGCACCCGCGGCAGCGCACCACCGTCCGTCGGCTCCAGCACCGCGTCGCCGTCGTCGGTCCACAACTGGTCGGTGAGAAAGTTCATCCGCGACCGGGCGCTCACGAACGCCGACCGGGCGCCGTCAACGCTGGTATGGCAGCCGGACACCGCGCAGCCGCCGAACTGCCGCTCGGTGAGGGCGCACGGGCCCGGCACCGGCACGCCGGTCGCGTCGAGACACTGAATCGCCTCGAACGTGTGGCCGACGCTGGTCAGCAGGAAGTCCCCGGTTGCCGCGTCGTTCACGTCGAACTTGTAGACGTGACAGGAAGCACAGAGGCGCGTGTTGGCCGCCGTCCCGTGCGACCCGACGATCTTCGTCGCGTCGTACTGGAAGTTGGGCGGAATCCACCCCACGTCCTCGTCGATCACGAGCAGCCCCTGCGCGGCGTGCGGACCGCGACGCGTGGCCGAGCCGGGCTCCGGGTGGCCCTCGCGCGAGTGGCACTTCACACACAGCTGGTTGCGGCTTGGCTCGCCGAGGGGCGCCCGCAACTGCCCTTCGTTGGTGGCACTGTGCGGATCGTGGCAGGTGGCGCACATCATAGGCTGGAAGTTCGCGCTGTCGCTCTCGACATAGCTCGCGTTCTCGCCGAACTGCAGCCGCATGGCCGTCCGACCCTCATGGCACTGGTTGCAGGGGGATCGTCCGCCGTACGACACGTAGTGGTCGGCGCCGTAGCCATGCTTCGATGCCGACCACTGCTCCACGAACGGATGGTGCGTGCCCTCGTGACAGCCCGCGCAGCCGTTCGTGCCGACCGTGTCCACGGCGACGGACGCCCACGGGCGCACCACACTGCCGGCCGACACGGATACAACATGGTTGAGGCCGGGCCCGTGGCAGCTCTCGCACTGCACATCGAAGTACGCGGAGTCGGCCACCTTGTTGTACCCGGCCGCCGAGTCCACGGCGTTGCCCAGCTCGCTCACGTTGTGGCACCCAGCGCAGAAGGGCTGCGCGGAGCCGGAGTTCTGCAACGTGACCCAGGCACCCGCGTGCCTCGTCTGCGCCCACGCGCCCTGTCCGCCGGCGTGGCAGTTGCCGCAGGTGGTCTGTTTGGTCCCCGGCGTGTAATAGCCGAGGTAGCCCGCCGCCGCGTCGGGCGGAGGATTGAATGGCTCGCGATCGACGAACTGGATTTCCGTTTCAGTACAGCCGACCCCGAGCAGGGCCGCGAAGGCGGCCGTCGTGGTCCAGCGAATCAGGCTTTTCACAACGCCACTCCTCGGTAGTAGTACAGCGCGCGCACTCCTGGTAACTACACGCTGGAGCAGAATGTAGCTCGCGATGATGAACCAGTGATTAATAGGGACTGAAGGACCAGCGTACGTAAGAGAATTCAGAGAAGGTCGGTGGCAAATCCAGGGCTTGCGAGTCCTGCGTCGGCTTATGAAGGCGCTTCGGCCCGGGCCCAGTGCAGGGCCGCGTCAACCGCCCGGCGCCACGCTGCGTATCCCACCTCACCCGCCGCACGTGCGGCTCCGGTCCCGGGCTCGAACCGGCGATACGTCCGGGTGGCGGAAAACCGGTCGGCGCTCGGCCACACGCCGGTCGCGAGCCCCGCGAGGCCAGCCGCGCCGAGTGCCGTGGTCTCGACCACGTCGGGCCGCAACACCGGAACGCCGAGCACGGCCGCCTGGAACTCCATCAGCCAGTCGTTCGCGGCCGCGCCGCCATCCACTCGCAGGGAGGTGAGTGGCACGCCGGTCGCCGCGACCATGGCATCGGCCACATCGCGCGTGCTGTAGGCCATCGCTTCCAGCGCCGCCCGTGCCAGGTGTGCGACGCCGGTGCCGCGGGTGAGACCGACGATCGTGCCACGCGCCTCTGCCTCCCAGTACGGGGCACCCAGACCGACGAGCGCCGGCACGAAGCACACCCCTCCCGTGTCGGGAACCGAGCGGGCGAGGGCCTCCGTTTCCGTGGCGGAGCGGATGACCTTGAGCTCATCCCGCAACCACTGGATCGCCGCGCCGGCGATGAAGATGGCGCCTTCGACCGCGAGGGTGGGCGCGCCGTGGGCGTCACACGCCACGGTGGTGAGCACCTGGCCGCCAGGGGCCGGGCCAGCCCGGTCACCGACGAGCATCAGGAGAAACGCACCCGTACCGTACGTGTTTTTCGCTTCGCCCGGACGGTGACACCCCTGCCCGAACAGCGCCGCCTGCTGGTCGCCGACCAGTCCCGCCACCGGGATCTCCGCGCCGAGCAGCGCGCGGGGCGTGACGCCGACGACGCCGCTCGACGGCACCACGGCGGGCAGCGCCTCGCGCGGCACGCCGAACAGCGTCAACAGCTCGTCGCTCCAGTCCTTCACGGTGAGGTCGTACAGGAGGGTGCGCGAGGCGTTGGTGTGATCGGTGACGTGCGCACGGTCGCCGGTGAGTCGGAACGCGAGCCAGCTGTCCACCGTGCCGAACGCCACCTCGCCGCGCGCCGCGCGCCGCGCGAGGTTGGGCACTTCGCGCAGCAGCCATTCCATCTTGGAGGCCGAGAAGTACGGGTCCCAGACGAGGCCGGTGCGCTCCGCAACGTACTCGGCCCCGTGCTCGGCGCGGAGCGCGCGGCACCGCGCCGCGGTGCGACGGTCCTGCCACACGATGGCGCGGTGCAGCGGCCGCCCAGTGGCCCGGTCCCAGACCACCACGGTTTCCCGCTGGTTCGTGATGCCGATCGCGGCGGGCACTTCGCCCGCCAGCGCGTCGCGCGCCGCCGCGAGCGTCGTTTCCAGAATCTCCTCGGGGTCGTGCTCCACCCATCCGGGCGACGGGTAGTACTGCCGGATTTCCCGGTAGCCGCGCCCGCGCACGCGGCCGTCGTCCCCGAACAGTAGGGCGGTGGACCCCGTGGTCCCCTGATCGAGCGCCAGCACGGAGGGCATGCGCCGAATCTACGCCGCGGAGCGCGCGACGCCCACCGGCTCGCTGCCTACGGTAGTCCGGTCACATCGTAGATGCGGAGCGCCGGATCCGACGGGTTGCGCGCCGCAAATACGTACCGCCGCCCGCCGATGTCGGCGAGGGTGGCCGTATGCACACCGGTACTGACGGGGATCGCCGCCACGAGCTGCGGGCGCGCGGGGTTGGTCGCCACATCGTAGAGGTGAATTCCCGCTGCCGGGCCGTTCTCGGCGCTGAAGAGGAGCAGTCGACCGTCAGCGCTAACCTCCACGTCGCTCACCGTCCCGATGCCGGCCACGATCAGCGAGTCGACCAGCGTGGGGACCCCGACCGCCGGCAGCTGCCAGATCTTGAGCGCGTGCCCCGCCGCGGCCCGCGTCCCCCACGTGCCCGTATAGGCGTACGTGCCGTGCACCCAGAGATCGGACGAGTACCGCTCGGGCACGTTGTCGCCCCCACTGACCGCAAAGGCCCCGCCGGTCAGTGCCAGGCGGTACAGGCCGTGCAGCATGTCCGTCGCGTAGAGCGCGCCGCCACTCAGCTGGACGCCCCAGACGTACGTCGTAGCGCCGCCCGGAGTCGTACGGGCGATTTCCCGGGGCGCGAGGTCGCCGGAGAGCGTGCCGGACACGTCGAGCGCCACGACGCCCCCGTTGTAATAGGCCGCGTAGAGGATCTGGGCCGGCTCGTCCATCCAGAAGTTGTGCGTGCCGGCGCCATTCAGGTGGTAGAAGGCGACCTCGACGGGCTGCGCCAGATTCGTGACGTCCACGACGTGAATGTCGCCCGACGACGACGAGCCGATGATCCCCGGCCCCTCCTGTCCCACGAAGACGTACCGCCGTTCCGCAGTCACCGGATTGTGGAACCACCAGGCGTTGTGCACCCGCGCGCCGCTCAGACCCGCCGACCCGGTGACGATGCGGCTGATCTCCGCGGGCTGGGCGGGACTGCCGCCCGCGATGCCGTTGCCCACATCGTAGAGAATAAGCCCCGTGTTCCAGGCGCTCACGAACGCGATCCCGTCGCGCACGAACGTGTCGTGGATGCCGTAACTGGGAGGGATCGGCACGGTCGCCACGAGCGTCGGCGTGTTGGTCCCCGTGGACGTAAAGATCACCGTCGCCTGATTGGTGCCGACGACCGCGCGCACGCTGTTGGGTCCCACGCGTTCCGGCGTATGCACGACGGCCGAGCGGCCGGTGCCATCGGCCAGCAGGAAGAACGCCGTGACGCCGGGCCCGGTGGTGCCAGCCGGGATGATGGTGCCCTCCCCGGACGCCGCCTGCCACGCGATTTCCGCGCCGGGCACCGGATTGCCAAATCGATCGCGGGCTTCCACCACGTACGGGGCGCCGAGCGGCTGCCCGATCCGGCCCGCCTGCCCGGTGCCACCGCGAATCGCGAGCGCCGTCGGCGCGTCGGGGCGGGCGATGGCGGCGAACGTCACGGAGTCGCTGCCGAGGCGGGCGACGAACGTCTGGGTTCCCGCTGCGGGCCCCAGCGTGACTGTCGCGCGAGCCAGCCCGTCGGCGTCAGTCGGCGAGGACGCCGGCGCGATCCCTCCGGGGGCCGCCCGCCAGGCAACCGTCTGCCCCGCCACCGGCGCACCGGCGGCGTCGCGCACCCGCACGACCAGCGGCTCGGCCAGCATCGCGCCAACGACGGCCGACTGCCCGGCCCCGCTCACGCCTTCGAGCGAGGGCTCCACCACCGCGGTCGGCGTCTCGTCGCACGCCGCGCCGAGCCCGCCGCAGACGAGCGCCACCAGCACACGAGCGGTCTTCGGTCGCAAGAAGCGCACACCGGGTCCTTTCGTCACCGAGGGGCCCGAACCCTAATGTCCGGAGTGGGCCGTCGCATCGCCGGACTCGTCCAATACCCCATACCGACCCATCCGGTGCGGCGTCCCCACGCGCACCCGGAGCGCGGCCGTCGCGGACCAGAGCGTGGCACCGCCGTAGAAATCGGCCGGCGTGAACACGCCGCCTCCCACGATACCGACGGCTGCGCGGGCGACTTCGAGGATGGGCTCCAGCGTGGTACCCGCCACGCGCACCGAGAACCCATAGCCCACGGTCTGGATGCGCCAGCGGGTGATGCCCAGCAGGGCGTCATCGAGGTGGGGCCGCACCGAGCGATACGGATCGAGCGTGCGTTCCTCCTCGGGGCGGTCCGTCCACTCCAGACGCACGTACGGCCGGTGCGGACCGGCCCGCAGTTGCGCCTCGATGAGCGCCGACGGAAACACGAAGAAGCCCTCGGCCTCGGTGGTGCGCGCCCATTCGGCCAGCCCGTAGAGCTCCGGCCCGCCCGACCAGCGATGCAGGTACCGCGCCGAGGCGCTCCACTTCCATGACGTCGGCCCGCTCCCCTCGCGGTGCTCGGGGGACGCCACGCGCGCGCGCGATCCCTGCATCTCGAGTCCGCGCGCCGGCTGGAGGGTCATGCGCAGCGCCCAGGAGTCGCCGAACCGGGTGGCGTTGGGCCACGCGTCGGGAGCATCCGGTTCGTCCCCGTTGAACAGCGAACCCTCCACCACGAGCGGACCGGCGCGGACGCCCAGCACGGCGGTGAGCCGTTCCAGGATCTGCGCCCAATGATGGTTGACGGGGAACCGCAGCGCGGGCCGGTTCGTGGGATCGTCGCTGCCGAAGGCCGCGAACCCCTTGCCAACGGTCAGCGACATGCCCATTGGTCGCCCCGGCCACACGCCGGTCGCGACGAGCTCATGGAGATACGTGTGCGGATGCCGGCGATCCATGAACCCTTCGCCGAAGGCCCCCGGGGCCAGCACCCCGCCCGGCATCGTCGCGCCCTCGAGATTCACCATGCCCACGACGCGGAAGCGCCCGCCCGCCGCCCGCAGCATCGCCATCGCGAACACCTGCTCGGCCGCGACCGCGCTCGCTCGGGCGCCACCGGGCGCCGGGTCGAGCGTGGACCACCCGAGTACGGCGTGCGCGCCGACCGCGAGTGGCGCCGGTTGGGCGGCGGACGGAGCGGCGGCGGCAAGCGCGGCCAGCGTCGTCGAGGTGATGACCGCCGTGCGCCGGCGGGGGATCATTCGGGCCGGAGCGACACGCGGGGCCCGTCGGGGCCGAGAACGACGGCCACGACGTTGGGCCGGCAGCAGACGGCGCAGTCTTCGACGTACTCCTGGGCATTGCCGTTGGCGGGGTCAATGACGACGAGGGTGGGAGCGCCGCAATGGGGGCACGCCACCTCGACCGCCTGCTGCACGGTCAGGCGACCTGCTTCGCGAGCTCTGCCAGGCTCTCCGATCGCCGGAACAGCGTGAGTAGATCGTTCATGGCATCCGTGGGCTGCTGCCGCGCCAACCGGTTCCGCAGCGCATGCGACAGGGCCAGCTCCTCGGGCGGGAGCAGCAACTCCTCGCGCCGCGTCGCGCTGGCGCTGATGTCGATCGCCGGAAAGATCCGGCGGTCGGCCAGCTCCCGACTCAGCACGAGCTCGCTGTTGCCCGTGCCCTTGAACTCCTCGAAGATCACCGTGTCCATCTTGGACCCGGTGTCGATCAGCGCGGTCCCGATGATGGTGAGCGACCCCCCGCCCTTGGCGGGATCGATCCGGCGCGCACTCCCCAGGAAGCGCTTCGGCTCCTCCATGGACGACGCATCGAGTCCGCCCGTCAGGGTGCGGCCGCTCCCCTTCTCCACCGTGTTGTACGCGCGCGCCAGCCGCGTGATCGAATCGAGAATCAGCACCACGTCCTGCCCCATCTCGACGCGGCGGCGGGCGCGCTCGAGCGTGAGCTCCGCCAGCGCCGTGTGCCGATCGGGGGGATGGTCGAAGCTCGACGCGATCACTTCGCCGAACCCGCACAGCTCCATTTCGGTGACTTCTTCGGGGCGTTCGTCCACGAGCAGGATGAAGAGCGTGATCTGGGGGTAGTTGCGCACGATGCCCTCGGCGATCGCCTGGAGGACCATCGTCTTGCCCGCCTTCGACGGCGCCACGACGAGCGCGCGCTGGCCTTTGCCGAGGGGGCAGAGAAGGTCAATGACGCGGTTGGTCGGATCCGGCCGACCGTTGCGCGTCAGCCCGCACTCGAGCACGAGCCGTTCGTTGGGGTGCGTCGCACCCAACTCCTGGAACTGCGGCCGGCCGCGGAGCGCCTCCGGCGGCTGGCCGTTGACCGCGGTCACGCGCCGCAGCGACATGCTCCGGCCCCGGCCGGGCGCCCGGTTGGCTTCGCCCTCGATTTCGTCGCCCGTGCGCAGCCCGAACCGATCGATCTGTTTCGGGCCGACATGGACGTCCTGCTTGGACGGCAGGTAGTTCGCGTCGCGGCGCCGGATGAAGCCTACGCCCCGTCCCGTCACCTCCAGAACGCCGAGATATCCGCTGGCTGTGTCCGTCACGTGATGGTTGGTCTCTGGTTCCGCAGTGTCGCCCGTTCCCACCCGACCGGACAAGCGGCCAGCGGGACCCGCGCACTGCTCCTGCGAGGTAATCGTGAAATCCGGCGGGAGGCCGGCGCCCGGACTATACCCAGGGAACCGCCCCGGGGCCACCCACGTCAGCCCCGCACGCGGACCGGCTGGGAACTGCTCTGCCCGTCACCGGTGCCCAGTTGTCCGAGGCTGTTGTCCCCCCAGCAGTACGTCGCACCGCTCCGGTCCACGGCGCACGTGTGCGCGCCCCCGGCGCCGATGGCCATGAACCGGGTCGGCGCCGCGACCGCGAGGGGCCGCGTATTGCAGGGATCGGCCTCCGCACAGGTGGCCGGCTCGGTGAGCGTGCTCCCCAGCTGTCCGAAGACATCGCTGCCCCAGCAGTACGCGATCCCCGTCTCCGCCAGGGCGCAGGTATGCCACCAGCCCGCCGACACTTGCGTGAACCGCGTCGAGACCGGGACCCGGCGCTCCAGCGCAGTGGGCACGGTCGTCCCGTTGCCGAGCTGGCCACCCGAGTTGTCGCCCCAGCACCACACGGCGCCGTCCCGCGTGAGCCCGCACGTGTGCCGCCGCCCCGCGGTGAGCGTCACGAAGCCCATCCCGCCCGCCGCCTGGCCCGGCACCTTTCCACCCTCGACGCCCGAGTGCGCCAACTGCCCGCGGTCGTTGCGGCCCCAGCAGTAGGCCGTCCCGTTCACGGCGAGCGCGCAGGTGTGCAGGGCGCCCGCCACGACCTGGACGAACGGAAGGTCCACGCTCACGCGGACCGGGGCGAAACTGCAGGGCAAGTCGTACAGCCCGCACAACTCGTCGTCCGTCGACCCCAGCTGCCCGTTGGAATCGGAGCCCCAGCACCACAGGGCTCCATCGGCCGTGAGCGCGCACGTGTGGAAGTCGCCCGAGGCAATCCCCACCGCGCGGCCGGGGACGGGGACGGCGAGTGGCGTCCGGCTGCAGGGCTGGCCGACGAGGCCGTTGACGGCCACGCAGTATTCAGGGGATTCCAGCTCTTGCCCGAGCTGTGTGTGATCGACGCCCCAACAGAGCGCCGTGAAGTCGGTGCTGATGCCGCAGACGTGTCCCGACCAGATGCTGGAGGCCGTGCTGGCGCTCAGTCCCCGGAACTGCACCCCCGGGGCGATGGGCGTGGGCAGCGGCGTACACGGGTTCTGATCGCATTCGACCCCCGTGTCGTCGCCCAGCTGTCCCCACAGATTGGCCCCCCAACACGTCGCCTGTCCGTCGGCGTCGAGCTGGCAGGTGAAGACGCCCCCGACCGACAGGACCGGCATCGGCACGGCCTGGGGCGCCGAGGGACCGTCGCTGCAGGCGGCGGCCCCCGCGACGAGCAGCAGCAGGAGTGGCGTGCGGGGCGTCATGACCTCCCGGCTCTCCGCGCCGCGCTAGTGACGCGCGAACACGGTCGTGCGTCCCTCCCGATCGAACGTGAGCACCGCGTAGGGATCGCGCCGATCGCCCTGCTCCATGCCGGGTGACCCGATGGGCATCCCCGGGGCCGCCAGCCCGGCCACGGATGGCCGTTCCTTGAGCAGCCGGTCGATATCGGACGCGGGGACATGGCCCTCGACCACGTACCCGTCCACGACGGCCGTGTGACAGGATTCCAACTCCCCCGGGACGCGGGACGCGGCCTTCATGTCCATGAGGGCCGGCTCGTCCACGTCACGCGCCTCGACTTTGTATCCGTGCTTTTGCAGGTGAACCACCCACTCGGAACAGCACCCTCACGTGGGGGTCTTGTACACCGTTACCGTGGGCTTGACGGCCTGCGTCCAGCCGCCGGTCACAGCGACCGTGCCGGCGGTGAGCGCCAGGCCGACGAGGCCAAGCGCGGTCCAGGAACGGGACATCAGGTATGCCTCCTCGTGGCGTGCCGGGATTCGGGGGCTCCGCGAGCCGCACCCCGCTGGACGTGATACGGCCCGACGCGGGCCAGGTTCCCAAGTTCGCACCCAGACCCGCGTGGCGCCACCCGTCCCCCCACCGCGGCGACGGCGGATTAGTTTTCCTCCCAATGCTCTACGAACAGCCGCTGTTTCGGGTGACCCGCCGGGTGGCCACAGTCACCGTGGGTCCCGACGAGCTCAACGCGCTCGATGCCACTGGCGCCGCAGAGCTCGATCGGGCAACCCACTCGATCGGGTTCGGCGGCCGGTGAGGCGAGGGCTGCGGCCGCCGGCGGCAGGCGCCGTGGCGCTGGCGTTGCTCGCGATCGCGGCGGGCTGCGCGGAGGACCGGCTGCGCCCGGGCCCCCCCACGCTCACGATCGCACCACCGCCGGGCAACGTCGTCACCAGTCCCGACACCGCACTCATCATCGTGCTGGCTCGCGATGACAACGGGCTCGATTCGGTCACGGTCACGATTCTCGGCCGGACCGAGGAGATCGACGCGTTCGATCGCATCGAGGCCGAAGGGGTCTTCCTCTGGCCGATCCCAGCGGGGTTCGTTCCCGGACAAGTGATCGAGATCGCCGCGTTCGCCAAGGACCTCGTCGGCGACCGGACCACGGCCACCGCGTCCGTCACGGTCGTCGCCCCGCCTGCCCTGGGTCTGGGCCGCCGCCCGTGACTCGGACCGTCCGGCGGGCTTCCCTCCCGCAACTCGAACACGCGTGGAGCTGACCGCACTCACGATCCGCAACTTCCGCAACCTCGCCGCGCTCGACGTCGAGTGGCCCGAGCGAGGGGCCGTCATCATCGGGGACAATGGTCAGGGGAAGACCAACCTGCTCGAGGCGATCTACTATCTCGTGCTGTTCCGATCGTTTCGCGGCGTGAAGGACCGCGAGTTGGTCCGGTTCGCCGAGGCGGGCTTCTTCGTGGCGGGCTCGGCCGGCCATCGGGTGACCGCGGGCTACGAGGTCCACGGGGCGCGGAAGAAAGTGACCGTGGACGGCGCCCCCGTGGGCAAGCTCGGCGACGCGGTGGGGCGGCTGTTGGCGGTGAGCTTCTCCCCCGCGGACCGCGTGCTCGTGGCCGGTGGACCAGCGGAACGGCGCCGCTATCTCGACGTGTTGCTGGCGTTGAGCGACCGCCGCTACCTCGACGCCCTGACGGCGCTGCGGGCAGCCTTGCGGCAGCGGAACGCCGCGCTCCGGCGCGGGCTGGCGGAGGCCGCGTGGGCCTTCGACGAGCCGCTGGCGCACGCGGCCGCCGCGGTGGCCGCCGGACGTCTCGCGTGGGTGGAACGGCACGCCGCCCGCTTCGGCGAGCTGTGCGCCGCCCTGGGCGAAGCGGATGAACCCGGGGTCGCCTATCACCTGCACCGCGGCGGCGCCGTGGACGCCGCCACCGTGGCCGCGGGGCTGGCCGGCGCGCGCGAGCGTGATCTCCGGCGCGGCATGACGACCATCGGGCCGCACCGGGACGAACTGCGACTCAGTCTCGCGGGGCACGAAACCCGCTGGGTCGGCTCGGCCGGGCAGCAGCGCACCGCCGCGCTCGCCCTGCGACTGCTGGAAGCGGAATCGCTCGCCCGCATCCACGGCACCAACCCCATCGCGCTGTTCGACGACGCCTTTGCCGAGCTCGACGCGCGCCGACAGGAACGGTTGCTGAGCCTGATCGGCGAGACCCTGCCGGGGCAGGCCATCATCACGGCGCCGCGCGACGCCGAGGTGCCGGCGGCGCTGTTCGACCGGCCGCGCTGGCAGATGCAGGGAGGCCGCCTTGCCGCGTGAGGGCCCCGCCGTCGGCATCCACGAGGCGCTGGCCGCGTACCTCAAGCGCACCGGCCTCAAGACGCGATTGGATCAGGCCAGCGTGGTGGAGGCCTGGCCGGACCTCGTCGGCCCCCAGATCGCCCGCGTGACGCGGGCCGAGGGGGTCTCGGAAGACGGGATCCTGTTCGTGCGCGTGACCACCGCGCCGTGGATGCAGGAGCTCCAGCTGATGAGCCCCGACATTCTCCGTCGGTTGGGCGAACGGGCCAAGAAGATCCGGCGCATCGTGTGGCGGGTGGGGGAAATCGACAGCGGACGGGCGGGCCGACGGTAGGACGGAAAGACGGCAAGACGGAACGCCGGGAGGCCGGTCGGCCGGCTCACCGAGCCGCGTGGCAAGTCGCGCCTTGGCAACGGTTTACGGCGGCTCCAGCCGATTGCGCTTGGGGGTTTGTTTGGGTATATTGAAAGGACCCTCCGGGGGTCGCTCGCGGCCCCCATTCTCGTAGCACGGATCCGTTCCGACAGGCGCATGACCGCATCCAAAGAGCAGGGGCAGTACAGCTCCGATTCGATCCAGGTCTTGAAGGGACTCGAGGCGGTTCGGCGCCGCCCGGGCATGTACATCGGCTCCACCGCCGCGCGCGGGCTGCACCATCTCGTCTACGAGGTGGTGGACAACTCGATCGATGAAGCGTTGGCCGGCTTCTGCGACCGGATCGAGGTGACGATCCACGCCGACAACGCGGTCACGGTCACCGACAACGGGCGTGGCATTCCGGTCGACCTGCACAAGACCGAGAAGATCCCCGGCCTCGAAGTCGCGATGACGATGCTGCACGCCGGCGGCAAGTTCGACAAGGCCACGTACAAGGTCTCGGGCGGCCTGCACGGCGTCGGCGTGTCGGTGGTGAACGCGCTCTCCGAGCGGCTCGACGTGTGGGTGTGCCGGGACGGGCACGAGCACCACATGGCGTTTGCCCGCGGCAAGACCGTGCAGAAGCTCGAGGTGACGGGCAAAGTCGGGAAGCGCACGGGCACGAAGGTGCACTTCAAGGCCGACTCGGAGATCTTCCCGGAGATCCGCTTCGACTACGCGACCGTGGCCAACCGGCTGCGGGAGCTGGCCTTCCTGAACAGCGGTCTCACGGTGGCCGTTCGCGACGAGCGCGCCGAACCCGTGAAGGAGGAGGCCTTCCAGTTCCGCGACGGCCTCAAGCAGTTCGTGGAGCACTTGCGTGGGCTGCGCAAACCCCTGCATCCCAAGCCGATCACGTTCGGCACGACCAAGGATGACGTGGAGATCGACGTCGCCCTCCAGTACGACGACGGGTATGCGGAGAACATCTTCTCCTTCGTCAACAACATCAACACGCACGAGGGCGGGACGCATCTCACGGGGTTCAAGGCGGCGCTGACGCGGGTCATCAACGAGGTCGCCAAGAACAAGGGGCTGCTCAAGAAGGAGAACTTCACGCTGTCGGGGGACGACGTGCGGGAAGGACTCACGTCGGTCATCCACGTCAAGGTGAAGGAGCCCCAGTTCGAGGGGCAGACCAAGACGAAGCTCGGCAACTCGGAAGTCGAAGGGATCGTCCGTCAGGTCGTCTATGAGCATCTCTTCAACTACCTGATCGAGACCCCGAGCGTCGCCCGCGCGGTAATCGAGAAGGCGGCAAGCGCGGCCCGCGCGCGCGAGGCGGCGCGCAAGGCCCGCGAGCTCGTGCGCAAGAAGAGCGCGCTCGAGGGCGGCATCCTGCCGGGCAAGCTGGCGGATTGCTCGCTGACCGACCCCTCCCTGTGCGAGCTCTACATCGTGGAGGGTGACAGCGCCGGCGGGTCGGCCAAGCAGGGCCGCGACCGCTCGTTTCAGGCCATTCTCCCGCTCCGGGGCAAGATCCTGAACGTGCAGCGCGCGCGGATCGACAAGATCCTGTCGAACGAGGAGATCCGGACGATCATCACGGCGATCGGCACCAGCGTGGGCGAAGACGAGTTCAAGCTGGACGATGCGCGGTATCACAAGATCATCATCATGACCGACGCCGACGTGGACGGCGCGCACATCCGCACGCTGCTGCTCACGTTCTTCTACAAAGAGATGAAGCAGCTGATCGAGGCGGGCTACGTCTACATTGCGCAGCCCCCCCTCTTCCGGGTCGCGAAAGGGAAGGACGAGTTCTACGTGTACGACGAGGCCGAGCGCGACGAGGCCATCAACCGGCTGTCCAACGGCGCCGGCAAGGGGTCGGTCAACATCCAGCGGTACAAGGGCCTCGGCGAGATGAACCCGGACCAGCTCTGGAAGACCACCATGGATCCGGCGTCGCGCACGATCCTCAAGGTCGAGATGGACGACGCCACGATGGCCGCCGAGTTGTTCGAGAAGCTGATGGGCGATGAAGTGGAGCCCCGCCGGGTGTTCATCGAGGAGAATGCGAAGTTCGTCCGGAATCTCGACGTCTAGCCTCTCCCCCAGCCCCGTGCCTCCCCCCGCCCCGCCCAATCCAGGCGGGGGCGGGGCGTTTTCGGGGGTCCCCCTTGCGCACATAGAAGTATCGCTATACACTAAGCTCATGGCACGCAAACAACTCGTCCGCTCGGTCACCCCCGAGGTGCTCCAGCGGGCCGCCGAGATCATCAAGCTGCTGGGCCACCCGGAGCGCCTGAAGATCGTGGAGGTGCTCGAGGGCGGCGAGGCGACCGTGTCGGACATCCAGGACAAGCTGAACCTGCCACAGGCCATCGTGTCGCAGCACTTGGCCAAGATGCGCGGGGCGAATGTGGTCAGTGCGCGGCGCGAAGGCGTCCACGTGCACTATCGGGTGCAGGATCAGAAGGTCCACCACATCCTCGATTGCATCCGGACCTGTGACATGTAGTGGTGAGGTTTTTTTATGATCCGTAATATATGATTATTGCTATTCTAGCATCCCTTGCCGCCGCCGCGCCTCAGGACACCGTCGTCCTCACCCTGGACGACGCGGTCGTGCGAGCGCTGGGCCACAACCCGGCGCTGCTCGCCGAGCGCGCGGCGGCGCGGGGTAAGGCGCAGCTCCCGCGTGAGGCCTCCCGGGCTTTCCTCCCCAGTATCAGGGCCGAGGTGCAGGGGGTTCGCACCACGGACCCGGTGGCGGTGTTCGGCCTGAAGCTCCGGCAGGGCGTCTTTGCCGGCTCCGATCTCGCGCTTGACGCGCTCAACAGTCCGGCCGCCTTCGGCGGGTTCACGAGCATGGCAGTGGCCGAGTTACCCCTGTTCGCTCCCGAAGGGCTGTTCGGGTACGCGGCGGCGCGGCAGGCGGCCGGTGCGGCCGCGGCCGGAGCCGAGCGGGCCGGCGGCGGTACGGCGTTCATGGTCACGCGCGCATATCTGGAGGCCCAGCTCGCCGGCCGGCGCCTCGGCGCGCTGGACACCGCGCTCGCGGCCGCCCGGGCACACGTTCGACAGGCCGAGGCCCTGCACGCGCAGGGGATGGTGACGGGGCTGGACGCGCGGCTGGCGGGGCTTCACGCGGCGGACATCGAAGTCCGGCGGCTAGCCGCCGGGGCGGAGGCCGAAAACGCCCTCTCGCGGCTGCGCGCAATGCTCGCGCTCCCGGAGGGGACCCCGCTTGCGCTCACCGACTCGCTCACGGTCGAGCAGCCCGTGCAGTGCGGCGACACCGGCGGGTGCACCGTCGAGAAGCGCGGTGATCTGCGGGCACTCACGGCGGCGTTGGAGGCGGCCGACCTGGGACGGAAGAGCGCCTGGGCCGCCCAATTCCCGCAGCTCGGCGCGTTCGGCGCTCTCTCCTACCACGGGCACGACGCCCCGTGGAGCGACGGCAGCGGGGACTGGACGGTGGGGGTGGCGCTCCGGTGGAACGTGTTCCCCGCGTTGGGCGGGGTCGCCGCCGTGCGGCGGGCGACGGCTGAGCGAGAGGCCGCGCAGGCGCGGCTGGAGGCCGCCCGTCGCCAGGCCGACGTGGACGTGCTCGAGTCCGAGCGCTGGCTCCGCGCCGCGCGCGCCGGCGCCGCCGTCGCCGCCCGGGCTGACCGGGAGGCACGGGTGGCGCTCGAGCAGGCGCAGGCGCGCTACCGCACCGGGACCTCCCCGATCACCGAACTCCTCGACGTTCAGGCCGCGGCCACGAACGCGACCGTGAACTTTTTCACTGCGCGCCGCGATCTGCTGATCGCGCAGGCGGCGCTCGAATTCGCTTACGGAGTGCACGACCAATGAGACCGCTTGCCGTCCTGACGCTCACCCTGGCGGGGACCTTGGCGTGCGCCGATGGAAACTCCACTCCGCCGGCGACGCCCCGCGAGGTGCCGACGGGCCTGCTCGTCCGGGCCGAGTCGCTACCGGTGTTGCTGCCCGTGGCGGGCACCATCACCGCCCGCCACCGGGCGGAGATTTCGACGCGATTGATGGCCCGGGTGACCGAGGTGCCGGTACAGTTGGGCTCGGCGGTGCGCGCGGGGCAGACGCTGATCCGTCTGGGCCTCGACGACATCGCCGCTCATCGCGCCAAGGCGGAGGCGGCCGTGGCGGCCGGCGGCGCGGCGCATGACGAGGCCGCTCGGCACGCGGCGCGGATGGATACCCTCTTCGCGATGGACGTCGTGTCGCAGGTGCAGCGCGATCAGGCCCACCTCGGGCTCGCGCAAGCGGCGTCGCATCTGGCCGTGGCCCGGGCCACGCTGGCCGAGGTGGACGCCGCCGCCGGCTACGCGCGCATCGCCGCGCCGTTCGATGGCGTGGTCGCCGCACGGACCGTCGACCCCGGCGACCTCGCGAATCCCGGCATGCCGCTGCTCGTGCTCGAGAGCGCCGGGCCGCGGGAGGCCGTGCTCGCGGTGCCGGCGGATCTGGCCCGCGGGCTCGCACCCGGAACCCACATCCGACTCACCGCCGACGGGCAGGCGACCGATGGTTCGGTGCGCGCCGTCGCGGGGGGCGCCGATCCGATGACGCGGACGGTCGAGGTGCGGGTCGACGTCCCGGCCGATTGGCCCACCGGTGTGTCGGTCACGGGGCTCGTGCCGGCCGGCGTCCGGGCGGGGATCGCCATACCCGCGTCCGCGGTCGTGCGGCGGGGCCAACTCACGGGTGTCCGGGTCGTGCAGGGTGATGGCGAGCAGGTTCGGTGGGTCCGCATTGGGCGCACGCTCCCCGACGACCGGGTCGAGGTGCTGAGCGGACTCGAGCCCGGGGAGCGCATCCTGCCGTGAAGACCGGCCTATCGGGCGGTATCGCCCAGCGATTCCTCAACTCGAAACTCACGCCGCTCCTGATCGGGGCCTCGCTCGCCGCCGGGGTCGGGGGGTTGCTCACCACGCCGCGCGAGGAGGAGCCGCAGATCCGGGTCCCGATGATCGACGTGGCAGTCGGCCTCCCGGGAGCATCGCCGCGGGAAGTCGAGCGCCGCGTCGTGGAACCACTCGAGCGTGCCCTGTGGGAGGTCCCCGGGGTGGAGTACCTCTACAGCATCGCGCAGGCCGACGGCGCGCTGATCACGGCCCGTTTCGTGGTCGGCACCGAACCCGAACTGGCGCTCACGCGCCTGTACGGCAAGCTGCTGGCGACCGCGGACCGGGCGCCCGCCGGTGCCACTCCGCCGTTCGTGACGCTCCACGGCATCAACGAGGTGCCGATTCTGACGCTCACGTTCTCGGGCGGCGCGGACGCCGGCGATGGCTACCTCCTGCGCCAGCAGGCCGCGGAATTGGGCGCCGAGCTGAAGCGGATTCCCGACGTCGCGGAAAGCTGGCTCGTGGGCGGCGCCCCACGCGAGGTGCGCGTCACGCTCGATCCGCAGGCCCTCGCAGTGCGCGGTCTCTCCGCAGCCGCCGTGCTCCACGCCCTGGGCGTGGCCAACGCCGAACTCCCCGCGGGCGCCCTGCTCGGCGGGAACCGGTCCATCCCCGTGCGGGTTGGCCACCTGCTGCGTGATGTGGACCAGGTGCGGGAGGTCGTGGTTGCCGTGCAGGGCGAGCGCGCCATTCGGGTGCGCGATGTGGCCACCGTGACCGACGGACCGGCGGAGCCGGATCAGTACGTCGCGTTTCTACCCGGCAGGGGGACCGCCTTCGAGCCCGCCGTCACACTCGCGATCGCGAAGCGCGAGGGCACGAACGCCGCGACGATTGCCGACCAGGTCCTCCACCGGGTGGAGCAGCTGCGGGGCGTCCTGCTGTCCGACGACGTCCGCCTGACGGTCACCCGGAACTACGGCGAGACGGCCACCGAGAAGTCGCGGGAACTCCTGCTCCACATCCTGATCGCCACGCTCGGGGTCGCGGTGCTGGTGTGGGCCACCCTCGGGTGGCGCGAAGCCGTGGTCGTGCTCGTGGCGGTGCCCGTCACGCTGGCGCTCACGTTGTTGGTCTACCGGCTGTATGGCTACACCCTCAACCGCATCACCCTCTTCGCACTGGTCTTTGCGATCGGGTTCCTCGTCGACGACGCCATCGTCGTGGTGGAGAACATCGCGCGCCACATCGGCCTCGGACAGCGTCATGCCGACGAGGCAGCGGTGATCGCGGTGGACGAGGTCGGGAACCCCACGATCCTCGCGACGCTCACGGTGATCGCGGCCATCCTGCCGATGGCCTTCGTCTCGGGCCTGATGGGTCCCTACATGCGGCCCATTCCCGTGGGCGCGTCCGTCGCCATGGTCTTCTCGCTCGGCGTCGCGTTCATCGTGACACCGTACCTGGCCGTCCGGCTGCTCAAGGGCCACGCCGCCCACCCGGTCGGGGGCGGCACCGAGGAGGCGCTGCCCGACGGGCGACTCGCGCGCTGGTACCGCGGGCTGCTGGAGGGACTGCTGGCCAGCCGCCCGCGACGCCTGGCTGCGTACGGCGGGGTGGTGAGCCTGCTGCTGGTGTCGGTGCTGCTCGTGCCGCTCAAGCTCGTGACGGTGAAGATGCTGCCGTTCGACAACAAGAGCGAATTCCAGCTGATCGTGGACATGCCGGAAGGGACGTCGCTCGAACGCACGGCGGAAGCCGCGCAGGCGCTCGCGCGCGCCGTGGCACGGGACGAGGCGGTTCACGACGTGCAGACGTATGCCGGCATTGCCGCGCCCTTCAACTTCAACGGACTCGTGCGGCACTATTTCCTGCGGCGTGGTCCAACGGTCGCCGACGTGCAGGTGAACCTCCAGCCCAAACACGAGCGGTCGGCGCAGAGCCACGCGATCGCCCTGCGCGTCCGACCGATCGTCGACTCCCTTGCCCGGGCGTACGGCGCCGCCGTGAAGGTCGCCGAGATCCCGCCGGGGCCGCCGGTGTTCTCGACCCTCACGGCCGAGGTCTACGGTCCGACCTATGAGGCGCAGATCGCCGCGGCCGAGCGCGTCAAGGCGGTATTCGAACGGACCGAGGGCGTGGTCGACGTCGACTGGTCGGTGGCGGCGCCGCACGCGCAGGTCCGGGCGGCCGTGGCCCAGGCCGAGGCGCTGCGGGCGGGAACGACCACGCGAGACGTTGCGCAGACGATCGCGGCGGCCATGGGCGGGGCGAGCGCCGGGCTGCTACACGACGAGCGGGCCGCGGAACCGGTGCCCATCCGCGTGGCATTGCCGGATTCGGCGACGGCCGGGATCGGCGACCTCGCGGCGCTCCCGGTGGCGACGCCGCGCGGCGCGCGGCGGCTCGGATCGCTTGCCACACTCGACAGTGTCGCCGGATGGACACCGATTTTCCGCAAGAACCTGCGCCCGGTCGTGTACGTGACCGGCGACGTCGCCGGCCGGCTGGAGAGCCCGGCCTACGCGATGCTGGCGATGCGGGACGATCTGGCGGCGATCGGCGACGAATTCGCCGTCTACTACGCCGCCTCGCCCACGCTCACCGAACGGCCGTTCCTCGTGTGGGACGGCGAATGGCAGATCACGGTGCAGGTGTTCCGCGATCTCGGCATCGCGTTCGCCGCCGTGCTCGTGCTCATCTACGTGCTGGTGGTGGCGTGGTTCCAGTCCTTCTCGGTCCCGCTCGTGATCATGGCGCCGATTCCGCTCACCCTGATCGGCATCCTCCCGGCGCATGCCGCGAGCGGCGCGTTCTTCACCGCCACGTCGATGATCGGCATGATCGCGCTCGCCGGGATCATCGTCCGCAATTCCATTCTGCTGGTGGACTTCATCGAGCTGGGCCGCGCGCGCGGGCGTTCGGTGCGCGACGCCGTCATCGCGTCGGGTCTGATCCGGTCCCGACCGATCATCCTCACGGCCGCGGCCGTTGTGATCGGCGGCGGGGTGATGGTCTCCGATCCCATCTTCCAGGGGCTCGGCATTGCGCTGATCAGCGGAGCCGTGGTGTCCACCGCGCTGACACTGGTCGCGATTCCCCTGCTCTACTACGAGATGAGCCGATGAAAGTGCTCCTGATCTTCGTGGACGCGGATCACGCGGACGACGTCGAGCGGCTGCTGGAAGACCACGCGGTACGCGGCTACAGCGCGTTCCCCAACGTGCTCGGGAAGGGCGTGACCGGCCGCAAACTGGGCACGCGTGCCTTCCCCGGGTCGAGCACGCTGTATTTCGTGGCCCTGTCGGAGGGCGACTGTGCCGGCCTGTGTGACGCCCTCAAGTCGCTGCGGGCGCAGCGCGGTCCCGAAGAGGGCCTCAAGGCCTACATCCTGGACACCATGGAGGTACTATGACGATGCACTACGTGATCCGGCGGATCGCCGGCGTGTTTATCTTGGCGTCGCTCGCGCTGGGCTACTGGGTGAGTCCCTGGTGGTACCTGTTCACCGCGTTCGTGGGCCTCAATCTGCTCCAGTCGAGCTTCACGCGCTGGTGCCTGATGGAGGACATCCTGCGAAAGGCAGGCGTGGGGGAGTCGTGATGCGTGAAACGTGAAACGTGAAACGAACGATCCCTAGGGACGTCGTTTCACGTTTCACGTTTCACGTTTCACGCTTCACGTCTTACGGCATCTCCCCTTCCCGACTCAGCCGGTAGATCAACAGCGCCGCGCGCTTCGCCATGAAGGGGATGGTCGTGAGATCGACCGTTTCGGTCACGGTGTGCCCGCCGTCGCCCACGACCCCCAAGCCGTCGAGCGCCGCGGGCACGTCCGCCGCGACGAACGAGATGTCCGCCGCGCCGCGCTGGGCGGGGTCCACGGCCGCGACCGGCCCGTAGCCCAGATCGAGGCTGACCCGATTCAGCGAGGCCAGCAACTCGTAGTTGGCCGGCTTCGGGTCCATCGGCGGTGAGGAGTCCTCGAACTCGATGTCCGCCGCCGTTCCCGGGAGATGCCGCGCGACGATCGCGCGCATCCGCTCCTTGGTCAGCTCGCGTTGGGCAATCGACACGGTCCGGAGATCGCCGATCGCGACCGCCGTCTCTGGAATGATGTTCGTCTTGCCGGTGACCGACCCGCGTCCCCCCATGGGATCGAACTCGGCGCTGGCCCCCCCCAGCGCGACCCCGGGATTGAACGTGAGATACGCTTCGCCCACCAGCTCGGTCCGGAAGTCGTCGAGGATCCGTGCGAGCTCGAACAGGGCGCCGTAGCCGAATTCCGGCCGGAAGATCAGCGAGGAGTGTCCGGTCGTCGCTCGCACGGAGAGCCGCCAGCCCGTAAACCCGCGGCGCGCCACGGTGGCCGTGCCGGTGCCGCCGACACCGCCCTCGAACCCGAGCGCGTAGCGGCTGCGGCGCGCCGCCTCCACGAGGTCCCGCCGACTGATGGTGAGCGGATCGCCCGTGTCTTCCTCGTCGCCGGTGAAGGCGACGGTCGCACTGACGCCGTCGAGCACCCCCGCGGCCCGGAGAGCCTGCAGCGCCAGGATGACCACCACGTTGCCGCCCTTCATGTCCTCCGTACCGGGGCCTCGGGCCACACGGGCATCGAGCCGCTCGAAGCGCTGGAACGGGCTGTCCTCCTCGAACACGGTGTCGAGGTGTCCAATCAGCAGCAGCCGCGGCCCGCGGCCGGTCCGTTCGGCGAACAAGTGGGGGCCGCGCGCGACCGAGTCCATCGGGATCAGCCGGGTCGCGAACCCCAGCGCGTCCAACTCGGCCTGAAACAGCTCCCCCACCCGGCGCACACCGACCGGGTTGAAGGTGCCGCTGTTGACGTTCACCGTCCGCTCCAGCAACCCGATGGCACCGGGCCCGAGCGAGTCGACGGCCCGGACGATCCGCGCCTCGACGGGCGAGAGGTTCTGGCCGCACAGCGGCACGGGGAGACACAGGTAGGATCCAAGACACAGCGAGATCAACACGCGCACGGCCGACTCCGCGACAGGAAGGGACGCCGCACGTTCGCGCAGCCCGCGGTGTCGGGCAAGGGCCGGGACGACGGATCGACGGATCGAGAGGTCGACGGATCGACGGATCGACGGATCGACGGATCGACGGATCGGGAATGTGATCCGGGTCACATTTGGCTCTTGCCGCCGATCCCAAGGGTCCATACTTTATGATGCAAAGCACTTTGACGACGAGGCCGACGCGTGAGCATCCCCACGCACGAAGAACGTGAAGAGGTCAAGGCGACACTGGCCTTCATCCGCCAGACCATGGAGTCCGCGTCGAGCTTCACCGCCATTTCCGGCTGGGGGCTGCTCGGCGTTGGGGTCCTCGGCCTTGTCGCCTCGGGTGTCGCGGCGCGGCTGGAGGATCCCACGACGCTCCGCGTCTGGATCCCGACGGCCGCGCTGGCGGTGGTGGTGGCCGGCGTGGCCAACGCCTATAAGGCGCGCCGCCTGGACGTGCCCCTGTGGTCCGGCTCATTCCGGAAGCTGGTCTGGGTCATGGCGCCCGTCGTCGTGGCCGGAGCAGTGCTGACCTACGCGCTCGCCGGCGCCGGGGCCCGGGCCCTGCTCCCGGGCCTGTGGCTCGCACTCTACGGCGCGGGGGTCACGGCCGGCGGCACGCTGTCGGTCCGGGCAATTCGCGGCATGGGCCTGGTGCTCCTCGCGTTCGGGGCCGCCGCGCTGCTCGCGCCGCAATGGGGCTCCATGCTTCTTGCCGCCGGGTTCGGCGCCATCCACCTCATCTTCGGGATCCTCGTCCTCACCCGTCATGGCGGGTAGTCTCGCGGCCGAGGATCTCGACCGGCTCATCCACGAGCGGATCCGGCTCGGCATCGTTTCTGCACTGGCAGCCAACGACAGCCTGTCGTTCGCGGACCTGAAGGACGTGCTGCGCACAACCGACGGGAACCTGAGCGTGCATGCCCGGAAACTCGAGGAGGCCGGGTACATCCGCGTGCTCAAGGGGTTCGAGGACCGGAAACCGCGCACCGAGTATCGGCTGACGGCGAAGGGAAGAAGGGCCTTGGAGACCTACCTGGCACACATGGAACAGATCTTGAGCGCCGCCCGCGAGGCGCTGGAGCGATCATGACCGGGACACACGTCGCGATCATCATGGATGGGAATGGGCGCTGGGCACGGATGCGCGGGCGTCCCCGCTGGCGAGGCCACGTGGCCGGGGTCGAGAGCGTGCGCGACACGGTGCGCGCGTGCCCCGACCTGGGTGTCACGACGCTCACCCTGTACGCGTTCTCCGCCGACAACTGGCGACGGCCGGCGGCCGAGGTCGGTCGGCTGTTCTGGCTGCTGCGCGAGTATTGTCGGCGCGAGCAGGCGGAGCTGATCGAGAACGGGGTCCGTGTGACGGCGATTGGACGCCGTGATCGGCTGCCCGCCTCGGCCCGAGCCGAGCTGGAACGGCTGGAGCAGGCCTCGGCCGGGGGCTCGCGGTTGCACCTGCGTCTCGCCATCGACTACAGCGCGCAGTGGGCCATCACGGAGGCCGCGGGCGAGGTGGCCCGCGAGGTCGGCACGGTGACCCGGTCGGCTCTCGAGCGGGCGCTCACGGGCGGCGTTCCGCCGGTGGACCTGCTCGTCCGGACGGGGGGCGAGCAGCGGCTATCCGACTTCCTGCTGTGGGAAGCGGCCTACGCCGAGCTGTTCTTCACGGACGTGCTGTGGCCTGATTTCCGCCGCGAGCATCTCGCGGCGTCGCTGGCGGACTTCGGACGTCGCGAGCGCCGCTTTGGCGGCCTCGTGGCGCTGGTGGGGGTTACGACCCCGGAAGCCGTGCGGGCAGCCGGGTAGACCGGCTCGGGGTCCCGGGGCGCAACGACGAGGGGCGGCGACCGCGCGATCACCGCCCCTCCGTCACGCTGGATCCGCGGGAGCCCTACGCGCCGCCTCCAGCCGCGCCGGCGTACTCGGTGCCCTTCCCCAGTGCCGCGCGAATCGCGTCGCGGTTCAGCTGAGCGATGCAGTCGATGCTGATCCCCTTGGGGCACGCGGCTTCGCAGTTGCCGTGATTCGTGCAGCTGCCGAACCCTTCGTCGTCGTGCTGGGCCAGCATGTAGCGGACCCGGGAGTAGCGCTCGGGCTGGCCCTGCGGCAGCGCGCCGAGGTGCGCGACCTTCGCGGCGGTGAACAACATGGCGCTGCCGTTGGGACAGGCTGCCACGCAGGCCCCGCAGCCGATGCAGGCGGCGGCGTCCATGGCCCGTTCGGCGTCGCGCTTGGGAATCGGCACCGCATTGGCGTCCGGCGCCGCGCCGGTGCGTATGGAGACGTAGCCGCCCGCCTCAATGACCCGGTCGAACGCGCTCCGGTCGACGACGAGGTCCTTGAGCACCGGAAAGCCGCGCGCGCGCCAGGGCTCGATCCAGATCTGATCTCCGTCCGTGAAGCTGCGCATGTGCAGCTGGCAGGCCGTCACCCGCGGCACCGGGCCGTGCGGTCGGCCGTTGATCACCATCCCGCACGACCCGCAGATCCCCTCCCGACAGTCGTGCTCGAAGGCGATCGGGTCCTTCCCCTCCTCGATCAGCCGGCCGTTGACGACATCGAGCATCTCGAGAAAGGACATGTGCTCGCTCACGTCGCGCGCGTCGTACCGCTCGAAGCGGCCGGCGGCCGCCGCCCCGGTCTGCCGCCACACGTGCAAGGTCAGGTTCATCACTTGTAGCTCCGCTGGGCGAGGTGCACGTATTCGAACGTGAGGGGCTCGACGTGCCGCTTCGGCGGAGTGCCGTCGCCGGTGTACTCCCAGACCGCCGCGTGGGCGAACTGCTCGTCGTCGCGCCTGGCCTCGCCGTCGGGCGTCTGGTGTTCCTTGCGGAAGTGTCCCCCGCAGGACTCGTCACGCCGGAGGGCATCGAGACACATCACCTCGGCGAACTCCAGGAAGTCCGCCACCCGGCCGGCCTTTTCCAGTTCCTGATTCAGATCCTGACCGGCACCCGGCACCCGGACATCCGCCCAAAAGGCATCCCGGAGACGGGGGATCTCGCGCAAGGCCTGGTTCAGGCCGTCGGCCGTGCGCTCCATGCCGCAGTACTCCCACAGGAGCCGGCCCAACTGGCGATGGAACGCGTCCACGGTGCGGGTCCCGTTGATGCCGAGCAGGCGCGTCGTGCGCGCTTCCGCCTCCGCCACCGCGCTCCGACCTGCCACGTGATCCTCCGGCACTGCGGCAAACTTGGTCTGCGCGAGGTAGTCGCCGATCGTGTACGGCAGGATGAAATAGCCGTCCGCGAGACCTTGCATGAGCGCGCTCGCGCCCAGCCGATTCGCCCCGTGGTCCGAGAAGTTCGCCTCCCCGATCACGAACAGTCCCGGCAGGGTGCTCATGAGATTGTAGTCCACCCACAGCCCGCCCATCGTGTAATGGGGGGCCGGGTAGATCCGCATGGGCACTTCGTACGGATTCTCGCCGGTGATCTGCAGGTACATGTCGAACAGATTGCCGTAGCGCTCCGCGATGGTCTGCTGGCCGAGGCGCTGGATGGCGTCGCGGAAGTCGAGGTACACCCCGTTCCGCTCCGGTCCCACACCCTGACCCTTGTCGACCAGCTCCTTCGCCCGTCGGGAGGCGACGTCGCGCGGCGTGAGATTGCCGAAGCTCGGGTAGATCCGCTCGAGGTAGTAGTCCCGCTCGCCTTCGGGGATGTCGTTGGGCCGGCGCGCGTCGCCCGCCCGGGCCGGCACCCAGATGCGGCCGTCGTTGCGCAGCGACTCGCTCATCAGGGTGAGCTTCGACTGGTAGTCACCCGCCTGGGGAATGCAGGTCGGGTGGATCTGTGTGAAGCACGGGTTGGCCAAGCCGGCGCCCCGCCGGTAGGCCCGCCAGATCGCCGTCGCGTTGCACGCCTTGGCGTTGGTGGACAGGAAGAAGGCGTTGCTGTACCCGCCCGTCCCGAGGGCCACGGCATGCGCCATGTGGGCGCTGATCGCTCCGGTCACCAGGTTGCGCACCACGATGCCACGGGCCTGACCCTCGACGACGATGACGTCGAGCATCTCGGTGCGGGGGTACAGCGTCACCGTGCCTTCGGCCACCTGGCGCGCGAGCGCCTGGTAGGCGCCAAGGAGCAGTTGCTGCCCGGTCTGGCCGCGCGCGTAGAACGTGCGCGACACCTGGGCCCCGCCGAACGACCGGTTCGCCAGCAGGCCGCCGTACTCGCGGGCGAACGGCACGCCCTGGGCGACGCACTGGTCGATGATGTCCAGGCTGATCTGCGCCAGCCGGTACACGTTGGCCTCGCGCGCCCGGAAGTCCCCGCCCTTGACCGTGTCGTAGAACAGCCGGAACACGCTGTCGCCGTCGTTCTGGTAGTTCTTGGCCGCGTTGATCCCCCCCTGCGCCGCGATGCTGTGCGCCCGCCGGGAGCTGTCGTGATAGGTGAACACTTTCACCCGGTACCCCAGCTCGCCGAGGGTCGCCGCCGCGGACGCTCCCGCGAGTCCTGTGCCGACAACGATGATCTCGTACTTCCGCTTGTTGGCGGGATTGACGAGCTTCATCTCGAAGCGGTGCTTGTCCCACTTCTCCTGGATCGGCCCCGAGGGCACCTTCGCGCGCAGTTCCATGCGTCGTCTCGCTCCGCGCCTACCGGATGATTCCGGCGAACACACCCACCGGCACCGCCGCAAAGCCCGTCAGCACCACCAGCGCCAGGGCGGCCGCCGCGCCGCGCCGCCACCGGTTCACCGCGGGATGGCTCGCGCCGAGGGTCTGTAGGGCGCTCCAGATCCCGTGATAGAGATGGAACGTCAGCATGGCCACCGCCACGAGATACACCGCCACCACCCACGGGGACTGGAAGCCGACCACCAGATTGTGGTAGGCGTCGCCGGGAAGGAAGTCGGGATGGGCGTTGCCCAACGTGAAGTGCATCAGGTGATAGGCCACGTACCCCGCGATGATGACCCCGCCCCATCGCATCGTGCGCGATGCGTAACTCAGCTCGAGGTGCGGCGCGGCGTGGTACTTGGCCGGCCGCGCACGCCACGAGCGCAGGGTCAGCTGTGCCGCCGCGAGCACGTGCGCGCCCACCGACACGATCAGCGCGATCCGCACCAGCCACAGAACCTGTCCGTGGCCAAAAAACGGGGCTCCCAATTCGCGGAGCCCCTCGGCGTAGTGATTGAATTTCTCGGCGCCCTGGAACGCCTTCAGGTTCCCGAGCATATGGCCGATGACGAACCCCACGAGGATGAACCCCGTGATCGCCATCGCGACCTTCTTGCCGACCGTACTCTGATAGAATGCGGCGACCCGGCGCATTGCCGCTCCGTCAGCAGTGATGGGGTGAGGACGCCGGATGATAAACACGCGTGCCCGGCAGGGGCAAGCGACCGCGGGACCGCGGGACGCCACCGTCGCGCCTGTCGCACCGAACGCTCGTTCGTCTCAGCGGTCCGCGCCGATCGTCTCGATCGGCGGCAGCGCGAGCAGCGAGCGGCCGTCGAGGGCGTAGGGTCCGTGCTTCACGGCCCAGTGCAGATGCGGGCCGGTCACCCGGCCCGACCGGCCAACGCGGCCGATGAGTTGCCCGACTTCCACGGTGTCGCCGGTCTGCACCAGCGTCTCACTGAGGTGCAGGTAGGCCGTGACGAGGCCCGCGCCGTGATTCAGATAGACGATGCGCCCCGCATAATAGAAATCACCCACCAGGGCGACGACCCCGCGATTGGTCGCCTGGACGGAATCGCCGAGCAGTCCCTGGAAGTCCGTGCCCAGATGGCGGCTCCGCACCGCCCCATTGAACACCCGACCGGTCCCGTAGGGACTGGTCACGGCGGCGTCGCGCGGCGGGACGAACGCGCCGCGCCACAACCGCGGCGTCGTGAGGGCGCGCTCGGAGACGCGACGCGCGAGGCGGTTCTCGCGCGCGATGCGCACCGCCAGCGCGGAATCGGGCGGTCGCGAGAACTCCGGCGCCACCGAGAGCCGTTCCGACGGGAAGCGCACGCCGACGACGGGCAGCCGCGGGGTCGCCCGGACGACCCGGCCATCGGCATACCGCACGCGAATGGTCGGGTGGACCGTGTCGGCGGCATCGATCGGCACGCCGGCCAACGCGACGAAGGCGCCATTGCCTACGGGCTCGAACCGGAGCGCGGTGCGGCCAAGATCGCCATCCACCGCAACCGCCAGCCCCGTGCCGCGCACCACGAGATATGCCAGCGTGCCCTGCTGAGGCGCCTCGCCATGCCAGGCGACGTCGAGCGCCTGCGCGGCGAGCTCGCCGAATCCGAGCGGCAGGAGGAGCAACCCCGTTCGCAGCCAATGCCGTCCCATGTCGTGCAAGGTAACTCCTCGGCACAACCCCCTGGATTCACCGGCGCCCTTCCGTATCTTACCTGCCGGTACTCCCAGCCCCTTGCGTCGAGGTCCAGCATGCGGATCGCTCTCGTCGCGCTCGTAGCCACGGGCGCGCTCGCCGTCTCCCCGCTCCACGCTCAGACCGGCAGTACGGGTGTCCGGGTCGACCGGTTGCTCATCCGCAACGCGCTCGTGATCGACGGCACGGGCAATCCGGCCCGCGGGCCGTACGACATTTTGGTCGAGGGCACCCGGATCGCCGGACTGTCGCCGCATCGCGCATCCGAAACCGCACAGCCGCTGCGCGACGGACGCGTGGTGGTCGGCGCGCGGACGGTGAACCGTGTGATCGACGCGACGGGCATGATCGTGATGCCCGGAATCATCGACCTGCACGGGCACACGATGTTCAGCTCGAACGGGCAACCGCTCCCGCGCGACTACGTCTACAAGTTGTGGTTGGCGCACGGGATCACGACGATCCGGGATCCCGGCTCAGGGGAGGGTCTCGACACGATGGTGGCGGAAGCCCGGCTGTCGGCAGAGAACCGGATCGCGGCGCCCACGATCGTGCCCTACGCCGGCGTGTTCGCGGCGACCCCCGCCGAGGCCCGCCAACGGGTGCGGGACGTGAAGCGGCGCGGCGCCCAGGGCCTCAAGGTGTTCCAGAATCGGCCCGACGTGTGGGAGGCGCTCGCCGCCGAAGCGGGCGCGCTCGGGCTGCCGATCGCCACCGACATGAAGATCCAGGAGTACGATGCGCTCGACGCCGC
>Ga0224512_10000583_pt1 | contig 37927 bp, 29 predicted proteins | sample SF_May12_sed_USG_4_FD_169103 | JGI IMG/M metagenome (GOLD analysis project Ga0224512, IMG submission 169103) | Sediment microbial communities from San Francisco Bay, California, United States - SF_May12_sed_USGS_13 | ecosystem: Environmental > Aquatic > Marine > Sediment | place: USA... | reverse complement strand
GAATGCGGGAGTTTTGCGGGGATCAGCTGTGCATAGTGATGCAAAGTGGGCAACGGACGCCCTGGTAACTGGTTGATAAATAATTACAGAATCAATCGCTTCGCGTTCTGAAAATCCGCGTGTCGGCAGTTCGATTCCGCCCCGTTACCGGCGTGGACCGGTATGTATCAGAGTACCCGGCAATGGATGATTAAGCGCAACCTACTCGTCATTGTCACGGCTGCGTGGGCCAATAATCTCGAACACGAGCCCGGCCAGCGCATTGACACGCGTAACCCGGAAGATCAGGTCGCCGAAAGAGATGTCCCGGACCCGGCGCACCTCGCGAATTTTCGGCAACAATACCAGCCCGACGACAATTCGCGCGAACGCCGAGATCGCAAATACGCCAAGCAACGGGCTGCCCCACTCGTAGACCGTGTCGAAAAACTCCATGCGCGTCGGCAGCATCACACCGAGCAGGCTACCTAGCGTCGCGCCCATAAAGACGCCGATGCTTGCGAGCACATTGTGTACGGCGAGGAATGTTGCGCGCTTGTCGCGGGCAATGAGGTCATAGAGGAAGTTGCCGGCGCTGAGCGTGAAGCCGGCCCACGCGAAACCGCTCAGTGCCTGCACGGCGAGCAGGTACCAGGGGTCGGCCGATACTAGCCACAACAGCGGCATCATGGGTAGCAGCATGCCGGTCGTTGCGAGAATGCGGCGGTTGCCGAACACATCCGAGATGCGGCCCCACCGGTTGAGTGTCAGAAGCTGCGCCAGCACGGACATTCCGGTGTTGGCCATGAACTGCGCGTAGGTGAACTCGAGGTCCCGCAGCATGTACACCGTGAAAAACGGCGAAGCAATCGCGACCGAAGCCTGCATCAGTGCGAAGAATATCGAGAAGCGCGCGAAGTTGGATTCCCTGAGGCGCAACCACCACGCTTTGTTTGTCGGCAAATCGATTGCGGCGACCTGACCTGCGGTGTCGTGCATTCTCGACAGGTGGTAGACCGAAACCAGGCGCGCGAGCATCGCAATACCGAATAGCATCAGGAACGCCGCAGGCAAGCCGCCCTGCGCCTCCATCACGTGCAGCAGAACTCCGCCCGCGACCAGTGACAGGAATGTCACGAGCGACACGATGCGGGTGCGGTGTGCAAAGAAGCGGCCACGGCGCTGTTGCGGGACGATGTCGCCCATGAGGCTGCCCCACTGCGGCATAGCGAAGTGTGCACCGCAGTGATAGAGCGCGACCGCCGCAATGAGCAGCGGCACGGCTGCCGCCGGGAACAGCATTGGCAGCAAGGCGATGGGCGCGAGCGCGAGCGCCTGCACCGTGGCGCCCACCAGGACCAGCGCCTTGCGATGACCGGTACGCTTGCCCACCCACGCCGACAACAACTGCACGAATGATGCGAGCATCGTGGGCACGGAGGCGAGAATGCCGATTTGCTGTGTCGTAGCATGAAGGGTGAGTGCGAACGCGGCGAAATAAGTTTCGCCAACGCCGATCATCATGGCGTAGGCACCGCCATCTTTTAGCGAGTGCCGCAGCGATTTTTCGACGTATGAGTGCGTCAATCAGGTCTGCCGTGCTGCCGGATTGCCAGAAGGATTGCAACGAATGCAGAGATCGTAGAACGTTTGCCGAGTGCGGTGAAGCGATATTTATGACGGCGAGTGTGTGGTTAGCCCTCGAGCCGGGTCCTGACCCAGTCGTGTACCCGGGCAACGCCATCTTCCTGCGGCACGAGAACGCCGCTATCATGACGCCGGCAATGCAGTCCTTGCTGGTTGAATTCGCAGGCCCTGCCGTCCTGTGCAATGACCAGCCTGGCTAGCGACATCATGTGTTCGAGCTCCTGCGGATGCGACTCCACGATGCCGGGTAGCAGCAGCCAGGAGATAGTCAGCCTCGTCCGCTCAGGGTCAATGGGACTCACCCTGACACTTCGGACGTACTGCGGGTGGCCAACGACGAACATGCTGCCGAGGAACGTCGCGAACCACATACCCTTGTTCTTCTTGTCCTTGTCGAGGCCGGGAATATCGGGCAAGGCTAACTGGCCATCAATCGTCCAGGTGGTCATCCCCTCGGCGACACCAGGTTCGCTCCGGCGGTCGGCGTTCTCGCGATCGCCACCGCTCAACTGATATTCGGCGAACACGCCTTGCTTGTAAGTAGGAACTACTTTGCACAGCTCAGGGTGAATGCGCGGGCAGTGGTAGCACTCGTTATAGTTCTCCCAGAAGATCTTCCAGTTGCAGGCAAGATCGACCGAGTCCTCGTGCGCGACCATCATGTCCGTGAGCGGCCAGCCCTCGAGCTCGTCGACCTCGGTGCCGAGGAATTCCTCGAGTGTGTGTTTCGGCTGTACGTCGAGGCAGATGAAGACGAATCCGCCCCAGCTGTCGATGGCGACGTCGTAAAGCGGATAGTTGTCAAGACGGAAATCATCGCTTTCAACGCGATACGGCGTTGCAACAAGCTGGCCATCGAGGTCGTAGGTCCACGTGTGATAGGGGCAGATAATCCTGCCGTTTTTGAACCGGCCGCGCGGTTCGATGCACAGGGTCGACCCTCGATGGCGGCACGTGTTGTGAAACGCACGCAGCGCACCATCCTTGTTGCGCGTAATGACTATTCGCTGAGTACCAACCCGGGCAACAAAGTAGTCGCCGGGCTCGGAGATCTGCTCATTACGCCCGACCGCGACCCAATCCCGGTACCAGATCGCCTCCAGCTCGCGTGCATAGTGATCGGCGTCGAGATACCAGCGGGTAGGGAGAGAGGGTCGCGTTTTCGAAGAGCCGGACATTCAACTATCATGACATCTCGGGACAGTCGATATCGAGGAAGATTGGAAGAAGTTCAATAGCGAGGCAGGTCGCCCGACTGGGAATCCAGGTGAGAACGGCGCGTGAGATTTGCGTGAACGAGTTGTACGCGGTCCTGTACTGTGATGCTGAACCAGCAACAGACGCCACAGGCGCCCGAAGGGCGAGCGAAGCGAGTCAATTGATTCGAATCGCCTTTAGGCGATTCTCACCCCTACGGGGCGCCTTCGGCGTCGTAGTTCGCTGCGCGAACCGCTCTGCCCCTGGCCACCATTTTATTAAAGCACGGCCGGACACTTAACGATAATGTCCCGGCCATCGCCTCGGGCGGGCTGAATGCAGTCAACGTTGGTCCTTGCTCCTGGTGCTGAGCGACTCTTCCTTAAGCACTCGGTAATAGCACCAGGCCGTAAGCACGGTTACGCCGGCAAGTGCCACCGACATAAATATCATTGCAAGCAGCGTCATTGTGAGTCCTCGCGACCGGGTTCAGGACCATCGGCCGCAGCGCCGCGGCCATCGATGTCCAGCCCCTGCGCGCGCCAGCGGCGAGCGCCGATGGCGGTGACTGCCATCAGCAGCGCGATCGTACCTAGAATCACGAGCCAGGAATAAATGACGGCGCGCTCTGCCGGCGCCCCGGTTTGCGGATCGCCGAACACGGACCGCCAGTACGGTGGCAGGTCGTACCAGCAAAAGCCGAGGAAAATCACGAGCAGGTATGCGGGCGACACGTACTTGATCACGAAGCGAAACAGCCGCGGGATTCGGACTTGTGCACCGCGGCCCGCCTCGGCCAGTGCCTTGTCAATACCAAAAACCCAGCCAAAGCAGATGATCTGGGTGCCCGCCACGATAAAGATCATGAATGTGCCAACCCAGAAGTCGAGCGTGTCCAGCGCAACGAGTCCCTTGCTGAACCAGAGCACGAAAATATTTCCTGCGATGCATAGCGCAGCTACGATCGCGGTCGCGGCGCCGTGCGACACGTCGAGCGCTTCGCGAAAAAAGGCCTTGGTAGGTTGCAGCATCGACAGGGAACTCGTGATCGCCGCCAGGAACAACATGAAAAACCAGATTGCGCCGAACAGTTCGCCGTACGGCATGCGCACAAATACAACCGGCAAGGCGACGAAGCCGGTGCTAAATGTGCCACCGACATTTGCGTGTGTCGCGGCCAGGCCAAGAAAAACGACGGCCGCGGTGAGCGTGATCATGCCACCGAAAACCACTTCGAAGAACTCGTTGGTGGCCGATGAGGTCAGGCTCGACAGCACCACGTCATCGTTTTTTTTCATGTACGAGGCATAGTTGATGATCACGCCGAAACCGACCGAGAGGCTGAAAAAGATTTGCCCGGTCGCAGCGAGCCAGGTCTGGAAGCTGCCGAGCGCCGAGAAGTCCGGGTTCCACATGAAATTCAGGCCGCTGGCAACGCTCTGCTCGGGCAGCGCCGGGTCGGGTGTGCCAAGTGTCAGGACGCGGATCAGCAGGATGAGTGCGCAGACGGCCATAACGGGCATCGCCCAACGGCAGAAAGCCTCGATGCCGCGCGATAATCCGCGGTACAGGAACCACAGGTTCAACGTAAAAGCGATCACCCAGAAAACGATGCTTTGGCCGCTGCCGCCCGCAGCGAACAGGCCGTCCGCAGCGCGGCCGGAGAGTTCACCAAAGTAGTCCGCGGATGCCGCTACCTGCTGCGCCACCGTCTGCTCCCGCGCAATACCGATGCCGCCGCTCAGATAGTCCCAGGCGTAGGACAGGCACCAGGCCTCGATCAGTACGTAGTAAAAGTACACGACCAGCGGCACGAGCACACCGAAAGCACCGAGGTAGCGTGCCGCAGCACCGCGCCCCCAGTAGCCGATGATCGCGGGCGCCGAGTGCAGCCCCTTCTGGCCGCCCAGGCGACCCATGGTCCACTCGGCCCAGCCAATCGGGACGCCGAGGACCAGGAACGCAATGAAATAGGGAATCAGGAAGGCACCGCCGCCGTTTTCGGCGGCGTTGCCCGGAAAGCGCAGGAAATTTCCGAGCCCGACCGCGCTGCCGGAAACGGCCAGGATGACACCGAGCCTGGAACCCCACAATGAACGCCCTTGCACTACAGTCTCAGCCATATGCCATCAATCGGTCCAGCCGACAACCAGCAGGTAAGCGGCACAGCCGGCGAGGTAACCGAGCGGTACGTACCAGCCGTGACGTAGCCAGAGCATAACCGACTTTGCCTGCGGATATTGTGTCGACAGCGCGACCCCGGCCGAGGAGCCGAACCAGATCATGGAGCCGCCGAAACCGACCGCGTAGGCAAGCAATCCCCAATCATAGCCGCCCTGTTCGAGCGCGAGCTTGGTGAGCGGAATATTGTCAAAAACCGACGACACGAATCCGAGGCCGATGGTCGTCTGCCAGGTCGCGGCCGGCAGGCTCTCGACCGGCATCATGGATGCGGCGCTGACGAGGGAGAGCAGGAACAGACTTCCGGTGGCCGCACGCGGTACCTGGTGCCAGTCCGGCGCGCGCCACGGCGCGGTTGCCAGCAATGTCGTCCACACGGCCGCGGCCAGGAACGGGAAACGATCGGAATACTCGTGGAAGCGCGAATTCACGACGACGTTGGTCGCGAATGCAGCGGCCAGGATAATGGCAACGATCGCCAGTCGCGCGGTGTCGACTCGCAGGCCCGCGGGCGGGTCGGCGACAATTGGCGAGAGACGTTGCTGCTGTATGGCCAGCGGGATTGCGAACACTGCCAACGCAACCAGCGCTGGCAGGAAGGCGCGCAGCACGTCCAGCGGTGATACACCTTCAATCCACATGATGGTTGTCGTTGTGTCGCCAACAACGCTGCCCGAGCCGCCGGCGTTGGAGGCGGCCACGATCGCGACCAGGTAGCCGATATGCACCTTCCCACGAAAAACAGAGGCTGCGATCGTACCGCCGATGATCGCGGCAGCGATGTTGTCGAGAAACGAGGAGATCAGGAACACCAGCAGCAAAAGTACCGCGGGACCGCGCCAGTCATTTGGCAGGAAGCGCGGCAGGAGATCCGGCAGCAAACTCTTGGAGAAATGGTCCGACAGCAGCGTGAACCCGACCAGCAGCCCGCCGATATTCGCGAGCACCACCCACTCGTGCTGCAGGTGCAGCAACAAACCGGGCACGCCTGCGATGCCGTCGAAGGTCGTGAACAGGAGCTTGAAGACGATGATCGACGCGAGGCCGGTCAGCGCAACGCGCAGCGTGTGGTGGTGGAAAATTGCAACGCCGAGCAGCGTCAGTGCGAACAGCACAAATGCGACGGGGATGCCGAAGACGGTCAGGCTTTCGTGGGCGGCGGGGGGGAAAGAACTCAAATGCCAGGCCTTGCGCCTGTTCGTATCCTCGAACCAGCTCGACTCGAGATTGTCATAGGGTTTCGCGGCACGTCGCATTCGGCGTCAGGTTCAAAGCCGGATTTGAGAATCTCGTTTTCAGATATGCCTCGTCGATGCGATACAGTCGCGGCACCGCGGCGAGGCCGGAGCCACTGAGGAGTAATGCGGCCAACAGGACGAACCGTTGCAGCGCAGCTGTCATGGGCGAATCCTTGTCCAAAAGCTAAAGCCGAGTCTAGCCGAATTCAGGTCACAAGGCAGCGGGCAGCATGCCGAGTTCGGCCCGCATAGCACCGATCTCGTTGCGTTCAGGCGCGGCTTGCGATGCGCCTAGCACAGCCGCGGTATCGCCACCGGGCACGTGCAGTTTCGCGTTAGTTGCGGGCACCCACTGGTCTTCAAAGGCGTGCCGAAACGCGGTGCGGCGGCCGGCAGTGCCGAACTAATAACGTGTCCCGGCTCCGAGCGCGACATGAGCTGTCGGAAAGGATTCTTGACGATTTAGCCTGCGTGGGTTTTGCGCGATTGAGTTGTGCACGATCCTGCACAGTGCTGCGAAGCCGAATAGCGGGCGCTCCGGTAACCGATTGTATTATATGGCGTCAGGCGATCCGTTACGTGACTGAAAATCCGCGTGTCGGTGGTTCGATTCCGCCCCTGGCCACCATCTTTTTAATAAGATGTATTCGAAGAGCAATTGGGCACTTCGGGCACCGTCCTTTTCAAATCGCCGCGTATTTCAGAGTCGATTCGCTACCATTCCTTAAATAGTGGGCTGTCGCCGTAGTTTCCGAAGCACTGGCAGGCCTCGGTGGCTTTTTCGAGAGGCGCCGTACGAAACTGGAACTTGAACGGGTCTCCGTAAAATTCGGTGTCGAACCTGAATTCAACAGATGTGCTGCACGTCGGTTTGCAGTACTGCTTGCTGACCCAGTGTTGCCGAAGGCCAATTCTCCAATTTCCATCGGCACCGATTTTTGTTATTTCTGTCAACGCCAGCGGGTCAGGCTCTTCATTGAGAAACATGTAGATCTTACGGGTCGGGCATCCCTGGCGTTCGGCGTAGGCATGCGTAATTGACAGCGCTTCGAACCGTTGTTTGAGCTCGTCGCGCGCTTCCTTGGTCGGATACCCGCTGCAATCTTCAGGAACGATCTCGGGAAGCCCGTCCAGAAAGGATCGAAATTCCGCAATCTGTTCCTTGTAGGCTACCAGGATCGTGGCCACCTCCTCATCGGAGAATCGCGGATATTCGCGCTGTTGCCGCGGAATTGGCGCGTCTGCCGGCTTGGACGCCGCAAACAGAGCAGCGAGTTCCTGCTGATACGCGTCATCGAACCAGTCCGGCTTGATCTCGGCCATTGCGTGAATAAGGTTCGGGGTCGCGCCATCAGGATCCAACAAGATCAAAGCGGCAATCTGTTCTTTCGTCGCCTTTTCATCACCTGCGTAGATGTGCTCGACACCGAGGAAGTAGCGCGCATCCACATAGTCTGGGTAGATGCGAACGGCCTCCTCGCATGCTGCAATGGCCTCCTTGCTCCCTGTCTCGAGACCCCGGCAGTTCTCCAAAGCCTGCACTGCGGCTGCTGGCGTGGCCATCATCGAGCGATAGTGCCTGATCTGCCAGTCATAGTTTTCAGCCATGCCGGGATCGAGACGTTTGAGGGATTTGGCAGCTCGAATAGCCCCGTCAAACTGGCCCACGTCCGAATAGAGCTGATGCAGCACTTTCCAGGCATCAATGAAATCGGGGTACATGTGTACCGCCCGTTCGATCTGGCCAGCACCCTCGCGGATGAAGCCAGTCTGTAGAAACTCTTGTCCGAATTCGAAAGCGGCGACGGCATCCGGCGGTGCGCAATCATCTGCAGAGGACAGCTGAGAGCCGGCACTCAGCAGCATTGAACAGAACACGACCAGGGGAATACGCATCTCTGTGCCTCTTGAGGAAACCATGAGGGTAGCCAGGCCAGACGACAATTCGTAGTTACGCGTAACCCCCGTTTATCCAGAGCATATCGAACAGGGCCGCTCACCCCCGGCCCCGGATACCACCACGGGGATTTTGCGGGGATCAGCTGTGCACGGTTATGCTAGGTAAGGCACATACCGCAACGGGCGCCCCGGTAACTGGTTGATTAATAAAAACCGAATCGATCACCTCGCGTTCTGAAAATCCGCGTGTCGGCAGTTCAACCGAGCCGCGCAGCGGCGACAGACGCACGCAGTGCGCCCGAAGGGCGAGCGAAGCGAGTCCATTCTGCCCCTGGCCACCAAATACACAGAGCCCCCGAATGGGGGCTTTCGTGTTTGTGGACCGAGCGAAGAACTACGTTCGACTGACGGCGAACCAGCTGTTGCTGGTTCTGGCCCTACGGGCAAACTCACTGCATTCGTCTGTCCTGATTCGCATTGCGAAGCGGTTCGACGCGGGCTGTCACTCAATTTGCGTCAGTCTTCCGGACCGTCGACCAGGCGTTCCGTGTGCGAGAAGGACGACTGCCTCGGAACCGGTTTCCGGGCCCTCCGGCGCTCGTAGCCAGCAAATCGAGTTTCGTCGGAGGGACCCTTTGGGGCTTCCGCACCGTGTATATTATAAGGTCTAAAGTGCAAGGAATGGTCATGCCAAATACCGCAATGATTGAAGAGCGCCTTCGATTCCTGGAGATTGATCAAAAAGTCGTCGAGGAGCTGCAAAACGCGAAGCAAATCCTTGAACCCGAGCTGGACCGGATGCTTGAGGAATTTTACTCGCACGTTTTAGACGAACCGCAGGTCATGGCAGTTTTTGCCGATGACAAAGCCATTGAACGAGCGCGGGCGGCACAAAAGAACCACTGGCTTCAAACGCTCTTTGGCGGAAAATTCAAGAGCGCTTACTTTGACAAGGCCGAACGGATCGGACGAGCCCATGCCCGAGTCGGCCTGACACCGAATTGGTACATTGGCGGCTACAGCAAGATGCTGGTCCAGTTCGTTCAGCATATCTCGGTCGTGGCGGCAAAAGAGGGCCGCGACGCGAGTCCGATTATCGAAGCACTATGCAAGGCGGTATTGCTCGATCTGGATCTCGTAATTCATTGTTACCTCGAGGCCAAGGATGAATCAATGCTTGAAATACTCGCGCGCGCAACGAAGTTCACTTCTGATATGGATCAATTGAATACTGAGCTGAGTCTTGTGACGGCGCGAGTAAAAGAATCAACCGAAGCCATGTCAAAAAACGCGAACGATAATGATCGACATGCGAGTCAACTGGCGAGTTTGAGTAAGCATGTTGACGCACTGACGGAGAAAACGAAGCAAATAGACGAGCGCATCAGTCAGCTAAAAACCGGGGATCGGCTTTACGTTCACAAGGTCAGTGACCAGACTGGGACGTTTGCAAAATTGAAAGCACTAATTTTTGGTGAATGATGGCTATTTCAGATCATGTAAACATAGATCAATTTATGGCCGGACTACGGCGCCGAAACCCGGGAGAGACGGAGTTTCATCAAGCCGTGTATGAGGTCGCTTCGAACGTTTTCGACTTCATCAGCAACAAGGAAATCTACCACGAAATGCAGATCCTCCGTCGAATTGCGGAACCGGATCGAATCGTTACGTTCCGAGTGTGTTGGCAGGACGACCAGGGAAACATCAGGGTCAACCGCGGTTATCGCGTGCAGAATAGCAATGCAATCGGGCCATACAAAGGTGGGCTTCGGTTCGATTCGAGCGTTAACCAGAGCATATTGAAGTTTCTTGCGTTCGAGCAAACGTTCAAGAACAGTCTGACTGGTCTGCCGCTCGGCGGTGGCAAGGGCGGGTCTGACTTTAACCCGAAGGGTAAGTCGGACAACGAAATAATGCGCTTCTGCCAGTCGTTCATGACGGAGCTTTTTCGGCATATCGGTGACGACATCGATGTGCCCGCAGGTGATATCGGCGTTGGGGCCCGCGAGATTGGTTATTTATTTGGCCAGTACAAGCGATTGACCAATCGGTTTTCGGGCGTGCTCACCGGCAAGGGTTTGGAGTTCGGCGGTAGCCCGATTCGTAAAGAGGCGACCGGATACGGCGTCGTCTACATGATGGAGGACATGCTGTCGCGCCGTGCGGACCACATCGAGGGAAAGACGTGCCTGGTCTCCGGATCCGGTAACGTCGCTACTTACACGGCGGAAAAAGTTACCGACCTCGGTGGAATCGTCGTAACCATGTCGGATTCATCAGGTTTCGTTTATGACAAAGACGGCATAGACGCAGAAAAACTGGAATTCATTATCGATTTAAAGGTCAATCGGCGAGGCAGAATATCTGAGTATGCGGAAGAATATGGTGTTCCGTTTTACGCGGGCGAGCGCCCGTGGCGGGTTCCCGGTGAGCTGGTTTTTCCAAGTGCCACGCAAAACGAGCTGAATCCGGCGGATGCAGATATCCTTATCAGTAACGGGTGCATAGCAGTCGCCGAAGGGGCCAATATGCCGGTAGAACAGAAAGGCGTAGAGAAATTTGTGGCCGCGGGTATCCTGTTCGCTCCGAGTAAGGCCGCTAATGCAGGAGGTGTTGCGATATCAGGGCTCGAGATGAGCCAGAATAGTATCCGCAGGACCTGGGATGTCAACGAAGTGCACCAGTCGCTTCGGGAAATAATGCACAACATTCATGAGCAATGCGTCGAATATGGAGCGCAAGCCGATAGTGATCACATTGATTACGTGAAAGGCGCAAACATCGCCGGTTTTATAAAAGTTGCCAACGCGATGATTGCCTATGGTGCTGTCTGACTGGCACGCGCATCTATCGGAGCCGAATTGTAGTGCCCACTTTGGTGCCCAAACCAGGTTCACCTACCGTCACTCAGGGTAACCTAAGGATCCAGAGAATCTCCGGTTAACGTGTTCCCGGGTTATCTTGCGGCATGCTGGATCGCGAAATCCGTCCACTGAAAATCCACGTGTCGGCAGATCAGCCGAGCCGCGCAGCGGCGACAGACGCCGTAGGCGCCCGTAGGGCGAGCGAAGCGAGTCAATTCTGCCCCTGCACCATACTCACCAATTCACAGTTCTGGCTTGTTCTGACGTCCCCCGGTTTGCGCGTCGTCGATTCGAACCAAGTCGAGGTCGTGGTAGTCAAAGGAAAAATCTGTCGCTGGCGACACGGCTTTCATTCGAATTCGCTCAACCTCGCCCTCTGGCGTAAGAGTGAAAGACACATACGCGTCGGCATTGAGTCGGGTATCTTCCCAGCGGGCGATGAACGTGTCGAACTGGAAATGCTCCAGCGGCCCGGCCAGTGATTCCGACCTTAGGGACTGGAAGTACAGTCGGCGGTTCTCTTGAATCGAGATGCGAATATCGCCGTACCAGTTGTCCCGGTAGGTCCCGACGTAAGCATCGAGTAGCAGGCTCGGCTTGCTGTGGGCGGCGCGCGAAGCCTCTGCGGCGGCGACGGTCTCCGCGGCGTCTTGCCGTCGCTCGCTCGTGGCTTCGGCGACAATGGCAATCCAGTCCTTGCCGGCATCGGGCGACGATTCCCGCAGGTACTGGTCAACGATATCGAATACGATGGCCCGTGGTGCCGGCGAGAGCAGGTTGTTGCTGACGAACACGGCGAGCTCCTGCTCAGGCAGGATGACCAGCATCGTCGTCATGCCCCACAATGCGCCGCCGTGCGACAGCAGGGGTTCACCGTAGAACGTGGACACGCCCCACCCAAGCGCATATGCGCTGAGGTAGGCACCGGTGTGCTCGACGACGTAACCCGAACCCGGCAGTAGAGTGACCGGCTTTAGCAGTTCGCCAAACTGCTTCTCGCTGATGATGCGTCCGCCATCCGGGGCAACACCCTTCGCCAGCACGAAACCGCCCCAGGTCGCCATGCTCGCGGCACTGCAATTGATACCGCCCGCGGCCGCGCCGATGCTCGACTCCAGTGATGACGTGGTCTGGAGTTCTTCCTCGACCAACAGGTGCGGCGTGGCCCGGTTTGCGTTCCCTTCGGCGCGTGCCAAGGTGGCCCTGCAGTCGGTCATGCCCAGGGGGAACAGGAGCCGCTGCTCCACGAAGTCCTCGAACGGCATACCCGCAACACGCGCGACAACCTCGCCGGCGACAATATAGAGCAGGTTGTCGTAGGCGTATTCCGATCGGAAGCTCGTGCTTGGCTTCAGGTAGCGCATCGCGCGGATAACTTCGTCGCGCGTCGTGTTACCCCTGGGGAACAACAGCAGATCCCCTGCACCGAGCGGCAGGCCGCTCCGATGAGTCAGCAGGTCGCGGATCGTAAACTCGCGCGTGACCCAAGGGTCGTGCATGCGAAATTCCGGCAGGTAATCGATGACCGGATCGTCCCAGTCCAGCTTCCCTTCGTCGGCCAGGATCGCAAGCGCTGTCGTGGTGAACGCCTTGGAGACCGATGCGATTTGAAATAGCGTTCGGTCATCGACAGTCTCGTCTCTGCCAACCTCGCGAACGCCATGACCGCGGGCATATACAAGCTTGCCCTCGTGGACGACCGAAACGGCCATGCCGGGCACAGAGAATTCCTTCATCGTGCGCTCGATCGACGCCTCGATCGACTGCGGAGTCGGGGCGGCAGACGCGGCCATGGGATCCGCGAGTCCGACACCCAGAAAAAGCGTTGCGGCGAGAAGCCGTCGACCCAGGATTATCACAGCGGCACTCGACTCACGGCGGCGTTCAGCCCCAAAGCGCCGAAGTCGGTTCCGACAAGATGCCGTTCGTGTATGTGATGGCATGCTCACGATCGTGCCGCAGGAAACACGGGCCGTCGAGATCGACGAAACGGCAAAACTGGGCAATGACATAGCCGGGGGCCATCGCCAGCGAAGTCCCCATCATGTTGCCGACCATCAATTCGATTCTGCTTTCTCGTGCCATGGCTGCAAGCTTCAAAGCCTCGGTCAGGCCGCCCGTCTTGTCCAGCTTGATGTTGATCATCTGGTAACGCCGCGCTGCACCGGGAAATTCGCTGGTGTCGAGGCAGGACTCGTCGGCACACAGCGTGACAGGCGGGTCGTAGGTCTCGAGGTCTTCGTCCTCGCCACGCCGCAACGGTTGCTCGATCATTGCAATGCCGAGCTTCGCGAACTTCGGCGCGAGGTCGACGAGCTGCTCAAACGTCCAGCCCTGGTTAACGTCGACGATAATCTCCGCATCCGGGCGCGCATCGCGTACGGCTGTAATTCGTTCGAGCGGCTGGTCGTCACTCAACTTGACCTTGATCTTGCCAGATTCCAGGTGACTCGCTTTCTCGGCCATCGCCTCAGGTGTGTCGATGCCGACGGTGAGCACGCTCTGCGTCACGCCGGGATCTATGCCGGTGAGCTCCCAGATAGTCTTGCCAAGGCTCTTCGCCTCGAGATCCCACAGTGCGCAATCGACCGCATTCCTGGCACCGCCGGCAGGCAACAACTCGCACAAGCGTTCCCGGTTTGCGCCTTCTGTCAGTTCATGAGCAATCGACAGAACCTGCTGGCGCATGCTCTCGCCGTCCTCGTTGAGGTAGTACACGCCCGCGGCCTCGCCCCGGCCAACCACGCCATCTTCCTCGATAGTCACGACAATGAGGTCGGCAACGGTAAATGTGTAGCCGGTAATCCGGAATGGTGTCGCGAACTCCCAGGGTTCGACGGTCACCTCGACAACGCGTCTTTTTCGGCTGCTCTTCATCACTGCGTCGTTCGGCCTACAGGTACTGGAAGCCGAGGATGTTCCAGTACGAGTAGAACCAGCCCATGAACAGCCCGGCCAGCGTGACGATGGAGTATCGAATGCGCGCCCATACTGTTGTGAGAAGCTGGCCCTTCCAGACGACGACCATTTTGTATGCTAGGTAGAGCGTCGCTGCGGTGGCGATGATCGGCAGTACGAGCCAGGTCTTGAACAGCAGCGGTAAACCGTTGATCAGGTTATCCATAACGGTCGAAATGACAACCGCCCCGAGCACGACCACGGCCAGATGCGCAGTCGATGCGATGAATGCGGCGCGAATTGCGGATCTGTCAGCTGCGTCGAATCCGGCAATTTCGCGGCGCTGGAAGTAGCGACGCAGGACGAACCCCAGCATCACCAGCAGGGCAAGGCCCAGCAGCGAAAAGTTGAAATTCGGCGTGGCGTAGAAAGGCAGCTTGCGCAGCGACATAAATGCCAGCCCATCCATGACGAAACCGGTAATGACGCCACTGTCGTCCTCCTGAAACGCAATCTGTCTCGGGCTGATACCGGCGACAAGGGAAATACCGGGGTTGCGTTCCCGGAAGAGGTTTTTCTCGACCTCGGCGTATTGCTTGGCTCCGTCTGCGAACGCGACGATGAGCGTGTTGTCTTTGGTCGGCGCAACCTGCACGGCATTGGCGATACCGAAGGCGCGTTCGATCTTGGAGAAGTTGCCGCGCCAGAATGCATAGGTGCCGGCGTACCGTGCCGCCCGTTCGTTGAAGTCGTCCGGTGGCACCGGCGGTTCCTCGCTTCGCGGAAAGTACCGATCATAAATCCCCCCGACAATCGCCGAACGCGGCACGCGTCCACCGGAACCGCCGAAAGATGCAAAGATGGCCAGGTTCTTGTCGAGATCGATGGCGAGGTCCGAGTGGAACCACTGCGTATCACCGCCGTGGCCAACGACGCGACTGCCGTTGTAGTCGGATTCGTAGAAGCCGAGCGCCATCCCAGAGAGGCGCTCATCGTGCGTGAAATTGCGCGTGAGCATCTGCTCCACCGTTTCGGCGCGGAGAATGCGAACCCCGTCCAACTCGCCGCCATTGAGGATGGCTTGCGCAAACCGCAGCATGTCGGTCGCCGTGGCGGACAACGCGCCGGCAGGACCGAAGTTGGCGACAATCTCGAACGGCTTTTCGTCGAATGCGCCCGCTTCCACCTTGTAGCTCGTCGCCATGCGCTCGGCGAGATGTGCCGGCAGCGGTTCGGCGAAGGTCGAATTGCTCATGCCGAGCGGGTCGAGGATGTTCCGCTGCACATAGTCGTTGAAAGGCAGGCCCGAGACGTTTTCGACGATTAGCCCGGCGAGCGCGGTCGCGTAATTCGAGTACGCCGTCTGCACACCCGGCGGATTGACGCGCTCCGGTTGGTAGCGCTGCATCGCTTCACGAAGGGAAATTGTTTTCTCGGGATCGTCTATGATCAGGTAGCCGAGGCCGCCGTCCTCGAACCCCGGGGTATGGGTGAGGATGTGACGCAATGTGATTGGTTCGTCGAAGGTCTCCTTGATCCGGAAGCTCTGCAGGTAGGTGTTCACATCCGTATCGAGATCCAGCTCGCCTTGTTCAACGAGCTGCATGACCGCCGTCCACGTGAAGAGCTTCGACACTGAGCCGGGACGGAACAAGGTCCTGGCCGGGTCGACGGGAACCTGGTTCTCCAGGTTTTCGAAGCCATAGCCTTTCGCCAGTATCACTTCGCCATCGAGCGAGATCGCCACGGTGCCCGACGGGCTGTTCTCGAATTTCATGAGTGGTGCAACGATGCCGTCGATATATGCCTCGAGCGCGGCCGGGTCTCCGAGGTCAGCTGCGTGTGAGCCGATGGTAAGGAGGCATGCGGAGGCGCCGCCGAGCATCATCTTCGTCAATCGCTTCATAAGGCTGGTCCGTTAGATTCGAAGGGACAGAAAGTTGCCGGGAATAATAGCCGCCGCCGCAATTTGCCGGTTAGGCCGATTCGCCATCATAATGTGCAGATTCGGCAGAACCCGGACTACAGCACGAAATGATTTACGGGGACGAGTACCTGGTTGACGTTTCGTCGGACGAAGATCTGGAGGACATTTCGCGGCGGGAGCTGAGCAAGTGGTTCGGACACGCGGAACGGCTGACGCATTTCAGTTCGTCGCCCGATTTCGGTCCGACACTCGACCATGCGGCGTCGCGGTTCGAGGGCCTGCTGTGTTACCGCATCAACAAGGATCGGCTGATCGAAATCAACGATGCTGTTGTGCGGTCGCCGGTGGTGATCCGCAATCGGGTCGGGGACGTGATCAGCTTCCAGTTCGTGTCGACCGTCAAGCGATCGGAGTTCCTTGGCAAACGCAAAAATGTCCACGATCTCGGTCCGGCACTGATCGTTTCCGTGGTGCCGGAGCCGGAGACCACGTATCGAGTGCCAAAGACCAATACGCCGATCCGGCACGTCGTCGTCCACGCAACCCTGTCGACCCTGCTCGAACAGGTCGGCGAAGACCGGTGTGGCTATCCGGGCTGGCTGCTCGACTGCCTCGACGGCAAGCACGTCAAACCTCGCCAACGGGTGTTTTTTCTCGAAGACGTCCACCGCGACTCGATCTGGTCGAGCTTCCACCTGCCGGTATCCGGGTCGCTGCTGAGGCACTGGATGTCGGCCAAATACGACGAGCTGCTGTGCATAGGTCTGCAGATTCTCAAGAACAGCCGTATCCGGGCGGACGCCGAACCGGTCGACCTGAACCTGCCATACGGCGAGAAAATACGCCGGGCGCGCGCGATTCTCAGCATGGAGTACGCGAATCCGCCGCCGTTGCCGAAGCTGGCGAGACAGCTCGGTATTTCGGAAACGCGGCTGAAGAGCGGGTTCAAGGCGATGAACGGCACGACCATCATGCAGTTCTGCATCAGCAATCGCATCGAAGCGGCCAAGATCCTCTTGAAAGAAAACCGGCAGTCCATCTCCGATATCGGCACCGTCGTGGGCTACGAAGATCACTCCGCGTTTTCGCGCGCGTTTCGGCGCTACAGCGGTCAATCGCCGAAAGAGTGGCGCCGTCTGCATCGCGAACAGGCCGACTGATAAGATCGACTCTACCGAATCTGCACAGTATTTGGCCGAATCAGACTAATAGCCGATTTGGCAACGGGACTATTATCGAATCGACACGATGGTCGCGTGGCGCGAACCATTGCGGCCGCGCAAGCGCACACCAGATTCGGGGGGGTTCGACCATGTGCAGTTCCATTGGATTCGTAAAAAGAGAATACATGCCTGTGCTGGCAGCCATTGCGACGGTTGCATGCAGCCCGGCCGTATTGGCCCAGGACGCGTCCGAGGCATCGCTGGAAGAGATCATCGTTACCGCACAGAAGCGCGACCAGGCGCTGGCCGACATTCCAATGTCCGTCACGGTTGTCTCGGGCGACATGCTCGAAGAACTTCAGGCAGACAATTTCCAGGACATGGTCGCACTCATCCCCGGGCTGAGCATCACGACCGGTCGGCGCGGCGTGACGCGCCTGACCTTGCGCGGCGCAAATACCGGCGGCGTGGCATCGACTGTCGGCGTGTATCTCGGCGACGTTCCGTTCGGATCGAGCACGGGCCTCGCTAACGGCTCGATACTGTCGGGCGATTTCGACACGTTCGACATGAACCGTATCGAGGTGCTGCGTGGTCCCCAGGGGACTCTTTACGGCGCGAGTTCGCTCGGCGGCGTTCTGAAATACGTGCCGAACGCGCCGTCCACCGACGGGTTCAAGGCGCGCATCAAGGCGTCGGCTGAAGACGTCGACGGTGCCGATACCGGGACGTCCGTGACCGGCGCACTGAACATTCCGGCGAGCGATACGGTAGCTATCCGAGCCAGCGGTTTCTATCGCAAGGATGAGGGCTACGTCAATTCGATCGGCAATAACCCGATTCCGAGCCTGACCGATCCCAATAACAACGTCGTCGACGGCACCCTGGTCATCGAAGGCCTGAACTCGGTCGACACAACCGGCGGCCGGCTGGCCGTGTTGTTCAAGCCTTCGGAAACATTCTCGCTAACGCTCGCGGCGCACACGCAGGATATCGAGTCAGGCGGGACCGATGTCGTCGATGCGGATGCGGTGACCCTGCAGCCGCTGGGTGACGGTCGGACGCAGTCTCGCTATCACCGGGAAACTCAGGACATCACCTATCGTGTATACAGCGCGTCGCTTGACTGGGACCTGGATGCAGTCACCCTGGAGTCCGTCACGAGCTCCGGCGAGTTCGAGCAGACGTTCATCAACGACATCGCCATCGGCCACGGCCTGACAGGTGGCACCGACCTGGCGGCACTCGTGACACTCCTGTTCGGCGACCCGGTCGCCTTGCCCTTGAGTGCGATCCTGCCGCAGACAACCGCCACCGACAAGCTCAGCCAGGAGTTCCGCCTGGTCTCGGCTGACAGCGATACTTTCGAGTGGCTGGCCGGCCTGTACTACACGGAGGAAGAGTCCGTGATCATCCAGGACATTCTCGCCGTCGATGCCGGGACCGATAACGTGGCCGCGGGGCTGCCCGCGCTGGCCGAAATCCGCCTCGATTCCGAATACGAGGAAATCGCAGTATTTGCGAACGCCACCTGGTATGTGTCACCGCGGTTCGAAATGTCCTTCGGTGCGCGCTGGAGCGACAACGAGCAGATTGCATCACAGGCCGGCGATGGGCCGCTGGCGGGTGGGCCGACATTATTCGATGGTCTGAAATCCTCGGAGAGTCCGTTCACGTGGTCGTTGTCACCGCGCTGGAAGCTCAATGACGAGTCGTCACTGTATTTCCGCGTCGCGACGGGCTTTCGGCCGGGTGGACCCAACGTGCTGCCGCCTAACGTGCCGCCGGGTACGCCGCTAACGTATGAGGCAGACCGCCTGACGAGTTACGAACTCGGCTACAAGATGACATCGTCGAGCGGCAGATTTGCGCTGGACGCGGCGGCTTACCTCCTCGACTGGGAGGACATCCAGCTGTTTGCAGTCGTGAACAACTTCGGCGTCAACGCCAATGGCGGCACGGCTGAGAGCAAGGGCCTGGAGTTTTCGGCCAGTTTGCTGCCGACTGATGGCTTGAGGCTATCCCTGAACGGTGCCTACACGGATGCCTATCTGACGCAGGCAACGGATCCGATCATCGGCGGTCTGGACGGGGACCCGTTGTCCTACGTACCGGAGTGGAGTTTCGGGCTCGACGCCGAGTACGAGTGGGATGTCATGGGAGACAAGACCGCGTACTTCGGTGGCAACCTCGGTTACACGGGCGATCGTCCCGCAGGATTTGACAACAGGGACGGCAACGGCAGCATTCGCGAGGCGGCGAGCTTCACGACGTTGAACCTGCGTGCCGGAATCGACGCGGGCCGCTGGTCGCTCCAAATGTATGCGCGCAACCTCACCGATGAGGAAGGTATCAATTCGATCGATGATGTCGGTTCACTACCGAATGGGGCGGCTGGATTAAGCTTCATTCGCCCGCGCGCGATCGGCATTTCCCTGGGTGCCAGTTTCGGCGACTGACGGGACGATCCCGGCGCGAACCTTACAGTTGCGATTTTGAAATATGCCGCTGATTGGCGCTGATCAACAATTCGCGCTGGGCGCTGCAGTGATGGTCATCGTGGCATTCAGCCTGTGGGCTGAACGTCGTCCCCTCGGACAGAAGCTCGGCGGTCCGCTGCTGCTGATTGCGGTCGCCATGCTGGCATCGAACATCGGCCTGATCCCGTTTTCGGCGCCACTCTACGGGACCATCGCGGGCGTACTCGTGCCGATAGCAATACCGTTGCTGCTGATGCGCGCCGACCTGCGGACAATCTTCAGGGAATCCGGGCCGATGCTCGCAGCGTTTCTGGTCGCCGTGGCGGCGACCGTCGTCGGTGCCTTCGCGGGTGCGGCAGTGATCGACCTCGGCTCACTCGAGCCGCAGATTGTCGGCACAATCACCTCGAGCTACATCGGGGGATCGCTGAATTTCGTGGCGACTGCAGAGGCCGTTGGTATCAAGGACTCGTCGATCTATGCTGCCAGCCTCTCGGCCGACGCGGTCGGTGCGGTCATCTTCCTGCTGCTGCTGATGGGGCTCCCGGCCCTGCGCCTCGTTCGAGCCGCCATGCCGTCGAAGTTCATCGGCCGCGAAACGGACGCGGTCGCGGTTGCAGACCATGCTGCACGCGAGACTGGCGCACGGCCGTTCACGCTACCCGGTGCCGCAACCGGCCTTGCGGTCAGCCTGATCATCTGCGCGCTGAGTGCGTTGCTTGTCGACCTTCTCGGCATCGAGTCACTGTTTATCCTCGTCGTCACCGTCCTGTCATTGATGGTTGCCAATGTTGCCAAGCCGGTTGTGAACAGGGTGTCATCCGACTTCGAACTCGGCACGCTGTTCATGTACATCTTTTTCGTCGCGATCGGTGCCGGCGCCAACGTCGGAGAGGTTCTCGGGGCCGCGCTACCGATCGTGGCGTTCATCCTGGTCATGGTGCTGGTACATCTTTGCCTGCTGGTCGTGATCGGTCGGTTGATGAGGCTGGACCTGGCCGAGGTCCTGATCGCGTCGAACGCCTGCATCCTCGGGCCTGCACCGGCAGCCGCGCTAGCGGCGAGCAAGGGCTGGCAGCCCCTGGTCGCGCCGGGTTTGCTGGTCGGCATGTTCGGTTACGCGATTGCAACGTTCATCGGCGTCGCATTATCGGCGATACTCGGAGCATGATCATGGGCGCTACGACAAGAACCGTGAGGCTGCGTCCGCCGTACCTCGTATTCATCGGAGACCAGCAGGACCCGTCCTATGCAAAAACCGGGTTCGGCCTCGTGGACTGGCGGCGTGAACTGGTTGCCGGGCAGCTACGCTTTGGCGACAAGCCGGTCGATCTCGGCGTGCCGGACATGGACGTAGAGGCGGCGGTCGCGGCGGGGGCGAAGAGCCTGCTGATCGGAGTGGCGTCTGTCGGCGGTGTTATTCCCGATGAATGGTGGAACATCATCGTCGCCGCAGCGAATAAGGGGCTTGATATCGTCAGCGGCCTGCATGGCCGGCTCGCCGACAATTCCGCGCTGGCCGCCGCAGCGCGCGAGTCGGGAGCCTTACTCGTCGATGTACGCCGCCCGCCGCCCGATCTCCCTGTCGGTTCCGGCCGCAAACGCAGCGGCAAGCGCGTGCTGATGCTCGGCACCGATTGCGCCGTGGGCAAGAAATATTCGGCGCTCGCACTGACCGAGTCGATGAAGGCGCTGGGTGCCGACGCGACATTCCGCGCAACCGGCCAGACCGGCATCATGATCGCGGGCGAGGGTATCGCGATCGATGCCGTCGTGGCCGATTTTGTCGCCGGAGCCGCGGAACTCGTGTCCCCGGACAACGATGATGATCACTGGGACGTTATTGAAGGGCAGGGATCGCTGTCGCACCCGGGGTACTCCGGCGTGAGCCTGGGATTGCTGCATGGTTCGCAGCCCGACGCGATCGTCGTTTGCCATGACGCGATGCGAACGTCGACGCTGGGCTGGCCGGACTACCCATTACCGACCATTGCCGAGTGCCGCGAGCTCGGCATACTTCTCGGCAGGCGGACGAATCCTGCCGTTTATTGCGCGGGCATCAGTGTCAATACGTCGGAGCTTGCCGAATCCGCAAGAGGGCCGTACCTCAAACAGCTTAGCGCCGACATGGGCCTGCCCTGCGTGGATCCGGTCGCCGACGGCTGCGAGGCAATTGCCCGCCGGCTCCTGGTACCGGCGTAGTGTGCGACCTCCTGGAGCGCCGGTTTGTTCGCGTCTACGTCGTTCCCGGCGCGGTGTTTCAGTCGGTCATGGTCGGCGGTGGCTACGGTACCGGACGGGAAATCGTCGAATACTTCACGTCCTACGGGGCAGCGGGAGGGCTGCTCGCAATCGGCACGGCGTACGTTGTCACAGCGGTGGTACTGGCCGTGACTTTCGAGTTCTCGAGGCTATATGCCGAGTTCGACTACCGTGGTTTCTTCAAGCGCCTCATCGGGAGCGGCTGGATTGCGTTCGAGGTGCTCGTGATCCTGTTGTTCCTGCTGATTCTCGCAGTGCTGGCCTCTGCCGCGGGCAACATCCTGCGCGACAATCTCGGCATGCCCTATGTCGGCGGACTGGCCATCCTGCTCGGCGTGGTCGGGGTGCTCACGTTCTTCGGCCGCGAGCTGATCGAAAAGGTGCTGACGTTCTGGTCTGCCGTGCTCTACGCGACGTTCATTGCGTTCTTCATGCAAGTATTTGCCAGCGACAATGTGTCGCTTTCCAACGCGTTTGCCGTTGGCGACGTCGAAAGCGGCTGGCTGACGAGCGGGCTCAAGTATGCGCTTTACAACCTGGCCATTGCGCCGTTATTGCTCTATGTCGTTCGTGGCATAGAGACACGCGGCGAGGCATTGCGATCTGGCGCCGTTGCGGGCGTCATTGCGCTGGCTCCGGCGCTGCTGTTTCATTTCGCGTTCCTGACTGCCCGGCCCGGCATACTCGATGAAGCGATCCCGGCGTATTGGATGCTGGGCCAACTCGGTCTGGTTGCCATGACTGCCGTGTTCAGCGTAGTGCTATTCGGAACGTTCATCGAAACCGGCGCGGGCATGCTGCAGGGAATCAACGAACGCATCGACGCCTACCTCGAGGAATCACGCGGGGAAGGCTTGAGCCCAATGATGCACGCCTCGATCGCGGTTGTTGCGATACTGCTGAGTGCCGGCCTGTCGCTCGTCGGCATTACCAGTCTCATAGCAAAGGGATACGGAACGATGTCCTGGGGATTCCTGCTCGTGTACGTGATCCCTTTGCTGACGATTGGCGTCTACCGCCTGGTCAAGTACCGGCCCCCGGAAACCTGAAAGGTGCAGCAAATGTTTACAAGAATTTTTCTGCTGGTATTGATTGCGTTCACGTTCGCTGGCTGCTCTGGCGACAAAGGCCCGGGTCAGCCCGAACCGGCCGGATACGATCTGTTGATCGTGAACGGCACCGTGTATGACGGACTGGGCGGCGATCCCTATGTCGCCGATGTTGCGATTCGCGACGACCGCATCGCTGCCATCGGCAGGGATCTCGGTCTGGCGACCCGGATTATCGACGCGTCGGGTCTTGCGGTCGCCCCCGGCTTCATCAACATGCTGAGCTGGGCAACCGAGTCCCTGATCGAGGACGGCCGCTCGCAGAGTGACATTCGGCAGGGCGTGACGCTCGAAGTCATGGGAGAAGGCTGGACGATGGGCCCGCTTAGCGATTCGATGAAGGTGGAAGCGCTTGCGAGACAAGGCGATATCCAGTTCGAGATTGCATGGACCTCGCTGGGCGAGTACCTGCAATACTTGGAGGACAAAGGCATATCGACGAACGTCGCGTCCTTCGTCGGTGCAACGACGTTGCGGATTCATGAGGTCGGTTACGAAGATCGCCCCCCGACCGACGATGAACTGCAGCGCATGCGCGATCACGTGCGAACTGCGATGGAGGAAGGCGCGCTCGGCGTCGGCTCGTCGCTGATTTACCCGCCGGCGTTTTTTGCCGAGACATCGGAGCTGATCGCGCTTTGCGAGATCGCTGCCGAGTATGGGGGTCGTTACATCTCGCATATTCGCAGCGAGGGCAGCCAGTTCGTCGAGGCTGTTGATGAACTGATTGCGATCGCAAGGGCGGCCGGTATTGACGCTGAAATCTACCATCTGAAAGCGGCGGGCGAAGCGAATTTCGACAAGCTGGAGACCGTGTTCCGGCGTATCGAGGACGCGCGTGCGGAAGGACTGGATATCACGGCAAACATGTATACCTACACGGCAGGCGCAACAGGGCTCGGGGCGGCAATGCCGCCCTGGGTACAGGAGGGCGGCTACGATGCCTGGGCGGAGCGTCTGCGCGATCCTGCTATTCGTGCAAGGCTCGAGGAGGAGATTACGACGCCCTCGGATGATTGGGAAAACCTGTACCTGATGGCCGGTGGTCCAGAGAACATGGTGCTTGCCGGCTTCAAGAATCCCGAGCTAAAGCCGCTGACCGGAAAAACGCTGGCCGAGGTTGCCGACATGAGGCGGACATCACCTATTACGACGATGATGGACCTGGTCGTGGAAGACGGCAGCCGCGTCGGCACCATTTACTTCATCATGTCGGAAGAAAACATCCGCAAGAAAATCGCAAAGCCCTGGATGGCGTTCGGATCGGATGCCGAGTCGCTTGCGCCCGAGGGCAATTTCCTGTTGTCGAGTACACATCCGCGTGCTTACGGTACGTTTGCCAGACTGTTGGGGAAGTATGTACGTGACGAGCAGGTGATCTCGTTACAGGAAGCGATCAGGCGGTTGACGAGCTTGCCGGCGGACAACTTGAAGATCCGACGTCGCGGTGTACTCCAAAAGGATTACTATGCCGACGTCGTAATCTTCGATCCGCAGACTGTACAGGACCATGCCACGTTCGCGGAGCCGCACAAGTACTCGTCAGGCGTGCAGCACGTGCTCGTAAACGGCGTGCCGGTCTTGATGGACGGCGAGCATACGGGTGCAACGCCCGGCCGATTTTTGAAAGGGCCGGGTTATGCGGGAGAGTGACGGTCCCCGGCGCCCAATAGCAGCGATCCGTTCAACCAGAGTTCAGTAGACAGGTTGACCTGACACAGTGCGTGCATTCTGCGTCGTACAGTTGTGAATTGTCCTGATTAGTACTGAATTGAGTGCAACGGACGCCCCGGTAACCGGTTGATAAATAGCAGAACAATTAGATACTTGCTGTTCTGAAAATCCGCGTGTCGGCAGATCAGCCGAGCCGCGCAGCGGCGACAGCCGCACGCGGTGCGAGCTGGCGAAGCCAGCGCTCCATTGATTCGGATCAGCTTCGGCCGATCCTCACCCTGCGGGTAGCTTCGGTGTCCTGATTCGCTTCGCGGACCGCTCTGCCCCTGGCCACCACATCCAAAAGATGCATTCTGACGGCACGGTTTATACCTTTTTCCGGGCAAGTAATCTGATTGAACACGAAAATACGGCGCCACCCACTAATTATTTTCGATGCGAACTCGCCTGTTCCTGTACTGTGATAACAATTGTGCATCTGCAAGCACAGAGTCTTCCGCATAACATCGGGGTTAATGGCTCGGCGCTGCAGCAGATGTTACGGCAAGCCGTGCGCCATTAGCCTCGGGGTATTGCCATTGTATGGATTGCCGCACGTGAAGTGTCGGCCCGGACAACGGGCTTATGCTTTGGAAGCGCCATGACGTCAAAGCTAGCAAAAGAATCGCCCGCCTGGCCTTACGCAAAGTTATCCGGGGTCGTGAAATCTGTTCGCCGAAAATACACGGCGCGCTAATGCAGCTCAAAGCAGGAGAAAACGTGATGAGTAAAGGACAAAAGAGCAACAAAGAGACCAAGAAAGTACCGGCCATGACGGCCAAAGAGAAGAAAGCCGCGAAAAAAGCGAAGAAGAACGAAAGGGGACGCATCGGCGAATGATTCGACTCGACCTGAGCTGGTTTTCTCGGTCAGGCAGCCGCCAACCGTGAAGCCTCGCGGTACGAAACGACTCTCTGCAGATCTTCGTCCCACAGGCAACACTGGAAACAGTCCCGAATGTCGCGAGGGCTGAGTGTCGTCGTCACGGGCGACTGCAGTTCCGGGATGGCAGCCATCACCTCGGGCAACCGGTAGAAAGGTATGCGCACGTTAAGGTGATGGATATGGTGAAAACCGATGTTACCGGTGAACCATTGCATGACTTTGTTGAGCCGCATGTAACTCGACGATTCCATGGCTGCCCGATAGTACGTCCATGCCCCCGGCGACAATATGTGCATGCGCTTGAAGCTGTGTTGGGCAAAAAACAGGTAGCTGCCCAGCGCCGAGGCGATGGTCATCGGCAACAGAACTACGAAGAATGCGGTATCGAAGCCACCGAAAATCCACAGCGCCGCGATCAGTGCTGCGTGACCGACAAGTGCGAGTAAAGAATCCCAATGTCGCGCCGGGTCCCTTAGCAGTGGCAGTAGCGTGATGCTAAGGAAGAAAATGGTCATGTAACCCGTCAGCACGGTAAGCGGATGACGGATTATCCGGTAACTCGCTCTCTCTACCCAAGACGCTTCATGCCACATTTGCGTCGTCATGATCGGGAAGGCGCCGATACTCGACGAGGAGATCTGGCCAACATGGCCATGATGATAGTTGTGGCTTTTCTTCCAGGAACGCGGCGGCGTTAGCGCAAGGGCCGAATAAACCCGGAACAATATCCAGGCTATACGCGATCGCAACAGGATCGCCCGGTGCATGTAGTCATGGTAGGTAATGAACGCGCGTACCATCAACATGGCCGCCAGCAGGGAGAAGAGCAATCGTACGGGCCACCAGGGCGCGAGTCCGGCGCCGGCAAGCGCCGCTGCCAGCAGGGCGAAGGTCGAGCCGACGTGCCACCAACTGCGCCTCTCCGAGGCTTCCGCGAACGGCACGGTTGCCTTGATCAAATCCTTTCCGATACGCAGTCCTTCACTCGTCTCGGCAGGATCCGGCTCAAGTTTCAGAGCTCTGTCGTACATCTACTAATATCGGCTGAAATTACCAGCAATAAGTATTATATCCCTCCCGTCATGCCCGCAGCACGGCTATGCGTGAAAGTACTTATACGGCAATTTATTGGGTTTGACCTCACCATCCACTACGACACGCCAAACCAGGGACTGCGCTCTGTGACTCGCTGCGCCGCGGGCCACCAGGAGGCTCTTCCAACGAATCCAACAGGCAGGTCGGAACTTACTTGCAGTTACTGCTACGGTGAGATCGATGCCCGGCGGGTTTGCAAGATCGACGTTGATTCATAAAGAAGTAATCTGGCAGTGTATGGCGCGCAAGAGCGCACGGGATTATATGGGAAATCCAGCATATTAGGCTGCTTCCTTTAGGAATACAGCAGGCGGTTTCCGGGCCTAGAAAATTCGATAAATGGTACCGGTCGTGGCCTCGGAGATTGATAGACCGTCTTGGTCCAGAACGAACCCGTCAAGCACGAATATCGGATCCATCTGTATTTCGATCGGCAACATCCACCAGTCCGATGGATCGGCCGTCTTCGGTATCGTGGCGAAATTGCCGTCCCACATATCATTGGGATCCGGATCAAGCCAGAAAATGTTATCCGCATCGTTACCCAGAACGACGGCAAAAATCTGGCCCGATACGGCAAGCGTGCTGGCGCCGCCGTCAATTGGCAGTTTCTGTATCGAGGGACCCTCGAACTCCGAGAAATAGACGTTCGTTCCGTCGACCGTAAAATCTGCTACGAAGGGCTGATCCAGCAACTCGGTCACGGCGCCGCCGGCGAGAGGGACGCTCTTCACGGCGCAGCCCACGGGGTGATCGGTGGATCCTTCGCTCCAATAGACGTTCTGTTGGTCGACCGCGATGCGCCAATAGCAGTCCTGCGGATTCGGGACGCCCCCCTCATTTGCGATTACCATGGGGTCGCCGCCCGCGACCGAAACCTTTCTGACCACCGGTGCTCCTGTGACGTCGAGGGTGGTCCAGTAGACATTGTCGTTGTCGGCCCCGATGTCTCCCTCGCGTTGCGAGAAGTCCGAGATGCCGCCCGAGTTCGCCGGCGCCAGTTTCTCGAGAGTTCCGCCGGCTACGGGCACAACCTTTATGAGCGAGTCGTCGAGGATGAAGACGCTGGACTGGCTGACCGCGATCCGCGACAGGTTGCCCGCGATACCGCTGACCAGCGTTGCGGCATTACCCCCGCTGACGGGTCCTTGCGCTATGCGCCAGAACTCCGTCCAGACGATATTCGTCTCGTCGGCGGATACCTTTAGCGGGGCATCCAGGTTGCTGACGAGGGTCTCGGCGTTTCCGCCCGAAATCGCTACCGAGCGCACGCTGCCGGCGCCCATTGCCAGGCAGCAACCCGCATAAGCGCCCGACTCGGTCCAGAAGACCCGGCCCGCATTGACCGCAAGGCCACCCGGATTCACGAGACCAGCGACGATGATCGAAACCGGTCCTCCCACGGGCGGCATCGCCTTAAGGTCCTCGTTGCCCGTGTCGATCCAATACAGATCATCACCGCCAACCGTGATGTCCAGGACCGCATTGCGCGCCAACCCGGCTGTCGAGGCGACGCTGGCAAGGTCGGTGATTTCGCCACCGGCCTTGGGAATCGACTTCAGCACGTATGCGGTGGCGCCCGCGGCGGCAAAGATGACGTCGGAGGCTGTGAGCACGATGCCGCCCGTCGGATACCAGGAGCCGGGTGTGTGCCCTGGCGGCGGCGGGGGCAGAGTTCCGTTCAACGAGCCGTCAACCAGGAGAATTGCGGCACCGCCCGTTTTGGGGATCGACTTGATCTTGCTCCCGCAGTCACAGTCAGCGGTCCAGGGTTCGGAGCTTCCTTCCTCCCAGAAGATGTTGTCAGCGTCGGCTTCGAGCGCGTCGATTCGCCTGTCTGCCGTTGCCAGCGTGATGGTGGCACCGCCAGCCAGGGGTACCTTCTGGATTAACCAGTCGCACGGGGGGCTGCAGTTCTGAGTCGGCGCCTGGTCGACCCAGTAAACGTGGGTTGCATCGACCACGATGTCGACGGTCACATCAGCTGCCGCATCGCGCAGCCCGTCGGCGAGCATCATTACCTGGCCTCCTGCCCCCAGCGTGTGGAGATCCCCGCCTTCTATCCAGTACAGGCTGCCGTCGTATGACACGATGTTTTCTGGCGACACGAAGCGGTCGGCGAGCGCGACTGCGGGAGACCCGTCCAGCGGCTGTTTCTTGAGCGGCTTGTCGCTCGAGTCCGTATAGAAGAGATTTCCATCCGCTGTCTGCAGGGAAACGCGCAGCTGCTGCGAACTCAAAAACGACGCAGGCATAAATTCGATGCCCGAGTAAGCCTCTCCCCGGACAGCCCTGAAATCGTTGGCTGAGGAATTTGCCCCGCTAATCGCGACGGCTAGACTTTCTGGATCGAAAACCGCGCCTTCGAGGCTTGCAGTAACGGTGTAATTACCGTTCGCGAGCCCGTCAAAGGAATATGTTCCGGTACCATCCGTGGTTGTTGTCGCAGATGTCCCGCCCGACAGCGTTAGTGTGACGCCCTGAACAGGAGATCCAGTTACCGCGCTGGTAACAAATCCGGACAGGTTGAACGTGGTTGGTACGTTTCCACCGCCACCGTTAATCCCCCCGCCTCCTCCACTTCCGCCGCCTCCACCGCCGCAGGCGGTCAGGGCAACTAACACGATCACATAAACGAAGCGACTCATATAACTGCCTCCTTCCGGCTCACAGAAGCAATTGGTCGGGGTTGTCTATTTCTCAGCTACCAGCGATATGGCGGAGCCTGTTCAGATTCTTTGCAATTTTGATTTACACTTACCACCCTGATTCGATCGCCTCTATAGAGATTAGTACCTATTTCGCGGGCACTGATCACAGCGACGCTCCGCAATCACTCAAAGGAGCCCTGGGGAGCAAACCAGGTCGATCGGAAGATGACCGCCGGGATCCTGTTACTCGAACCGAACATCGAAAGTACGGCGCTGAATTGCTCGCCATTCACGAGGTTGTGCAGCGGAGCGGACTGAAAATCCCGTGTTGGTGATTCGATGGATGCGGATCGACCTGCTGTCCATCTTTATCGTTGCGTTGCTCGGGCAGCTTCGCTGTCGTGATCCGCTTCGCGGATCGCTCCGCCCCTGGCTGCCATTCTTGATTTCCGCGGCAGCATAACGTTCAAATCGGCAGGAAACAGATATCCATATCCAGATGGCTTGCTGTAGCGATCGACATGCTCGCTATTGTTCGCTTGGGTTCCAGTATCTGTCTATACTCGGCGCTGAGTATTGAATACGAGCGGTCAACGACAAGAATGAACCTGCTTACCGAGTTGAAGCGCCGTAATGTCTTTCGCGTCGCCACCGCCTACGTCGTTATTGCCTGGGCCCTTGCGCAGGCCGCGGATCTTGCTTTTGATAATTTCGGAACGCCGGAATGGGTTGGCAAGACCGTGCTTTTTGTTCTCGTCCTCGGGTTCCCGCTAGCCGTCTTTTTCGCCTGGGCGTTCGAGGTGACGCCGGAGGGGGTCAAGAAAGAGAAAGACGTGGACCGTTCGCAGTCCATTACCGAACAAACGGGCCGCAAACTCGACCGCCTGATCATCGGCGTGTTGGTTGTCGCGATCGGATGGCTGCTGGTCGACAAGTTTGTTTTTCAGGAGGACACATCGGTCTCGGTCGCTCAGACTAGTGGCGATGTCTTATCGGACAAATCGGTCGCCGTTTTGCCCTTTGTCGCAATGAGTAGTGGTCCGAATGACGAATACTTTGCTGATGGCCTCACCGAAGAGATCCTGAACGCACTGGCACGATTGCCCGAACTGCTGGTAACGGCGCGCACATCCGCGTTTGCATTTAAGGGCCAAGATGTTTCGGTTCCCGACATCGCCGACAAACTTGGTGTCGCACACGTTGTTGAAGGTTCTGTGCGCCGGTCCGGCGAACAACTCCGTATCACGGCGCAGTTGATCAGGGCCAGCGACGGCTTCCACCTTTGGTCGGATACCTATGACCGCTCGAGCGCCGACAGTTTTGGTGTGCAGGGCGAGATTGCCGAGAAAGTAGCCGCGGCGTTGGGCGTTGTTCTCGATCAGGAACAACTGGCGAAAATGCGCACCAGCGGACTACGCAACCCGGAGGCATTCATTGCCTTTCAAAAGGGTGTGGAAGCCGCGGCTCTTGCGCATGAGAAGACCGGTCGCGAGCAAATTGAAGGCCTCGCAGTTGCCAATCAGTACTTCGAGCGAGTTATCGAGTTGGAACCAGAGTTTTCGGCGGCGCATTTTGCGCACACCGATTACTTCATTCACTTCGTAGTAAGGGAGGAATTTTCAGACAATGCTGAGGAAATCTCGCGGGCGATCGAACTGGCAAACCAGGATTTCGTAAATGCGATGAGAACCGCAGAAACAGAAGGCGACAGGTTGAATGCTGCGCTCGAACAGGCGCTGATTTCGGACAGCTGGAGGCGAATGCCGGAGCTGATATCGGCTGTGGCGCGTTCGTCAGATTGTTTCAACCCGTCCTGGTGGGGATCGTTGCCGTCAATTCTCGACCCGTCGGAAGACGCGCTGACTATCTGGCAGCGTATCCAGGCGTGCGACCCGGTAAATTTCTATGCCTGGGTAAATCTTGTCCGTACTCAAATGGGGCGTCGTGATTTTCAAGCTGCCCTCGATACAGCCGTGCGCGGCATGGAGGCAGTGCCACACCGATAAATCGTCGACGAGTTGATTTTGGCGTACCTCGCGCTCGGCCGGACTGAAGAGGCGAAGGCGGCCAGTTTGCGTCACACAAACGAAGAGGATCGCCTGCTTTTTCACCGTATGACGTTGGCGGCTGCGAAGGGCGATGCCGTGGAAGCGCGCGGGTTGCGCGACCGGATTTTGCAGCAGTTCGGCACCGAGTTATCGAGGATTTCGCAACATGCTGTGCTTGGCGAGCAATCGCAGGCAAACCAGTTAGCTGCAGAATGGGATGCGCGACCGCTCGGGTTCCTCGAACTCCTTGATCAGATTGGTAGCTGTTATTGCGGAGCGCCATTCGATCTCGAGGTGGCGCCAAATTTCGCTCGCTTGATTGACGAGGCCAATTTGCCCTGGCCACCGCCATCGCCGATCAATTGGCCGTTGAAAAACTGGTAAGAAAAAGCCGGAAAGATGGCAGGTCTGCCTTCACGGGCAAATGACGTTGACAGATGTCGGGTGCTGGACGGAGTGAAATGACGCGGTTTGTACGCGGGGATATCGCCTGAAACGGTTGTGAATTGTCCTGAAAAGTACTGCAACGGGCGCCCCGATAACTAGTTGTAAAATAGAAGCCGAATCAATCACTCAACGAACTGAAAATCCGCGTGTCGACAGTTCAACCGAGCCGCGCAGCGGCGACAGACGCACGCAGGCCGCCCGAAGGGCGAGCGCAGCGAGTCCACTCCGATCCTGGTCACCAAATTCTTTAAAAAATCCCGTGCTTCGATGCTCGCATCGTGAATGCAAGAATCGTGTGAATTGATCCGCTGGTTCTGGCGTTACCAGGCCTATTGACGAGGGTTAACCGCTAAGCACGGCTCGCACCGCAAAGTAGGATCGCCGGTAACGTGAAGACGTTCGGTCCATGTCATAGGCTCGGGTGAATTGTTCGAAGGCCTCGTCGAGGCGGCCGGCCAGTTGCAGCGTCCGTCCATATGAATACGCGGCACTGGCGCTGTCGGGGTGTTCGATGACGCGAGTAATGCCGATATGCAACGCTTTTTCCAGGTGGATCTTGGCCAGTTCATCGTTTCCCGCAAGCTGGTAACTCCGGACCAGCGATTGGTTGACGGACGCACGCCCGGGTTCCTCTGCGTATTTCTCTCGATCGATGGAGATCGCTTTGTTGATCGTTTCCTCATACAGAGCTATCTGCCCTATGTCGCGGTAGCACGCCGCCGCCTTGCGCAGGATGTAGACGCGCTCGGGCTCTTTCTGCAACAGTAGTTGGTAGAGGTCGACCGCGATATCGCAGCGATCGTAACGCTCGTACCGGCCTGCGAATTTTTCGATGCCGTTTTCAATGCGATTGTCTACGCGCATCTTGTTAGCCGGTACCGAGTAGAAACCGACGGTGGTTACGCTGGCGATGCCCAGAACTGCAACGGCCAGTACGATGACTTGCTGCCCGAAGACCAGGGAGTGATTGCGGTCCCAGTCCTTGCCGCCGGCTATCAGCTCATGCCGGGTGGCGAACAGGTAATGCATCGCCGTAGTCGCGAGCGCGAATCCAATTAGCAATTCGGCGACTTCCGCCTCGTTAAAGCTCAGTGGCTTGAGCTCAAAGAATGCCGCGATGGTGAAAAACGGCCAGAGCACGAATGGCGGTGCCGCAACGCCAATCCGGTCGAACCATAGTGCGATGCGCCACTTGAGCTTCTGCAGCAACGGATACAGCAGGCCATAGCCGACGAGCGCCAGCGAGACGGCGATGCTGATCAGGTCTTTCAGCAGCGTCTTGTGCGGCCCGGTGAACAGGTTGTGCACATTCGCTTCACCCTGCAGATTACGCGACTTCAGAAACGCCGGTGTATCGAAGCCGAAGATTCGCTGACCCCACGAAATTTCCTCGAGAAAGACGTAGCTGCAGGCGGCAGCAAGCAAAGCGAAGAACCAGCGATAACGCGTTTGGCGTGCAGCGACGGCGACCGCCAATACGGCAGCCGTCAGGAAGGAATAGGTCTGGGCCCACTCACCCATCAGGTCTTCATAGGTCGCCCAGATGTAGGCTATCGGATACCTGAAAGCCATCAGCGCGTAGGCACCGATGATCAGGGCCAGGATAGCCAGGATGACCGTATTGTGGGGCTTGTCTCGCAATGCGCCGTAAACCGACATGTCAGATGCGCTTAAAAATACGCCTGCAAATGAGCGAAAGCGTGCGCTGGGTCACAGTTATCTGGTCGGAAGACGATTCTGATGTAATGGCGTTTGGGAACGCGACCCGTCATACACTATGCCAATAAGCCGCCAGAACAGACAGCCGTCATTTACGGCACTCATTCGTCCTCACCTCGACCGCATGTACCGGTTTGCGTATCGATTGACCGGACATCGCGAAGACGCGCAGGACCTGGTTCAGGATGTGCTGCTGAAACTGCATTCGCGGATGGATCGCCTGGCCGAGGTCGAGGCGCCCGTCACCTGGCTCGGTCGCGTGATCTACAACCAGTTCATCGATCACCAGCGGCGCTACAAAACGCGCAGGCTGGCGCTGGTCGAAGACCCGATCCTGTCGGCCAGCCCCGACCAGGCGCCGGCGGCAGGGGCATCGACGGAAGAGCTCGCCCAGGGCGAATTCACCATAACGCGCGTCGAGGCAGCCCTGGAACACCTCAGCGACGACCATAAACTCATCATCAAGCTGCACGATGTCGAGGGCTATACGATCACGGAAATCGCTGAAATAACAGGGATTCCTCACGGCACCCTGAAATCGCGGCGGCAGCGCGCCCGCGAGCGGCTGCAGGATCTGCTCGATGAGGGACCCGTTCGTCCGAATTCTGCGTCTGGAGAAAGTAGAGGCGAAGAATACGATGAATTGCGAGCAGTTCCGGCAAAACTTGGATCCATATCTTGACGGTGAACTCGAAGAGGCCCTGAGCCGCGAAGTCGAGTCACACCATGCAGAGTGTGATGCGTGCGCGGCCGTTCGCAGCCGCAAAGTAGCGCTGCGCCAAACGCTGAAGTCCATACCGGTGCCGCCGCCTGAAGACGGATTCCTCGACGCCGCAGTCGAGGAGACACTGATTAATACGCATCGCAATGAAACCCGGTTCCGGGCGACCGCGGGTATCGGCAGCGCAATCGCCGCAGGCATCGTCGCGTGGCTGGTTTTCGTGCTGCCGGCCGACCTGCCGACGCAGCCCGAGGCTACGATCGAAACGGTCTCGATCACCATGAACGTCGAGAAGACGTTCCGGCTGACGTTCGACTCGAAGCGCGAGCTGCAGGCAGTCGCGATATTGGTGCAATTGCCGGACGGGGTGGAAATTGTCGGCTACGAAGGACGTGACTCTGTGCGGTGGAAAACGACCGTCAAGTCCGGAACCAACATCCTCGAGCTGCCTATCGTTGTGCGCTCCGGCAATGGCGGCGCGATTCTTGCCCGGCTGGAGCACGAGGGTAAGCAAAAGACATTCGAATTCGCCGTCAAGGTCATTTGACGTCAAAAGATTTCAGGCACGCAACACAGGAGTAGTACACGATGAAAGGGAAATTCAGTTCGATCTTGTCGGCTTTCGCGCTGGCGCTGGCGCTGGCGCCGCTGTCAGCAGTGCTTGCTGACGATTCAGACGATCTGGACGTCGATTCGTTCGACGTGCTCGATGATTCGGACAGCGAGGATGGCAGCATCCTCGAGGTCGATGACTCCGACGACAGCGACGGCGAAGACGTAGACGGTGAAGACGTCGACAGTGAGGACTCCGATAGCGAAGACTCGGACAGCGAGGATTTCGACAGTGAGGACTCCGATGGCGACCTCGATGATTCCGATTCGGAAGACGATTCCGAGGATGATCCCGACGAGTTGCCCGGCAGCGACGGCTGATCAGTCAGCCGCAAACTGACGGCGCGTAGTTTCGGCCTTTCCCGTGAAAACCGGGAAAGGCCTTTTCTTTCGTGACGGGTGTCACTGTTTGTCCAGGCGCGCCGCTCTATGTTGTTGTCTGGTTATTGATTTCATCAAGAGACGGACGGACTTCGGTATGGGCACTCGATTCTCCGGACTGGCACTGGGCAGTCTGATACTCGGCGCAGCGCTGTTGGCGCCTTCGTTGGCAGGCGCCGATAGCGTCGCCGCGCAGGCGGCCTTCGACAAGGCGAACACGGCATTCAGGAACGGCGACTACGCCGGCGCTTTGGCAGGCTATAATGACGCGTTGACCAACGGAAAGGACGGCTCACGGCTGTTCTACAACATGGGCCTCGCACACTACCGCCTCAACCAGTATTCGCAGGCGCGATGGGCTTATACAGAAGCTGCGAAAGACGACCGGATGGCCGCGCTCGCTTACTATCAGCTGGGCGTGCTCGCCAACCGCGAGGGCGACGAACACTCGGCCGAGAAGTGGTTCCAGCGATCCCGTGCGGAGGCTGACAGCCCCAAGCTGCGTCTTTTGTCGAGCCGGGCGCTCGAGAAGATCGGGTCGTCACAGCCCCATTTCGAGTCGGCTTTCGCCGCGGGTTTCGGTCACGACAGCAACGCCTTCCGTGCCCCTGATGCGCCCTACATGGACCTGTCGCAGGATCCAGCCGTATCCGTCAATCCGGTCGAGCAGTCCGGTAGCTACATCCCGATCCGGCTTGGCGCAACCTGGTTCAACCCGGTCTCCGAGCGATCGACATTCGTGGCGTCTTATCGTCATCGCGGTGACTACTACACCGACACCGCCCTGGATAACGCGAACGAAACCGATCACCGGTTGAGGTTGGGTATGGAGCGCGCGCTCGGCGACGGCAAATCGTCAAGTCGGCAGCTCTCGTATTCAGCCGGAATTCGCACATACGGCGAGACCAACTTCGACCGTGACGACGGCCTCGATCGCTTCGACGACGGCGTAAGCATTGCCGATCGCTTCGACTACACTGGTGCCGACATCCGGGCGAAGCTCAAGAACCGCGTCGGCCAGTACCGTTATGAAATAGACGGGGGCTACTTGGTACGCGATTATGAGGATGTAGCGGCGGCATCATCGTACGACCTGTCGGCCTATTGGCTGCACGGTGCCTTGAAGATCGCCCTGGCGAGGACGACACGTCTCGAGATCGGCTACCAGCATTACGCGCGTTCCTTTGACGAACGGCGCGCCAGGGATGCAAACGGTGAGGCGTCAACAGCCAGTCCTAACCTGGAGTACCAGTACGGCATGCTCGAGCTCGGCTTGCGACATCGAGTGAGTCAGGCCGTAGTCACCGAACTCATCTATTCACTGACAAATCGTGAAGATCAGTACGTTGGCTACAACGACTACACCAAGCACAAGATCAGTTTCGAGACGACCGTGGAGTTGTCCGACAGGTTCACGGCGCAGGTCGGGATCGACTACCGCGATCAGCAGTATGACAATGCGTTCGCGTTTGACGACCCAACGCAGCCCGCGAAGGAGTACCAGGAGTTCCAGGTTACCGCGTCCGCGCTGTATCGTTTCACGGACCAGCTGTCGCTGCGAGCGGACGTCAAACAGGAAGATGTGGATTCGTCAGACCCTCGCGGTCAGTACGATCGACTTCGCGCGGGCCTGAGCGTTTACTGGGACTTTTAAGGTTCCGGCGACCATAGCCGTGCAAGGGCTGCGTGAATTTCGCGTGGAACAGTTGTGACTTGTCCTGATAAGTACTGCAAACAATGCAACTGACGCCCCGGCGACTTGTTGATAAATATAATTAGAATCAACCACTTAAAGTTCTGAAAATCGGCGTGTCGGTCTTAAGGGCCGCGGCAAAAAAGACAACTGATAACCGACAGTAAGTACAACATCGAATTGACCGCCCGGAGACACGGGTGGGAAATTATGCAAGGCATCGTTGGTAACGGCCCTTGGCCCGACGTGGTTGACGAAACACGGTGGTGGATGGTGGCGAGACTGGTCTACAGGTATTAGTACAATGTCTGGGCTATCAGCATCGGAAAGCTTCAGGTACCGGGCGTATATCAGTTATTCGCACCACGATGAGAAATGCGCTGTCTGGTTGCACAAGAAACTGGAATCCTACCTCGTGCCGCGACGATTGGTCGGCCGCGAGATGGCTTCCGGCATTATTCCAAGACGCATTGCTCCTGTCTTTCGTGATCGGGAAGAATTGCCGTCTGCCACCGACCTTGGAAAAACCGTCAACAAGGCGCTTCATGACTCCGCGAATTTGGTGGTTATCTGTTCACCGCACGCCGCTGAATCACGTTGGGTCAACGAAGAGGTACTGACGTTTAAGCGACTCGGTCGATCGGATCGCATATTCTGCTTCATTATTGCCGGTGAACCCAACGCCACGGAAACGCCTGGCTGCAATTCTGACGAGTGCTTTCCGATTGGCCTGCGTTTCTGCATGAGTGACGAGGGCATTCTAACTGATCAACCAACTGAGCCGATTGCAGCCGATGCCAGACCGGGCAAGGATGGTACGGCAGGCGCAAAGCTGAAACTCATCGCCGGCATCATCGGCGTCGGTTTCGACGAATTGAGACAACGCGAGCTACATCGTCGCCATTACCGAATGGTCGCGGTTACGGCAACTGCCTTAAGCATCATGGTGCTGACCACGATACTGGCAGTGCGGGCGATTGTTGCTGAAGAAGAGGCGATGCGACACCGTGCGCGGGCTGAAGGCCTGATTACATTCATGCTGGGGGATCTGCGGGAAAAGTTGGAGCCTATCGGCAGGCTCGATGTGCTTGATGCGGTCGGCGACGAGGCAACTG
>Ga0224512_10000582_pt1 | contig 37971 bp, 39 predicted proteins | sample SF_May12_sed_USG_4_FD_169103 | JGI IMG/M metagenome (GOLD analysis project Ga0224512, IMG submission 169103) | Sediment microbial communities from San Francisco Bay, California, United States - SF_May12_sed_USGS_13 | ecosystem: Environmental > Aquatic > Marine > Sediment | place: USA... | reverse complement strand
TGCGACCGTTCCGGCGACTGATTCCACCCATGGGCGGCTTCGATATCTCACCGATATTTGCGATCATCCTGCTGCTCGCGGCAACCATCGTCGTCAACGGACTCAGACCTCTGGGGATCTAAGTGCGCGACGCACCATGAATAGTCTATAGTGAGGGGAAAAGGGGGCACGTTTCATGACGATTACCAGAATGTTGATCTCTTTGTCATTGCTCGCGCTGATGGCGGCCTGTGGCGGACCCGGCGACTCTGCCGATGTGCCGGACGCACAACCGGCTGGCGCAACGTCTGCCGATATTGGCGCTCACGTCATTCACTTCAGCGCCCAGTCGACTGACGAATTACCTCCTGAAATAGCAAAGGCCTATAACATTCTTCGAAGCAAGAACCGGGCGATGCTCAATGTCTCGGTCATCCGAAAGGCGGACAAAGTCCCGGTTACCGCTGTCATCACGGTCAAAACGGTCAACCTGACTGGCCAACTCAAGAACGTCTCAATGCGGCAGATCAATGAACAGGAAGCGATCTATTACATTGGCGAAACCGCGGTCGCAAATCGCGAAACGCTGGTCTTCGATATCAGCGTCATTCCGGACGGAGAGGATCAGCCGTCAAACGTCCGATTCAAGCGACAGTTCTATACCGACTGAAAAAACCCGCAGAAAACCTGTTTTGCGGCTTACGAACCTGTAAAACATGTGTTATCGTCCCGCTGCCTTCGATGCGGGCCTAGCCCGTTTTACCACGAGCATCAGCTCGTTTTTCTATATTCTAGGAGTCAGTTTTTCATGGCCACAAATACCAACAAGCCACCTACCAAATCCGAAATCTACGCGAAGATCGTTGACGACACCGGTCTGGCACGCAAAGACGTTGCCGCCGTTTTCGAATCGCTTAACGGTCAGATCAAGAAGAACCTTGGCGGTCGCGGTGCTCCGGGTATGTTTACGGTACCTGGCCTCTTGAAGATGCGCGTTGTAAAGAAACCGGCTCGCGCAGCACGCAAGGGTACGAACCCGTTCACGGGCGAAGAGATGATGTTCAAGGCCAAGCCTGCGACGAAAGTCGTCAAGGTTTCTGCCCTCAAGGGCCTTAAAGACATGGTCTGAATTTCAAATTTTTCTGAATTATGAAAGCTGGGGCTTGCCCCGGCTTTTTTTATGTTTGCGACCCCGAGTCGGGCGCCGCGCTCACAAAATCCATAACGGCTTGTCGCAGGTCGACCAGGCGGCCGTGGAAGAAATGTTCGGCACCAGGCAGGATCAGCAATTCCGGTCCGGGCTGCAAATTGTTTACCCAGTCCATAGTTTCATCGACTCCGACCAGCTCGTCTTCGTCACCCTGCACGATGAGCCACGGACATTGCGGTTGTGTCGCGAGACCCGACGCAAAACGGGAAACGGCCGGCGCGACGCTGATGAGTCCATCAACCTCAATTTGAGTCGCGGCACGCACCGTAATGGCCGCGCCAAACGAGAACCCTGCGAGCCACAATAAGCTGTCGGGTTGCTTCGCGCGCATCCAGGCGATTGCAGCCAATGCATCATCCAGTTCGCCGATGCCCTCGTCGAAATGGCCTTCACTTTTCTCGGTGCCGCGAAAGTTAAATCGCAGCACGGCGAACCCCATGCCAAGGAATGCACGGGCCAGTGTATGGACCACCTTATTGTGCATCGTGCCGCCATGTTGCGGGTGCGGATGACAAACGACGACGGCCCCGGCGAGGTCAGCTCCTGACGGTAATTCAAAGACGGCCTCGAGCCGTCCGGCCGGGCCGTCGATGAACAATTTCTCTGATTCCGGCGCTTTCGCCATTAACTTCTCCGTTGAAACCCGCAGACGGCTGGCTTGGTCCGTGGTTATTACTGTAAAATTATGACCTTATGCAATACTGGTCATTGTTAAAAGGGCCGGAAGAACAAGAAAGGTAATGTCATGAGTTCCAGTATGACGCTCGAATCCAAATATTGCGCACACAACTACCATCCGCTGCCCGTTGTTCTTACGCGCGGTGAAGGCGTGTTTGTCTGGGACGACGCCGGCAACAAATACCTCGACATGATGAGCGCGTATTCGGCCGTCAGCCACGGGCATGCGAACCCCCGCCTCGTGCGCCTGGTCCAGGAACAGGTCGCACGCCTGACAATCGTATCGCGAGCATTCTACTCGGACACACTTGGACCATTCCTTGCACGCGCGTGCCAGCTGACCGGGCAGGATATGGCGCTCCCGATGAACACGGGTGCCGAGGCCGTCGAAACGGCGATCAAGGCGGCACGGAAATGGGCTTATACAGTCAAAGGCGTGGCTGATAACAAGGCTGAGATCATCGGCTGCGACGGCAATTTCCATGGCCGCACGATCGCCGCCGTCGCCATGTCTGATGAACCGCAGTACCAGCACGGATTCGGTCCGTTTCCGGCGGGTTTTTTCAACGTCGAATACGGCGACATCGATGCGCTGCGAGCCGCAATTAACGAGAATACCGCAGCGTTTATTGTCGAACCGATCCAGGGCGAGGGTGGCATTGTCATGCCACCTCCGGGATACCTCAAGGCTGCCGCATCACTGTGCCGTGAAAAAAACGTGCTGTTCATCGCTGATGAAATTCAAACCGGACTTGGTCGTACCGGGAAACTCCTGGCCTGCGACCACGACAAGATCAAGCCCGATGGGCTGATTCTCGGCAAAGCCCTGGGCGGCGGTATCCTGCCGGTATCGATGTTCCTGGCGCGCCGCGATGTCATGGAGGTTTTCACGCCAGGCGATCATGGCAGCACTTTTGGCGGCAACCCCCTCGGTGCCGCCGTCGGACTCGAGGCCCTGAATATCATTATCGACGAAGATCTGCCCGGCAACAGCGCGACGATGGGCGATTATCTCCTCGCCCAGCTCCGCATGATCAACTGCCCGCTAATACGCGAGATACGGGGCAAGGGCCTCTTCGTCGGGGTCGAAATCGATCCGGCATATGCGAGCGCACGCGCTGTGTGCGAGGCGCTTATGGAACGTGGTCTCCTGAGCAAGGAAACTCATCAGACTGTTGTGCGGCTCGCACCGCCACTCATCATCGGCAAAGCCGAGATCGACTGGGCAGTGTCGCAGATTCGTGACGTTCTCGAGGAGATGGACAAGCTTCGACTCGCGTCGTAAGCGACACAAGGGATTTGCATGCATGCCTGAAATCACCGTCATAGACATTGCCCTGCCCGCGCTGACCGCAGTGATCGGGGTGATCATCGGGTGGGCGATGCGCGGCAGACGATCCTCGCAGGAAAAGGCGGCGATCAATGCAGGCTGGCAGGAACAAGTAGAAGCGCAAAGGACAGAGCATCAACGCCTGCTAAATCAAAGCAAGGGCTTGATGGACCGGATCAGCCAGTTCCAGGCCTCGAACCGGGACGCCAAGAACCGCGCAAAGGAACTGGCAGCAGCAGCGCAAAAGGCCTCCGCGCGGCGCGACGAGTTGCAACGCGAGATCAAGGATATTCGCAGCAATCTCGAAACTGTCGTGTCGCAACGCGACCAGCTGCAAACCGAAATTGCAGCTCATGGCGACAGCAGGAACGCTGTCGAGCAAAAAGACGAGAAAATATTTCAGCTTAGCCGTGACCTGGAAAACTGGCAAAATCGACTGCCGCCCTTGATCGAGCGATACAAGGTACGAAACGAGGAAGCCGAACAACTCGAAGCCGATCTCGCGCGCGCCCGTCTCCGAATCAAGGAACTGGAAAACGATTCTGTTGATGATCAGACACGCATCGAGCCGGTCCGGGATTCGGAAATACTCACCGATGGTCGCGACGCATCAAACGACCCCAGCGATAACGAGATCAACGGCCAACCCCGATCGGCAAAGAACCCCGACGATGATCATCCCAGGACACTGCGCGACAACCTGAAGAAGATCAAGGGAGTCGGGCCTGCGATCGAAAAAACGCTTAACGAAATGGGGATTTTCCGCTTTCAGCAAATAGCTGACATGAGCGAGTACGATATCGACCGGGTTGCCCAGCGGCTCAAGGGCTTCCACAGCCGCATATATCGCGAAAACTGGATCGGTCAGGCGCGTGAGCTCAGTGACCGCAAAAGTAACGTCTAGCGCATGTTGCACAGATTTCGAGATCTCGATTCGCCGCGGAACCCCTGAATCTCGTCGGTCACACCGCGTCTTCGGAGCACGAGAACAGGCTTCTCCAGGCAGCCAAGCGGTCTTTTCCGGAATTCGAGAAAATCACGGATTTCAGGCCGCTAGGGATGGCACCGAAGGAATGGACAGCCACAACCGTCTCGCTACTTGAGGCACTGTCCGCAATGCCGTCATCCAGTGCACTTCTGACGAATCAGGTATTGACTATTCGTGGCGTAGGTACTGGCAAGTGGCCTGGAGAATTCCAGGTATTGCGCGCAGCGCTGCAGGCACCGGTCGAACTTGACGTCGATGTGGTCATCCCGAACGCGGCAACCCGAGTTGCCGATCTGTGCGCACGGGCATTTGCCGCGCACCAACGCAGGTACGGTTAGCTTCGATAAATCAGGAACCACTCTCCGAAGCGGCGCTTACGCGGCGCTCGACCGGACTATCTCACTCGCGAATGCCTGTCGCGATTCCACGATGTCAATCACGGGCCACACGGATTCATCCGGACATGAAAGCTGGAATCAACGCTTGAGCCTCGCCCGGGCGAGTGCCATCGCCAACTACATCGCGGCGCGGGGCATTGCACGGGAACGCCTGATAATCATCGGCGCAGGGTCATCAGCACCGATAGCGGATAACACAACGGGTTACGATCGCCGCCTGAACCGGCGTATCAGCGTCCTATTGCACGATAGCGTCGACGCCGAACAAACCCCCAGGGACGTTTATTCCGCGGCCGGCCTGTTCGAATCGGTCAGTTTCACGAGCTCGATCTCGAATAGCAATGTCGCGTTCGGTGGCACAGGCGGTTTGCCACGCGCGCCATAGCCAAGCTCGGCAGCGATCTTGAGTTCACGGGTCTCACCAATCTGCATGCACGCGACGCCGAGATCCCAGCCTTTGATAACCTGCCCGGAATCAAGCATGAACTGGAACGGCTCAACACCACCCGAGGACCAGATCTCGGTACCTCTGCCTCCGGGCGCATTGTCGTCGTGCAGCCAGAGCGTGGTGTGGACGTCCGCATAATCGCCCGCGACCGCGGCACGGCCGTATCCCCTGTTTGTGATTTTGCCCGTCAGACCCGGTGCAATCTGGATGATGCCGCTTTCGTCGGCCTCCGGACAAGCAACAGGCTCGACCGCATCTTGCTTTGCCTGACCGCAAGCGACCAGCATCGCGGCGGCACAAAATGTTGCCGGCAGCGTCTTCAGTTTCATTCGTTTGATTCCTTGAAATCCAGCGAGGCCGAATTGATGCAGTATCTCAGACCCGATGGCTCCGGACCATCCTCGAAGACGTGACCAAGATGCGCGTCGCAATTGGCGCAGACCACCTCGACCCGCGTCATGCCATGCGAAGCATCGGTGTTGGTACGCACTGCATCGCCTGCAAGCGGCAACCAGAAACTCGGCCAGCCAGAACCGGAATCGTACTTGTGATCCGAGCGGAACAAGGGAGCCTGGCAACAAACGCAGTGATAGTTGCCGTCCCCTTTGTGATCAACGTATTTGCCCGTGAATGGACGTTCCGTCGCCGCTTTTTGAGTCACCTGGTACTGCTCGTCACTGAGCCTGCCGCGCAGGATCTTGTCGCTGCTATCACTACTCACTGGTCGCTCCCGAAGTAAAATCGAGTAACAGTTTATTCATACGCTGCACGTATTCTGCGGGATTATCCAGTTGCGTGCCTTCAGCAAGCAACGCATGGTCCATGACGATATTCGAAAGATCGTCGAAAACCGCATCATCGGCCTCTTTGGACAAGCGACTGACAAGCGGATGTTCCACATTGATCTCCAGGATCGGCCTGGATTCCGGAATCGCTTGTCCACTGGCTTCGAGCATACGCCGCAGCTGCGGGTTGAGGTCGTCATCGGCAGCTACAACACAGGCGGGGGAATCGACCAGGCGGCGGCTCACGTTGACGGACTCAACCCGATCGCCGAGGACTTTCTTAATCTTCTCCAACAGCGACTTGTGTTGCTCGTTGATCTCGTCCTGGGATGCGGCATCGACACTGTCAGGGAGGTCCAGCGCCGATCGCGCGACATCAACGAGCTTCTTGCCCTCGAACTCGGCGAGGCCATCGACGAGCCACGGATCAATGCGATCGGTCAGCAGTAGCACCTCGATACCGCGCTTTCTTAACTGTTCCAGGTGCGGGCTGGCGACAGCCGTCGCATGGTTTTCCGCAAGGATGAAGTAGATCTTGTCCTGTTCCGCGCCAGCCCGCCCGATGTAGTCCTCGAGCGACTGATCCTGTACGTCGCTGTCGTTGTGGGTCGACGCGAAACGCAGCAGCCGGGCAAGCTTATCCTTGTTTGCAGTGTCTTCAACCAGGCCTTCTTTCAGCACCTGCCCGAACTCGCGCCAGACGACCCGGTAGTCGTCCGGGTCGCTGGATGCCATTTTTTTCAACATGTCCAGCACACGGCGTGTCAGCGCGCCGCGCATCGCGGCCAGTTCCGGGTTTTGCTGCAGCAACTCGCGCGAAACGTTGAGCGGCAGGTCGGATGAATCCACGATGCCTTTGACAAATCGCAGGTACAGCGGCAGGAATTGTTCCGCATCGTCCATGATGAATACCCGCTGGACGTAAAGTTTCAGCCCCCGCGGCGCTTCACGATTCCACAGGTCGAATGGCGCTGCCGTCGGGATGTAAAGCAGGCTCGTATACTCTCTCTTGCCTTCCACACGGTTATGACTCCAGGCCAGTGGGTCAGCAAAATCATGCGTGAGGTATTTGTAGAATTCCTTGTAGTCGTCATCGCTAATATCAGTGCGCGGGCGGGTCCAAAGCGCGGTCGCCGAGTTGACGATCCGGGGCTCTTCGTCATCGGCACCGACCACGAGCAGCGAAACCGGGAAGCCGATGTGATCCGAATATTTCCGAATCAGTGTCTCTACGCGGAGCGACTCGGCGAACTCTTTCTGGTCGTCCTTGAGATGCAGCGTCACCGTGGTACCGCGGTCGGCACGCTCGATATGTTCGATAGAGAACTCGCCCTGACCGTCAGATTCCCACCTCACGGCCTCATTGGCCGACAGGCCGGCGCGGCGAGTCTCGACCGTGACCTTATCGGCAACGATAAAGCTCGAATAGAAACCGACACCGAACTGGCCAATTAGCTGCGCATCGTGCTTCTTGTCGCCGGTCATCTGCTCAAGAAATTCGGCGGTCCCGGATCGGGCAATGGTGCCGAGATTGTCGACGACTTCGTCGCGAGACATGCCGATGCCGTTGTCGATGATCGAAAGCTTCTGCTCGTCCTTGTCTACCTCGATGCGAATCGACAGGTCCGTCTCGGCTCCCAGCAAATCCGGTTTTGCCAGTGACTCGAAGCGCAGTTTATCCGCCGCGTCAGAGGCATTAGAAATCAGTTCACGAAGAAAAATTTCCTTGTTGCTGTACAGGGAATGGATCATCAGCTTGAGGAGCTGACGTACCTCTGTCTGAAATCCCAGTGTTTCTGGCTTTGAACTATCCGCCACGCCGAATACCTCCTGATCGAAGTCAGACACCATGGGGACTATTCCGGTGAATTCAAGCGTCGGACTTGGGCCGATTTAGCGAAGCTCAGATCGACTGTAGCGAATCGCTGGGAGGCGCGGTGACCGCGCGGTACAACAGCGCGACGAAGAGAAGCAGGCAGGTTGCCAATGCGATGGGCGGATGCCAGGCAGCAAGCAGGAGGCCGGAGCCGATTGATATTACGAAAACGAGCAGTGTCAGGATCGTCACGAGTATTCTGCGAAGTCGTTCATAGACGAGACCAAACATTCCGATGAGGTCATCGATATCGTCCATGTACTGAAGCAACCGTTCCATAAAGATGCGTCTATCGTATGATCGACAAGAGCGGCCCGGCGTTGTTCGCGTCACCGCTGTGCGTTTCCGCTTCGGCCAGCGATGCGTTGTTGTATTCCTTGGCATGGGCGATGGCGCGGTGGAACATTTCCCAGCGCTGACGTGCGGACTCGCTCTTTAGGGCATCGACAGCAGATTCAGATTTTTTGCAGTTGTTTGACATACTCTGAAGACAAGGTTGGTCAATCGGTAAGGTTGACTATAGGGACGCCGAAACCCTATGGCCGTGAGACAGATCACAGCTTGTTCCAGAACTTTTGATTCCACAAAAAAATAGTCTGGAAACAAGACGCAGTTCCCCTTTTTTGGCAGACCAGAATCACACCTTGAGTTCGCGATATCGATTTGCGCGGGCCGAATGCAAAACGCCGGCATAAAGCCGGCGTTTTGCATATGTCAAATCGAAACATCTAGTCGCTGTCGGATTCTTTAATCCAGTTGCGTTTTACCTGGTCCGACCAGTCGCGATAGCCTTTCCAAGTGTACAGCGCCGGATCGATGCCCACACGTCGCCCGCGTGGTGCCGGTGCTTTCGAAATCCACCGGCGATACTGTTTCCAGCCATCGGCGTCATTCGCGGCTGGCTCAACATGCTCCAGCGTCGTCGCGTCTGTTTTTGAATCCCGCTCGGCGTCCGTGCCAAAGCTGTCGACCCATCTCATGTTTTTGCTGTCTGGCATTGAGTTTGCTCGGTCAATCCTTTGACTAAATACTAAGTCTCGAGCCACTCAAATCACAGGAACTGCATCACAGTGCAAAATCCTTTTTTGTCTTTCAATTCATACACTTAATTCTTGGTTTTACTTAATCACGTAACAGGGACGGTATGCTCCCGTCGAAATCTTCATACGTTGATCAGCAACGAAACCCGTCAGCAACGTGTCGAGCAGTTTCATCATGCGCTGCGATCCCTTGATCTCGAACGGTCCATCGCGTTCGATAAGTTCAGCCGTATCTTCACGCACGTTGCCCGACACGATGCCGGAAAACACGCGTCGCAGATTCGCCGCAAGTACGTGGCTCGGAAGATCCTCGCTGATATCGAGGCCTCGCATTGTTTCGTGAGTTGCAACATATGGTCTCTGAAATTCCCGGTCGACCCGCAGGCGCCAGTTGAAAAAGTACGCGTCGCCATGCTTCGTTCGAAAATCGAGTACGTCTGCCAGGCGCGCACTCATTTGACGTGCGACCTCGCGAGGATCGTCGATGATGATCTGGTAGCGACTTCGGGCCTCTTCGCCGAGCGTCGCCAGGACGAACTCATCAATCTTTCGGAAATAGGACTCCGAGGATGCCGGGCCTGTCATGATCAACGGCATGGGTTGCCGCTGGTTGTCCGGGTGTAGCAATACGCCCAACAGGTAGAGGATTTCCTCCGCCGTACCCACTCCGCCAGGAAATACAATAATGCCGTGCCCCAGCCGAACGAAAGCCTCGAGGCGCTTCTCCATGTCCGGCATTATGACGAGTGAATTGACGATCGGGTTTGGCGATTCGGCCGCAATTATTCCTGGCTCAGTTATGCCCACGTATCGCCCACCTTTGATCCTCTGCTTGGCATGGGCAATCGTCGCACCTTTCATCGGGCCTTTCATCGCACCCGGACCGCATCCCGTGCAAACGTTCATCGCGCGCAGACCCAGTTCATAGCCCACGAGCTTGGAGTAGTCATACTCGCCACGGCTGATTGCATGACCACCCCAGCACACCACGAGATTTACTTCCGCCGGCAGTCTCAACATGCGTGCGTTGCGGACAATGTGAAATACGGCATTTGTGATGCCATCCGACTCATCCAGGGCGAATCGACCACTTTCGATGATGTCGTTGCGTATGAAAACGATGTCCCGAAGCACAGCGAACAGCAGTTCGCGTGTGCCACGAATCATCTTGCCGTCCACAAACGCCTCGGCGGGCGCGTTCGTCAGGGACACCTTGAGGCCTCGATCCTGCTGAATGAAACCGACCTCGAAATCTTTATAGGCTTCCAGCAACTCGCGGGTATCGTCGATCTTGCTGTCTGCGTGCAAAACGGCAAGCATGCAGCGACGAAGCATCGGATACAGCCCGCCGGCGCCGTCATTTTTCAGCTGGTCGACTTCGAACTGGGAGAGAACCTCCAGGCTGCCCTCGGGCCATACCTCGGCGTCGATGAGATCAACAACTTTCTTCATGATGGGTTCTGGTATTCGTTATGGGCGAATTTCAATCGGTGTATTCTCACCGGTCATGAGCCAGATATCGATCATGTCGGAGTTGGAGACCGCAATACAGCCGTTGGTCCAGTCTTGCGTGCGGTAGTACGCCTCGGACCGTGTGGGCACGTTGGGCTGGCCGTGAATCATGATCGCGCCACCGGGGTCGTTGCCAGTTTGACTCGCCTCGCGCAGGTCCGCTGTATTGGGATATGACACATGGATGGACAAAAAGAAATCACTGTGTTGATTGCGGCCACCCAGGTAATAACTGCCCTCGGGCGTCTTGAAATCGCCCTCCTTTTTCTTGTCGCCGACCGGCCTTATTCCAAGGGCGATCTTGAACGTACGAAAGACCTTGCCGTCTTGCATGAGGTGCAGCTTGCGAACAGCTTTCTCAATCACAACCCTGTCGGCAATAGGAAATTCGCCGGCCTGCATGACGGTCGGTGTCATGAAGACAAGCAGGATCATGCCTATCTGGCTACACAGCAAATGTATGGGTCGGTTCTTAGTCATGACTGCGAATATTGGACTCATTCAAATTGAAGCCTAGCAAACCTCGTTGCCGCGGAAAACGTCTCGCATCACATTACACGTTCCGGCCCACTATCCAGCCGATCGCGAATCCTATGCCACCTGCGACCAGTGTGTAGACAGGCAGGTAGCGAAATACACGATCCGGGAATCGCGACTCGCTGAACATGTCATTCAGGTTTACCGAATACGCAAAATGCAGGTACATCGACAGTCCCAGTGCGGGAACCGCGAAACCCAGCGTACCAATGGGCATGCGCATGCCGGCACCTGACCACTTGCCGCCACCTCGATACAATGTCAACACGGTCAGCGACAGCAGTACGAGCAGGGGAACCAGGTTGCGTACCAGGTACGGGCCGCCCTCCTCTACAACGGCGAACCAGCAAGCTGCTGCGATGATTACGAGCAGTACTGGCAACAATCTTGTAAAAATGCGCGCGTCACGATCATTCATTGATCGCGCTCGACCTTGTTCAGTATCGGGAATTGCACTGTCGTTCCGGGCCGGATCTTGTGCAGGTCCAGGCCCGGGTTGTACTGACGGAACAGCCATACCGGCACGTCATATTTTCGAAGCGCGAGTATCCAGATCGAGTCTCCTTCACGAACCGTATGTTCGGTAACACCGCTAATGATATGACGTCGGAAAAAGCTGTCCTGCTGCACGCGGTGATAAGCGATGCGTCGTGCTTCGAAGGTTTTGGCATCAACGGTATTGAGATCCAGCTTGATGCGCTGACCAACCTCGACGGGTGTCCCGAATGAGAGCGAGTTGATGTCCCGGAGCCGTTGCGTCTTGATTTCCAGCCAGTCACCAAAATGGCCCAGTGTTTCCAGCGGCTGAACCTCGATGCTGCCGTCACTGGCCACGCTGTAGTCACTCGGGTCGGATAACAGATCAGTCTGAATCGCCTCCGGCGACACGGCTGCCAGTTCGTCGGCCATAGTTCCCGGCGTTATTTCCGCAACGGCAATTTGCTCAGGCTCCGTCGCAGCATTAGAAATGACAGCTACCGCAGCAACGGTCGCTTGCGAGGGCGCTGCTGCGACGGGCGCCGGGCCCGCCGCGGGCAGACGCAGGTTTTGCCCGATGCGAATGCGATGTTTGCTGTTCAGGCCGTTCAACGCAACCAGCGTCGACACGCGCGTATCATAGGACTCAGCGATCTGCGAAAGCGTATCGCCACGGGCTACCCTGTGGTACATGTCTGGCAGCTGCTTCGCAAATACGCTTTCCGGCGGCAGTTGCGTCAGGATGCTCGCAAGCGGTTGGCTCAGCTCTTCGTCAGGCATGCGCAACTCATATCCCTTGGGTAGGTACTTGCTTCCCTGCCAAACAGTCGCCTGCAGTGACGGATTGTGTCTCGCAAGAATATCGGGCGTCGTGCCGAGCGCCTGGGTCAAACCCGTCAGCGACGCAAATGCCGGCAGTTTAGCCGTCGAATAGTCCACAGGCTTTTCAACAACAAGCCCGGGAAAATACTTCTCGACGTTTTGATCGATTTCCTTGGCTGCGAGAAACGCAACGTAGAAGTTTCGTGACGCGAAGCCGAAAGTGCGGCCATTGTAATTTCGCAGAATCTCGACATAAGCCGTGTCGCCGTATTTCTTCATGGCGCGCCGAACGCCAGCGAGGCCGTGATTATAGGCCGTAATCGCCATCGGCCAGTTGCCCGTAATCGAATAGTTATAGGCCATCAAGCGGCCAGCGGCGCGCGTGGCGGCAAACGGATCATTACGCTCATCCACGACATGATCGACGCGCATGAATCGTCTACCCGTACTGCGCGTAAACTGCCAGATACCGGACGCGCCGACATGCGAACGAGCCTCCGGGTTGTAGGACGATTCGACATGCGGCAGCGCCGCTATCTCAAGCGGAACCCCCATCGCCGTGAACTGTTCGTTGACGAAACTTCGCCAGCGACCAGAGCGCACGAGCCCGTCACGAAAACGATCGCGGAGACCTTGCTGATATCGGATGCGCTTTGCAGCCGCCGCGAATGTGTCATTGCCGACGCCCTCCGGCCACAGTGAGAGCACCCTCGCCTCGTCGTCACTCAGCTTGTTGCGCTTGCCGGACGCGAGGACCCGCAATATGGCTTTGAGCTTCTTGCGGCGCGCTTCTACACGTCTTTGCCGCTCACGACGGGACAGCGTCGCGGGCATGTCGAGGCGCTCGTATACGACGGCGAGATTGCGATTGTCGTGCAACACCCCTTCGTCCGTCGAGTACTGCGTGAAAATCGATATCCAGAAGTCGACATCCGGCTGTAGCTCGGGCGGTTGCGGGAACGTCTCATCGGCGCTGGCAGCAGCGGCCATGAGCAAGATAAGCGGCAACAAGAGGTGGCAAGTCCTTGTCTTTTGGGCAATTTTAGGTTTCAATCGTAATCTCTTGATTAGTTCACAGAAAGTTACGGTACTTTTCGGTATCGTTTATAACAATAATGAGCCTATCAAACCCACAATCTGACACCTGCTCCGGCGTTTGCCAATACCTGGCCTGCCTGATGTTGCTGCTGCCCGCCACTTTCGCGTTCGCTGGCGAGGCCGCCATCGAGCCTACGGACAACGGCGCCGACGTCCTGCAGGATACGACCGTCGATGCCGATTCGCGTTCCAGCGAAACTTCGGCAGCGGCGGAAGAACTGGTTGAGGCCGTCCCCGCTCATGAGCACCTGGTGCCGCTTGCCGACGCCGTGACGACCGCGGAAGAAGACCAGGCCGCACCGTTGCAACTGCTGGGCAAGGAAATCATGCCTGGCACAGCACATCGCCTGTCCTGGTCAGCTACCGAGCTTTTCGAGGGTGTGCCGGTATCGACGCCCGTGCTGGCTGTCAATGGCGCGCTGCCGGGACCGACGCTGTGCCTGACAGCCGCCGTGCACGGCGACGAGCTCAACGGCATTGAAATCGTTCGTCGCGTGCTGCACGAGATTGCTCCGAGCAAACTATCGGGTGCAATAATTGGCGTACCGATCGTGAACGTGCAGGGCTTCCGCCGCGGCTCCCGCTACCTGCCTGACAGGCGCGACCTGAATCGCTACTTCCCGGGAAATCCCAACGGCAGCGCCGCGGCCAGAATAGCGTATTCGCTGTTCAATGATGTCATTGCCCACTGCGATGCATTGATTGATCTGCACACCGGCTCCTTTGAGCGCTCCAACCTGCCACAAATTCGGGCCGACCTTAGAAACCCCGATGTCGTTACGCTGACACAGGGATTCGGCTCCATGGTCGTACTGCACAGCAAACCGACAGTCGGCACGCTGCGGCATGCGGCGACTCTCGCCGGTATTCCTGCGGTAACGGTTGAAGCCGGCGGTCCGTCGCAACTCGAGCTCGCGGAAGTGAAGCACGGCGTCAAGGGTATCGAGACATTGTTGAGTACCCTCGGCATGGTCAGGAAGAAACGTTTCTGGGGTGACCCTGAACCGGTTTACTACAAGTCATCCTGGGTGCGAGCGGACAATGGTGGCATTCTGCTTGCCGACGTCAGTCTTGGCAGCACGGTCCGCAAGGGCGACCTGCTGGGAACGATTACCGACCCCATGAGCAATCAACGCAGCGAACTCTTTTCGCCTTACGCCGGACGCATCATCGGACTGGCGCGAAACCAGGTCGTCATGCCGGGGTTTGCGGCTTTTCATGTCGGTATTCAGGCAGACGATGTGATCGCAGAAGCAAAGGCGCTCGACGCCGCACAGAAACCCATCACCGGTGGTTACGTAGACGGCATGTCCGAGTAAACTGCGTTTCCAATGACGGGTGAACGCAAACCGCTATCCAGTTACTGGGGGCCGCGCTATTGGCCCGTTTGGCTGGGTATGGGTCTGCTGCGACTGATTTGCCTGCTGCCGCATCAGCTGGCACTCGCAATGGGCCGTGTTATTGGCCGAATCGCGTACGCGTTTGGCGGACCCCGCCGCGCTATCGTTCGCCGTAACATCGAGCTGTGCTTTCCCGAGCTTTCATCCGGAGAGCGCGACGCGCTCGCCTACGAACATTTCAAGGCACTTGGCATGACGCTCATCGAAATGGGACTCGGGCGCTGGGCCAGTGACCGGCACCTGCAATCAATCACGAATCTCCACGGTATCGAGCATGTACAAAAAGCGCTCAATTCGGGACGCGGCGTGATCCTGCTTAGCGCACATTTCACGACGCTGGAAATCATGGGGCGCGTATTGTCGTTGAATATGCCACCGTTCGATGCCGTGTTCCGTCGGAACCGCAGCGAGTTCATGACGGAGCTGCAACGTACGGGCCGCGAACGCTCGGCCGAGACGACGATCGAGAAACGTGATGTCAAGAAAGTCGTGCGCAGCTTGCGCAACAACCGTGCCGTCTGGTACGCGCCGGACCAAAGTTACAACCGCAAGGGTTCCGAGGTCATTCCATTTTTCGGTGTGCCCGCCATGCATACGACGGCGACGTCCACGCTCGCACGTCTTGGTAATGCCGTGGTGATACCGTTTTTTCCGCGGCGGCTCGAAGATTCAACTTACGAACTTATCTTGCTGCCCGCGTTTGAAGATTTTCCGAGTGACGACCCGATCGCCGACACGAAACGTTATATAGACCTCCTGGAACAGCACGTCCGGTCTTGTCCGGAGCAGTACTTCTGGATTCATCGCAAGTTCAAGGACCTGCCCGATGGCTATCCCGACTATTACGCGGATCTCGACGCGCTGAAATAACCTTCCAGCAATTGCTCCCAGTTCGCCGCACGAAAGTTCAGTCTGGGATCCAGTCCAACGATCTTCTGCAGCGACCTGTGCAGGCGATCCAGCGTCGCCTGCTGCCAGGGGCCGCGAGGCCTCAACGACCCCTTGTCGAAGTCGAGCATCCACAGCAAGCCGGATTTGTCGACCTGAAGGTTATAGGCGTTCATGTCTGCGTGATAGACACCAGCCTCATGAAACTCGTAGATTGACTCTCCGACCGAATGCCAGAACGCCTCATCAGGATTGTTGTCGGCGATATACTGTGACAGGGCAACCACGTCCGGAATACGAACCGTAATAATGTCGGCCGTATAGAAAGTGCCGCTCTGCCGATAGCGTGCTGCGGCCGGCCGCGGCACTCGCAGCTTGTTCGAAGACAGCTTGTCCAGCAAGCGCCATTCCATGAATGGCCGAGTCTTGTCGGCCCCGGAGAACAGGTACCGGTCGCGAACAAGTTTGCCGATCAGGCCGCCGCGCAGGTAATGGCGCAGGACAAACTGACGCGGCACGTTGCCCACGTACATCGTGTTGCCACGGCCGCCCGATCGCAGGGGGCCGGTCAGTACTTCGGCGTGCGGCCACCCACCCGGCGTAAAGCGCTCCTCCGAAATCTGGTTGATAATGGCCTTATCGTATAGGATGGCGCCGGTCGCGGTTTTCTCGACGGTCTCGGTCAAACTTCCCGCCCTTTCTTGTCGACTTGTCTGATTTGATGATGCCTGAAATAGCTGTTCAATCGAAGCCGGAATCACTCTGCGTTCTGCGTCTGTCGGCAATCGGCGATACCTGCCATGCCCTTGCCGTCATCCGACGACTGCAGGATAACTGGCCCGATGTTCGTATCACCTGGATTATCGGCAAAACCGAAGCATCGCTCATGTCCGACATTCCCGGTATCGAGTTTATCATCTTCGATAAGAGCAAAGGCTTTCGGGCGTACAAAGACGTCAGGACACAACTTGTCGGCAAGAGTTTTGAACTCGCACTGTGCATGCATGCATCGATGCGTGCCAACCTGCTTTGCCGCATGATTCCTGCCAAGACTCGCCTGGGGTTCGACAAAGCACGCGCGCGTGATTTCCAGTGGCTGTTCACGAACCGCCGGGTTCCGCCTGCCGAGGGCGAGCATGCCCTCGAAGCCATGATGTCATTTGCGACGGCGGCGGGTGCCAAACCTCGCGACCTGCGCTGGGATATTCCGCTTTCGGACGGCGCCCGAAAATTCGCGAGCCAATTCGTCGATGCGGAAAAACCGCTGGTCGTCGTCAGTCCCTGCAGCAGTCAGCGCAGCCGCAACTACCGCAACTGGAGCATCGACAACTATGCCGCGATCATTCGACATTTGCAGCAGGCGCATCGCTGCAATGTGGTGCTGACGGGCGGCAACACGTTACCTGAACAACAATACGGGGCGGCACTGTCTGCGGACGGAACCGGGCGAGCCCAGAACGTCATGGGCAAGACCTCGTTGAAAGAGTTCCTCGCCTTGATCCAGGCAGCCGACCTTGTGATCTGCCCGGACTCGGGACCCGCGCATATGGCGACGGCGGCGGGCACGCCCGTGATCGGGCTGTACGCGACCTCCAACCCGGATCGAACCGGGCCCTACTTGTCGCGCGAGCTGACCGTCAATCGTTACCCCGACGCCGCTCGCAAATACCTGGGTAAGGGCGTCGATGAGCTCCGCTGGGGACAGCGCGTACGCCATGCCGACGCAATGGACCTGATCACAATCGACGACGTTAGCGGCAAGATCGACGAGTTTTTTGAGAAATAGCCGAACTATGCGTACATCTTCGTCAACAAACGTATACTCGCACCGACTTAAGACCCCGACCATCACACAGTGAAACAGCTAAGAACAACAATGCCACCACCTGACTCCAGCACTGATCCGACCTCGGCCGCATTCGCCCTGTATCCTGAGTTAAAGGCCATGTTCAGCGAGTTTCCCAAGTACCGGGAGGAAATCCTGCCGTCCAAATATTGGGAAGAACTGAACCGCAAGAACCTGCAACAGCTGGCCGATAGCGGATACGACAATTTCAAGCGTACGCTGGCCCGCAACTACTTCACCTGGATCGTCAATCCGCTGAATAAACAGATTCGTTTTCTGATGGGGGAAGCGGGCGTGTGGCAATCGATCGCCATACTCGTTCGCGCTATGTTTTCTCCACGCCATGACCTGATGAAGCGGCGTCATACCATTTACTACAACATGCTCACAAATCTGTTGTGGGCCTACGTCGAAAAGAACGATGCAAACGGACTGCTTGATCGCCTCAGCGAACCACAGGAAGGAAATCCGCCGCAGGTCACGCGTAAAGGCCGCCTTATTTCACAGGATCTCGCAAACTCGCTTCTCGAGTACGAAGCAATACTGCATCCCGACCTTGATCGGCGAGAAATCAGGACAATACTCGAACTCGGTCCAGGCTACGGCAGAACGGCCTATGTATTTCTTAAGCTAGAGCCTGGCTGCCGTTACATTCTCGTCGACATCCCGCCCGCACTCTATGTTGCCCAACGCTATCTTTCCAGCGTTCTGCCGGACCGGAAGACTTTTAAGTTCCGACAATTTGATAATTTCGCCACGGTAAAAAGCGAATTTGAAGACGCGGACATCGTCTTCCTCACGCCAAACCAGCTCGAAGCACTTCCCGACAAGTCGGTCGACTTGTTCATCAATATTTCTTCACTGCACGAGATGCGTATGGACCAGATTAAATATTATTTCCAGGAGATCGAACGCCTCACGCGCAAATACTTTTATTTCAAGCAATGGCAGGAGACCACCGTTCCGTTTGAAAACGAGACCATCAAAGAGGCGGACTACCCCATTGGCAATGACTGGAATCTCATATATCGCCAACAGTGCAAGGTGCAGTTGAAATTTTTTGAGGCCCTTTACGAGCTAGCTGCCTGATCGTCGAGTGTCGGAACGAGCCCCCTGTAAAGTTCGATCGTCTTTCGCGCCGTTTCTTCGACCGTAAAATCGGTGCGAATCCGATCCCGCGCAGCGGCGCTCATTCGAGCATGCAATTCCCTGTCGTTGTAAAGCTCAAGGATCCTGTCTTTTATCGGTTCTGGCTCACCTGGCGGCACAACAAATCCCGATCTACCCTCTTCTATCAGCTCCGGACTGCCACCCGAGTCCGTGACGATCGGCACCGCACCACCAATCATTGCCTCGATCACTCCGCGCGGCAGCCCTTCGCGGCGCAACGACGGTAATACGGCAACGTCGCAATTGGCCAGTATCCATGGCATTCGCTGCAAAAACCCGAAGAGATGGATGTTGTCGGCGTAGGCATTCCTGGCAGCCAGCTTTTTGTACTGCTCATTGTCCATCAGGGTGCCCGCGAGCAAAAAATGGATATTCAGTCCCGGCGGCAGCCTGTTGATCGCCTCCAGCAACACCGGAACGCCTTTGCGAGGCACACCACGGGCGGTGCAAGCAACGACAAACGTGTCATCCGGTATACCGAACTGTTTCAGATCCTCGGGCGGCCCCGCGTACCATTCCGGACTATGGCCCTTGTGAATAGTGACCGGAACGTCGCGACGCATACGAATTCCAGGCATACCGAGGTCAAGCAAGCTTTGTCGAATCGCTTCGCAGACGCAAATAATGCGATCCAGTCGCGGATTCAGAAGATATAGCCAGGATTGCGGACTCCAGTACGCGATGTTGCCAATAATCCCGCGATAGGCCACGAGCTTGATGTCGATACCTATCGACGCCATCAGTCCATTCATCGTTGCACGCTTGTCGAGCATGTGCAGCACATCGTATTTACCGCGTTTCAGCTCGGCCCGTATGAAGCGGATGCAGGGTCGACTCAATTTCCACTTGAGAACATACGGGATCGTCGGAACTCTAGCCGCGACGAGTGCATCGTAATTGAACGTTCCCGGCCAGGTAATGACAGTTATGTCGATTCCCTTGCGGTGCATCTCGATGAATGATCCCGTTTCCGCAGGGTCACTTTCGCCGTTTATGCAAAGTACGCGGATAGGTCTGGTCATCGTCGAATCCGCCTGCGCTAGCGCAACTCGGACTTCGGCAGGTGCCGCTTCTTCTTTTCGAACACGACTATCGAATCATAGAAGGCGATGCTGGCAAGGTTGGCAGCCAGGTAGCTGAGCTGCAGCTGTTTCACGGCTTCCGGATGTCCAAGTCGGAAATGCGTTTCTTTCCGATCGATATACGGTTCATGCAGCATGTCCACCATCTGCTTGGACAGGTCGATGAACGTATCTTCACTGTCTACGTGCTTGAGCCAGTAGTTTGTATGTACGTCTTCAACCATGTAGCAGCCACCATCCTTCAACCCAGAACGGAAGAGCGCGCCAAAGCTGATATTTTGATGGTGGGTCTTGTGGCTGCCGTCGTCGAGAATGATATCGAAAGGTCCGAATTCTTCGTTCACCTCGGCGAGAAACCCAGGATCGGCCTGACTGCCGATCCGTACAAATACATTCCGGTCCGCAATTTCATGGTCTTTACAGGTCTTGTCGATGTCGATGCCGACAATGGTCGAGTCCGGGTGAAAATAGTCTTTCCACATCCGCAATGATCCGCCGCGAAAAACGCCGATCTCGAGCATTTTGATTGGGCGATCACGATACTGACCAAAGTGTTTCGTATAGATGTCGAAATAATGATGCCACTTGTGCACATTCGTATCGGCAGAAAAAATATCGAACAACGGATTTACCGGCGTTTCGCTTGCCTCGTTTACGGTAACCTTCTCCGTGAGCTCGGCCGGAAAGGCATCCGACGTCTCCAGCGACTTGTCGGACAGCAAAGTCGGCGCTTTTGTAATCAAAAGCCCGAACTTGATGAGCAGTTTGTTGAGCAGTTTTCTCATGGCGTTCCCGACGTGTCAGAGCCGACAGAATTAACGGTACCGGAGTGAATGGAGCGAATCATGCCCGAAAGTTACCCAAAAATCAGTCGAATTAGCGATCTTCGGGCTGTACCATTCTCCCCTGGCCAGTCATCGCCCAGAAGCAGGGAGTTGTAGGTGCAAATACTGTTGACGGGCGGCTCGGGCCTTCTGGGAACTGAAATACTGAAGCTCGGCACAAACGTGCTGGCGCCGAATCGCAAAGAACTCGATGTTCGCGACGCATCCGCCGTTGCGGCTTATGTCGCAGATGCTGCGCCGGACATCATTCTGCATGCAGCGGCTGCCACGAATAACAGGAAAATTAAGGCCGATCCAACCGAAGCGCTCGACGTGAATATCAAAGGCACGGCCAATATCGCCCGCGCCTGCCTCGATACGGAGATTCGGCTTGTCTACGTGTCGACGGACTATGTCTACAAAGGTGATCGTGGCAACTATGCGGAAACGGATGAGTTATTGCCGTCTAACCTGTATGCATGGACGAAACTGGCCGGCGAAGCGGCAGTCCGGGCCGTTCGCAATCACCTGATCATAAGAACCAGTTTTGGAGCATCGCGGTTCGATTATCCGGAGGCGTTTGCAGACAAGTGGTCGTCAAAAGACTATGTAGACCTGATCGCGCCGAAAATACTCAAAGCAACGACAGGGACAGTCAGAGGCGTGCTGAATATTGGTGGCCCGCGCCGTACAATTTACGACTATGCCGTTGAACGGAATCCAGACGTGAACAAAGCCAGGCTCAGCGGCTCGTCGCTCGACTCCCCCGTCGATACGTCTTTGAATCTCGAGAAGTGGGAATCGCTCGATGACTAGCGGGGGAATCATCCGTGAAATCAACCACTGTCGCATCTGCGGTGGTGACAAGCTCGTGAAATACCTGGACCTCGGCATGATGCCGCTGGCCAACAATCTCGCTGACTCGGCCGCTGAAGCGAAAGCCATGCAACGGTATCCGATGCAGGTACTCTATTGCCGCGATTGTTCCCTGTCGCAACTTTCGGTCGTCATTGACCCTCGAGAACTGTTTTCGAAGTACGCCTATCGCTCGTCGATCAATCGGGCCTACCTGCACCACTGTCGTGAGATGGCCCTATCCGTCCGCAATTCACTGGGTTTGCGGGAGGGCGACCTGGTGGTCGATATCGCGGGCAATGACGGCGCGCTTTTGTCGGTATTCAAGGATGAACTGGGCGTGCGAGCAGTCAACGTCGACCCGGCCGAGAACCTGGCGGAAATTGCCGAAGCTGCGGGCGTGCCGACGATCACCAGCTTCTGGACTGCTGACGTTGCAAAGCAGATTGTTTCAGAATATGGCAGGCCGAAGCTGATTACTGCAACAAACGTGTTCGCGCATGTCGACAACTTGCGAAATTTCGTCGCCGCAGCCAAAGACTGTCTGGATGACGATGGCGCATTGATGCTCGAGTTTCCATATGGCGTCGATTTCATCGAGCACCGCGAGTTCGACACGATCTACTTCGAACACTTGAGCTACATATTGCTACAGCCGACCAAACGCCTGGCAGAAGACCTGGATATGCAGGTGTTCGACGTTCAAAAGCAGGCTATACACGGTGGCAGCGTACGAGTGTTCATCGGTAAGCAAGATGCTCACGAGGTTAGCCCGTCGGTGGCCGAGTTCATCACGAAAGAAGCCGCGGATGGATATCACGATGTCGCCGTCTACGAAAACTGGAAAAAAGAAATCAGGGCATTAATTTACGATCTCGTATCGCAGATTTCGAATTTGAAAAAAAATGGTGCGAAAATCGCGGGCTTCGCTGCTTCCGCCAAGGGCAATACACTTCTAAATGCCTGCCAATTCGATTCATCGACCATTGACTACATCGTCGACGACACGCCGGAGAAGATCGGCAGGTTCTCGCCGGGGACCGGCATACCGATTGTCGACAGAACCGTACTCACCAATGATCCTCCGGATTACCTGGTAATACTCGCCTGGAATTTTGCCGATGTAATTATCGCCAGTACCTCGGAATACAGCGGCAAAGGTGGCAAATACATCATTCCGATACCCGCCTTTAAGATTATCGGACCTGGAGACGCAAGTGAGTAACGCGATAACGAAAGGCATTATTCTCGCGGGCGGTACTGGCTCGAGGCTGCATCCGCTGACCTTGTCAGTCAGCAAACAACTCATGCCCATCTATGACAAGCCGATGATTTACTATCCGCTGTCGACGTTGATGATGGCCGGTATTCGCGATGTGCTGCTTATTACGACGCCGGAAGACCAGAGCGCTTTTGCCAAACTGCTCGGTGATGGCAGCCAGTGGGGTATTTCGATTACGTATGCCGTCCAGCCCGAGCCGGGCGGCCTGGCGCAGGCTTTCATTATCGGTGCGGATTTCATAGGACGAGACTCTGTCGCGCTGGTTCTCGGTGACAATATTTTCTACGGTCATGGATTGCGGCAACAATTGCAGAAGGTCGCTCAAAGATCCGCCGGCGCAACCGTCTTCGCCTATCATGTCAAGGATCCCGAACGCTATGGTGTGGTGCACTTCGACAAGAACGGAAAAGTCCTCGGGGTCGAGGAAAAACCAGCAGAACCAAAGTCGAATTATGCGGTTACCGGGCTGTATTTCTATGACTCTCGTGTTGTCGATATCGCAAAGAACCTGAAGCCCTCGGCGCGAGGCGAACTGGAAATCACGGACATCAATCGTTGGTACCTTGCTGACGGCTCATTGCGCGTTGAATTAATGGGTCGGGGTGCCGCGTGGCTGGATACCGGTACGCATGAATCGCTGCTGGAAGCAGCGCAATTCGTACAGATCATCGAGCAACGCCAGGGATTGAAGATCTGCTGCCCGGAAGAGATTGCTTACAACAACGGCTTCATCGATGCCGACCAGCTCCGATTGCTGGCAAGCCGCCTCGGCAAAAACGGCTACGGCGAGTACCTGATTGAAGTACTGACGGACCCGAGACTGCGATGAAATTTACACCAACCCGTATATCCGACGTGGTTGTTGTCGATCCCGAAGTTCATGAGGATGGTCGCGGGTTTTTCATGGAGACCTGGCACGAACGGCTTTTTGATGAGGTCGGCATCCACGCCCGGTTCGTGCAGGACAACTACACCAGGTCATCCAGGGGAACGCTTCGGGGTCTGCACTACCAGGTAAAAAAACCGCAGGGAAAACTGATTCGTGTTGTCGTTGGCGAGGCATTCGATGTCGCTGTGGATCTGAGGCAATCGTCTCCCACTTTTGGCCAATGGGCCGGTGAAACCTTGTCCGCGGCTAACAAGCGCTCCATCTGGATTCCGCCCGGCTTCGCACACGGATTTATCGTCACCGGGGACTCAGCCGAGATGGTCTATCGGTGTACCGACTATTATTCGCGGCAGCACGAACGCACACTTCGTTGGGATGACAAGGACCTCGCCATCGACTGGCCGTTAACCGGTATCGAGCAGCCCGTGTTATCCGCCAAAGATGCTGCCGGTGCGTCGTTAAAGGACGCGGATGTCTATGCGTAGCTTGATGGTGACTGGCGGCGCCGGGTTCATTGGCGCGAACTTCGTTCACTTCTGGATTGATCGTCACCCGGACGACCGGCTCATTGTTCTGGACGCCCTTACTTACGCCGGCAACCAGGCGAATCTGGAGCCTGTGCAGGATCTGCCGAATTTTCGATTTGTACACGGAAACATACTCGATCGGCCGCTGATCAATACGCTGATGCATGAGGAAAAAATAGACACCATCGTTCATTTCGCCGCCGAATCGCACGTCGATCGTTCAATTCACGAACCGGACGCCTTTATACAGACGAATGTTATCGGCACCCACAACCTGCTCATGGCGGCGCGCGAACTGTGGCTGGACAGTGACGACGCGCCTGCGACGCACCGGTTTCACCACGTTTCAACGGACGAAGTGTATGGATCATTGGGGGCAGACGACCCGGCGTTCACTGAACAAACTCCGTATGCACCCAACTCGCCTTATGCCGCGAGTAAAGCGTCTTCGGATCATCTCGTTCGCTCATATCACCACACGTTCGGACTGGAGGTTACGACCAGTAATTGCTCCAACAACTACGGGCCGTACCAGTTTCCCGAAAAGCTGATTCCGCTCATGATCGTTAATGCGCTGACGGGCCGGCCATTGCCGATCTATGGCGACGGCACGAATATTCGGGACTGGCTATACGTAGAAGATCATTGTCGCGGCATTGACCTGGTCATCAGCAAAGGCAGGCTGGGCGCCACCTACAATATCGGTGGCAATAACGAGTGGCGAAACATCGATATCGTCAAACAGGTCTGCGCAAATATTGACAGGATTTTTGCCAGGAATGAACAGCTCTCGAGCCGGTTTCCGGACGCGCCGGCAGCCAAGGGCCGGAAGACAGAGTCGTTAATTACTTTTGTCAAGGATCGCCTGGGACACGATTGGCGCTACGCGATCGACGCGAAGTTGGCGACAAGTGAACTCGGCTATGCCCCGCAGCAGAGTTTTGAAACTGGCATCGAGCTAACGCTGAACTGGATGCTGGACAACGAGAACTGGTGGCGCGCCGTTATGGACGGCAGCTATCGTGACTGGATCAGCAAGAACTATGCAGACGACGTCTGATTCGCGATCGCTCTCGGGCTCAGCCACGAGCCATTTCGCAATACGCCGACATAATACTGTAGTAGTCCCGTGAACATCCTGCTGCGTACGCGGAGTGCCGGAACCTGGCGTAGCGTGAGCAAATCCAGGATCGACGCTATGATCAACATCGGCAGCCGCAGCAGCATGATCAACGCGTGTGTGAGCCAGCGCTCAAGACCGACCGTGTGTCTCGTCGTATAAACGTGTTTTGAGATGATCACTTCGAGCTTGGTCATCGACTTCACGGCGACATTGAGTCGACTGGACCCTCCATGCGCGTGAATTACTTCGACTTCGGGCACATACGCGACTCTGAGTCCCTGGTCGTGTGCCTTGCGGCACAGGTCGGCATCTTCGACGTACATCCAGTAATCTTCCGCCCAGCCGCCGACGGCTTCGAAGTCGGCGCGATCGATCAACAAGACCGAGCCAGTCACCCAATCGCAATACGTTATTGTCTTGTGGTCCGCGCGTGGATCCGGAAACCTGGATGGCATCAGGACGCGCAAAAGTGCTTTCAGCGTCTTGCTTTGATTCAGCAAACCTGGGAAGTCGTCGAACACCTTCTGGAGCTTGCCATCCGCCGATACCTGTTTCGGAGCAACGATCCCGATGTTGTGCTGTTTCTTGATATCGATCAGCGCCTGAACGCTCTCGCATGACGCGATTACGTCAGGATTCATGAAAAGCAGCTGTTCGCCTGTGGCTGCCGCGACACCAATATTGCAGCCGGCCCCAAAACCACTGTTGACTGGGTTGGCGATGAATTTCACCCACGGAAATCGAGCCGAGAATTCGGAGAAAGACTCCGGGTGGGACTCGTTGTCGACCACAATGACTTCCCAGTCGCCGGGAAAGTCCTCTTGCAGCCCGAGGAGAGCCGATTCGAGGTGACTCCAGGAGCGGTAGTTGACCGTGACGATCGATAGTTTCATGCCCCTGACAGTCCTTTGTGCGGTGCCGCTAGTGAGGGCAAAGCTGGTCCAGGTAGTCCTTCACGCCGGTTTCGACGGGTCGAAAATCAATGTCGCAACCGCATTCACGCAACTGCGTCAGATCGGCCTGCGTGAAACTCTGGTAAGCACCTTTCAGCTGATCCGGGAAGGCTATGTATCGGATCTTGCCCTTTCCGTGCCACTGGATAACGGCGTTGGCGACATCGTTAAACGTCTGCGCCCGTCCGGTGCCGGTATTGAATATGCCGGAAACGCCGGGATTATCGAGGAACCACAGGTTGACGTCACAGACATCGTCAACGTAAACGAAATCCCGCAATTGCTCGCCATCTCCATAACCGTCCGTCCCGGAAAACAACCGTGCTTCGCCATCTTCCAGAACCTGGTTATTGAAATGAAATGCAACGCTCGCCATGGAACCTTTGTGTTGTTCACGGGGGCCATAAACATTGAAGTAACGCAAGCCGACCACCTGGCTGTCGGGCCTGGCTGCCACGCGCCGTACATAACGGTCGAACTGCAACTTCGAATAGCCATAGATGTTCAGCGGATTCTCGAAAATCGGGTCTTCGACAAATGTCGCGGAGCCGCCGTACACCGCGGCTGACGATGCATAGATATACGGCGTACCGTATTGCAGGCAGTGGTGTAGCAGGCATTGTGAGTAAGAGTAATTGTTCTTCATCATGTAACGGCCGTTCCACTCGGTGGTTTCGGAACAAGCCCCTTCATGAAAAACAGCCGTAATACCGTCAGAGAACGCCTTATCCGAGGCCAGCCGCTGCAAAAAATCGTCTTTGTCCAGGTAATCGGCAATAGGCTGATCCGAGATGTTCACGAACTTGTGGCCATCCTCCAGATCATCGACGACGATGACATCGTCGTGACCGCGATCAATGAGCGCGCGAACCAGGTTACTGCCAATAAATCCTGCTCCGCCGGTAACGATATGCATGTTGATTCTCTCTCGCCCGATCCAGGCCGTCAGCGACTATTCGTCGCCGTCCGTCATATGGTATTGCGCCCCACAATACGGGCACTTGGCATGGCCCGTCGCCTCGATCGGCAGAAAGACCTTCGGATGGGAGTTCCAGAGATACATGCCCGGCATGGGACAACTGAGCGGCAAATCCCTGGGGCGAACCCCGTAATTATGTTGTGCGTTCGCCGGAATCAGGTTCTGGTCGACGGTTCCTGCTTTGGCTGCCACGGGCATCCTCATCTCGAACAAATAGAGAAAGCGAATTATAGGCGCTGCGTCGCGCCACGGCCATGCTCAGTCCAGCCAATGGGCCCACACGCTGGCAACGAATTCGCGTTCGTCCCGGAATTCCGTGCCAGCGGCGAGCGGTGACTGATCATCGAGTGCCAGGTGGTGCTGCCGCAGGCGGTAGCTGCGGTAGCAATCCTGCAGCCTGTTGCCGACGGCCGGTTCAAGACAGCCTGCCTCGGTCAGCGCATCAATTTGCCGAATATTGTCGGAATAGACGATGACTTCCGGATGCGCTTTCGCCTCGCTTAGCACCAGGTACTGAATCAGGAATTCGATATCCCCGATGCCGCCAGCGCCGTTTTTGAGATCGAAGTGCTCGGCATTACTGCGGTCGAGTTCCTTACGCATACGCTGGCGCATCGAAATGACATCGTCGCGAAGGGATTCACGCTTCACGCGTTCAATCAGTGTATCCCTGCGAATTCGTTCAAACTCCTTTGCCACGGCCTTGCTGCCCGCAACCGCTCGTGCTCGCAGCAGCGCCTGGTGTTCCCACGTCCAGGCGTTATCTTCCTGGTAGCGCTCAAATGCGTCAGTACTTGTTACCAGCAGCCCCTTGTGTCCGTCGGGACGCAAACGGGTATCGATCTCGTAAAGCTGTCCCGAGCCTGTCTGCGTTGTCAAAAAAAGTACCAGGCGTTTGACGAGCCGGGCAAAGAACATCGTGTTATCCAGGGGCTTGTCACCATCCGTCGTCCGGGACTCGCCGTGGGAGTCGTGCAGGAAGACAATATCGAGATCGGAGCCATACGATAATTCAAGGCCGCCGAGCTTGCCGTAACCAACAACTCCGAGCCCCGCTTTATGTGTAACGCCATCGACGACATAGGACGGTACGCCATGCCGCGCAGTTAGATCCTGCCAGGCAACGCGCAGTGCCTCATCAAGCACTGTTTCTGCCAGCCAGGTAAGTCCGTCGCTGACTTTCATGATCGGCAAGCTACCGTGAAAATCGGCAACCGCGATTCGAAACTTCGTCGCGCACTGGTACTGAACAATCGAATGCATCTGCGTTTCACTGTCACTTGCCGCCAAGGCTGCAAGTCGCTGGTGAAGCTCTGCGGACAGGTCGGCCTTCGTGACAACGGCCGAATAAATACGTGGATCCAGCAACTCATCGAGCAACACGGGGGATAGCGCTATCTGATCGGCGATGTACTGGCTGCGCGAGCAAAGATCTACCAGCCGCGTCATCGCCGAACGGTTCTCATTGAGCAAGGCAAGGTACGCACTGCGTCGCAAAATACGCTCGACGACACTCAGCGTGCGCGTCAGGGCAGACAGTGGCGCAGCGGTTTCTATCGAGTCCAAAATGAGTTCTGGCATGAATCGTTGCAGCCGATCGGCGGCAATGGAGTCGATTTGCTGTGTCGACGCAGCGTTGGCGAAGGACACGAGGACCGCCGCGATGTCGGCCGCGCCCTTAGCCTCGGCAGCCAGCAACAATTCGGACCATCTCTCTTCGCTGACGTTAGCATCCCAGGCGCGCGCCAGCTGCTCTCGTAACGGCGTAGCATCACTTTGGTCGCGAAACGCGACACTTTCAAATTCCTGCGATATCACCTTCCGGTGCATCTCCAGATCCGCGCGCAAGGCATGCCAGTTGGCATAACCCATGGCCAGGCACAGACGTGCCTGATCGGTCGCATCGCGAGGAAGATCGTGGGTCTGTTGATCACGAATTGCCTGGATAAAGTTTTCCAGCCGTCGCAGGAACCGGTACGCCTCCCGCAGGCGCAGGGCGCCGTCTGCCGACAGGCCGCGGCTGCCGACAAGCTTTGGTAATACAGCCTGAAATCGGCGGCCCTGGAGAGCGGCTTCGCTGCCGCCCCGAACCAGTTGAAACGATTGCACGATGAACTCGGCCTCCCGAATTCCGCCCGGGCCCAGTTTGATGTTGTTCGTGAGCTCGCGCCGCTTGACTTCAGCCGCAATCATCGCGTGCATTTCCCGCAGCGACTCGAACACACCGTAGTCGAGGTAGCGACGATAGACGAATGGCGTAATCAGGTTGGTGCTGAGGTCGCTACGCACGTTCGGCCCGGGATCCGGCCCGACCACGCGCGCTTTTATGTATGCATAGCGTTCCCAATCCCGACCGTGCTGTAAGAGATAGGACTCCAATGCCGCAAAGCTGACAACGGGTGGCCCGCTTTCGCCGAAGGGCCTCAACCTCGTATCGATACGAAACACAAAACCGTCAGCGGTAACCTCATCGATCAGCGCGATCACGAGCCGGGACAAGCGTCCGAAATACTCCTGCGCACTGACGGTACGGGCGCCATCCGTTTCACCGTCATCGGCAAACAGAAAGATCACGTCGATGTCTGATGAAAAGTTGAGTTCACGACCGCCCAGCTTGCCCATCCCCAGGATGAGCAGCGGTACCGTTTTCCCCGAATCGTCGCGTACGCGACCGTAACGCGGCTCGAGCGTACGCGTCGCATAGCGAGTCGCTGCATCGAGCATTGAGTCCGCCAGCTCCGAGAGTTGTTCGAGTGTCTCGTCGAGATCGGCAAGGCTGAAAATCTCACGCCAGAGAATGCGCAACAGCGTGCGATTTCGGATTTTCCGCAGTTCTGACTTGAGCTCATCCACTGCGACATCACTGTCCGCGATGGAGGCGAGCAGCGGCTTATCAATGTCTGCGAACTCGTTGAAGGAACCAACATTCTCGATGAACCAGGCCCAGTCCCGCAATACAACCCTGGCACCGAACTCACTGCAGGCAACGAGCCGGGCCAGTGGCCCGAACTGTTCGGCCTGCAACTGCGACAGGCCGTGTTGATCCTCCAGTCGCTCGAACCACCGTTTGACCGGAGGCTGTAATTCCTGCGCTAGCGAGTCCGTGGCGCTGGCAACCCGATTTTCCACACTGCTTCCCATGGCAGGACACTACCAGTCTATCGAAAAAACGGCGAGACTCCGGCAGTATTGATTCTGTGCCCGACAAACACCTTCTCATCGTTTATCACTCGCAATCCGGAACGACCACCCGGATGGCAGATGCCGTCATCCGCGGCGCAACACACACGGATGTCAGCGGCGTCCACGTTCGTGTGAAATCTGCGCTCGACGCCGATGCCGAGGATTTGTTGTGGGCAGACGGCTTCATTCTGGGCACCCCTGAGAATTTCGGTTACATGAGCGGGGCGATGAAGTACTTCCTCGATCGCGTCTATTACCCCTGTGAGGGCAAACTAAACGGCCGCCCCTGGGCGCTTTTTGTTCGGGCTGGCAATGATGGGACCGGTGCGATTTCCAGCGTTCGGCGCATACTCGCGGGACTCGCTGTGAAGGAAGTACAGGAGCCGCTGCTCATCAAAGGTGATTTCGATGAGGCCAGGCTGGCCGACTGTGAGGAACTCGGATTGACGATGGCTGCCGGACTCGAGGCCGGCGTGTTTTAGCGGCCTAGGATACTGACTCTTGCGCCGTATCCGCGAGGTCCGACAACATGGACTTGAGCGGGACGGGCTTACCGTAAATATGGCCCTGGGCAAAGTCGACGCCCAGCTTGGTAATTAGTTGGCGCGTCAGGTCTGACTCCACGTACTCGGCTACTGTCTTGAGCTCCATGACCTGCGCTACCTGCGTAATGGCTGCAACCATCGATTCAGATATCCGGTTTTCGGTGATGTCGCGAATAAAGCCACCATCAATCTTAAGTACATCCACATTGAAATTTTTGAGGTAAGCGAACGAGCTCAGGCCGGCACCGAAGTCGTCAAGCGATATCGTGCAGCCAAATGCCTTGAGTTCGTTAATAAAGGTTTGCGCTTTGGCTAGGTTTGAGACCGCAGCCGACTCAGTGATCTCGAAGCACAGCGCTGATGGTGGCAATCCACTGTGCCCGACTTCTTCTTCGATAAATTCGAATATATCGTCGTCGCCCAGCGACTGCCCGGACAAATTGATTGAGACAACAGCGCCATTTGCATCGACCGAATCCTTGATGTCGGTCAGTGCTGCGATCGTTGTCGACACAACCCAGCGGTCGATTTGCGGCATGATATGGTAGCGTTCAGCGGCGGAAAATAACGCCTTTCTTGACACTGAATTGCCATCCGAATCGACCATGCGCAACAGGATCTCGAAGCGCGGGTTACTCGACGCGCCATGCAAGCTGACTATCGGCTGTGCGTATAATTCAAAACCTTCGCCGTCCAGTGCTTTCTGAATCTCGGCAATCAGCTGCATATCGTCATAGCGTCGGATAATGCTCTGATTGCCTGCGTCAAAGACCTCGACACGATCTCGTCCGTGGTCTTTCGCCGATTCGCAGGCCATGCGAGCCGTTGTCAGTGCGCTACCGTCATCACCATTGTTGCGAGTGAACTCCGCGATGCCCACACTCATCGTGATCTGCAAGGACTTGTCGCCCTGCAGGTAGCGTAATGCTGCACGTTTCTCACGAATCTCGTTTGCGAACTGCAGCGCTGCATCCGTATCCGCGTGCGTCAGCAATATGCAGAATTCGTCGCCCGCCAGGCGCGATAACACCGCACTGCTCGGCAAGTCTTCCTCTAGAATTCGGGAAAATTGCATGATTACATCATCACCGGCCTGCCGACCAAACGTGTCATTTACCAACTGCAGGTTGTCCAGATCAAAATAGATTAACTGGTGCGTGTCCGTATCGGAGCTCAGTGCTTTCCAGGACTCATGCAGCTGTGTCTCAAGCCCGGAACGGTTCATGAGACCCGTCATTGAATCGAACGAGTGCTCGATAACATACTCGATCTTGCGAACAATATGAGACATGAAACGCCGATCGCTATTCGAAAACGCTGTTTTGTCGACACGGCCGAATTGCGCCAACACGCCGTCGACGTTGCCGTTTTGGTCGAGCAGCGGACTCAGTAGCGTTTGGCAGCCTTGTTTAGCCTGGTTCTTTAACCCTTCTATTGCAGGAATCTCAAAGATCAACGGCTGTCGTTGTCCTTCCAACTTGGGCAACAACTGGTCAATCAGGTATCGATCCAGCACTTTGCGGTTGACGTTCTTCCAGCTTGAATGCGTCGCGCTGATGCGAATTCGCTTCGACGGAATCAGTAGCACGCTGTAGTTGATACCGAGGTAGCGCCCGCTCTGCCCGACAAGCTGCGCCAGCTGCGAATGGCGCCTGGACGTGCCATGGATTTTCTGATCGACCTGGTAGACGAGCTTTAGCTCTTTTTCGACCTCGTGAGCGCGTTCCTGCGATGCCGACAGCTCCCGGCCCACACGAAGGTTTTCTCCGATGAGCTCTACAGCCGGTTCGAGGATGTTTTTGAGGAGCTGCGGATTAAAGGACGCGGACTTACCGACGTTCTTTGAAAACAAGGAGACGAGGATGCCAATCACCTCACGTTCATCGCCGTAAACTGGCAGAACCAGCACAGTTCTCGCAGAGGGCAACGTTTTTTTCAGTATCTCGTCGCTGTTCTTGAGGCCGGCAATGATCTTGTCTGGCAGCTCCGTAACAAAGTTATCGATCTCGAAATCGTCAGCACTTCCACTGCTCCAGACGCATTGTCGAGCAAGATTGTAGAAACAGAAGAGTTGCGCTCTTGGCGCGAGTGAATGCAGCAGACCCGCCGCCTTGCCGACATCTGTTCTGGTTTTCTGACCATGCTTTTCTGCAGACACGGGCGTTCCATTCCCTGGTGAACGGTATTCAGTGCCTCAGAATGCCTGTCGCAGTGCCAGACTGCTGTGACTCAGGTCTCAGCAGTCGCTCGTTTCCCTCGCTGATTCAATGAATTACCTGCGATTTTCGCCCGAATGGCGAAATTTGAAGGGGCGCCGGACGCTCCGCAACGCCTGCTACTGGCTTGCCAGCCAGTCGTCGTCCGAACCTTCGTTGACGCCCTCGAACAGCGGCGTGCTCAGATAACGCTCCCCGGTGTCCGGCAACATCGCCAGAATCACAGAACCTCTGGGTGCTTTCCTGGCGACTGCGAGCGCCGCAGCCAGCGTCGCGCCAGCGGAAATACCCGTGAATATTCCCTCTTTCGCGGCGAGCTCTCTTGATACCGCGATCGCCTCGTCATCGCCAACCGGCACGAGTTCGTCGAACACTTCACGATTCAGAATGTCGGGGATGAAGTCCGGCGTCCAGCCCTGAATCTTGTGCGGGCTCCACTCCTTGCCCGCGAGCAAGGACGCGCCGGCCGGCTCGGTCGCGACAATAGTAACGCCGGGCCGGGCCACTTTGAGCACCTCACCCACGCCGGTCATCGTGCCACCGGTCCCGTATCCCGTAACCCAGTAGTCGAGTCGCCTGCCGGCAAAGTCCTTGAGAATTTCGGGGCCCGTGGTATGGCGGTGAAACTCCGGGTTGGCCGGGTTTTCGAATTGTCTTGCGAGGAACCAACCGTGTTTTTTCGCCAGTTCCTCGGCTTTCTTGACCATGCCCGTGCCGCGCTCGGCAGCGGGTGTCAGTATTACTTTTGCCCCGAGCCCGCGCATGATCTTGCGCCGTTCGATCGAAAACGAATCGGCCATGGTTGCAACGAACGGATGACCTTTGGCCGCACAAACCATGGCTAACGCGATGCCCGTGTTGCCCGAGGTTGCCTCGACGACAGTCTGACCCGGCTTCAAGGTGCCCTGGGTTTCCGCGTCAGTGATTATTGCGAAAGCAAGGCGGTCCTTGACCGAGGCCATTGGATTGAACGACTCGACCTTCACGAACATCTCCACATGATCCGGAGCCATGCGATTGAGGCGTACAACAGGCGTGTTGCCTATGGTCTCCAGGATATTGTCATAGATCATTTTCTTATCCTTGGTTTTTTGATCCAGATACATTTTTTAGCACAAAATGAGCGGAATTGCGTACCCGTATTGCCCGGGAATTGTCTTATACTCGATCAAAGCTCGTGCACTTTGATGGATGAGCGTTGATAGCGCAGGCAACAGAACGGCCCAGGCGTCATCAAATTAAGGACATAGCGCGGCAATCTGACACTTGAAACTTCAACAACTGAAATACCTGCTTGCGATTGCCGATAATGGTCTGAACATCACGGCGGCCGCAGAGCGACTTTACACTTCACAACCCGGTGTCAGTAAGCAGCTCAAGCTGCTTGAGCAGGAACTCGGACTACAGCTGTTTACACGCAAAGGCAAAAGCCTTGATGGCATTACTTCGGCCGGCGAACAGGTTATCGAACGCGCCCGCGTCATCATGCAGGAAGTCGAAAATATTCGCCGGCTAGCCTCCGACTATTACCAGGAAGAAGAAGGTTCGCTGTCGATCGCAACCACACACACTCAGGCCCGCTACGTGTTGCCCGAGATTATCCGCGAATTCCGCAACCGCTTTCCAAAAATCGGTTTGAACCTGCATCAGGGCACCTCGGAGCAGATCGCCGACATGGTTGCAGCCAATAACATCGATTTCGCCATTGCTACCGGCTCAACAGACTTGTTTTCTGAACTGATGCTGGTGCCCGGCTATCGCTGGGATCGTTCGATTATTGTCCCGAAAGAGCACGAGCTTACGAAACTCGATCGCAAGCTCACGCTACATGATCTCGCGCGATACCCCCTCGTTACCTACGTATTTAGTTTCGGCGGTCAATCGTCGCTTAAGAAGGCGTTCGAAAACGAGGGTCTGGAACCCGACGTCGTATTCACGGCTCGTGATGCTGACGTTATCAAGACCTACGTTCGCATGGGGCTCGGCGTCGGCATCGTCGCGAGCATGGCAGCGGATTGTGCGGACAAGAAAGACCTTGTGGCCATCGACGCTGAAGGATTGTTCCCACGCAGCACGACCTGGATCGGCTTTCGAAAAGATGCGGTACTGCGACGTTACATGGTCGAATTCATGCAGCTGTTTGCGCCGCACTTGACATCAAGGCATATCGAGGAAATACGACGAGCCTCTTCGCAGCAATCCATTGATGAGCTGTTCAGAGATATTGAACTGCCAGTTCGTGGCGGCTGCGCCGACGGGATAATCGAGGCCGCATGACTGGCTCAGCCCGACAAGCTCAGTAAATCCGAATCCCGCCGTGTCGTTTGCGGCTGCTGTAGTCGACCCACCACAAGCCTAAAATAAAACCGCCAATCAGACAGACGCCGATGGCCACGGCCACCCAGCTCAGCGGCAGGCTGCCTTTGTAACGCTCTTTCAGGCCCTGGATGCTTGCGTTTTCGTCCTTGAGATCCGCAATCTGGGTTTCGGCGCTGTCGAGCTTCGACACAAGACCGGCCGCCTGCTCCTTTAGCCCTTTTATTGTTGCTGCCGGGGCCGCAAAGGACTGCCTGGTTTCCTCGAGCTCGGCAAGCAATGCATCCCGCTCGGCAATGGTCTCCGCCACAATCAGCTTGGCGGGCTTGTCGGCCACGAGATAGGCCGCTTTGACGTAGCCCTGCGCGCCATCGGGAAGCCGGACGTTGGCGTAGTTACGATCCCGGGAAATAATTTCGAGCGTTTGCCCACTATCGAGCATGCGAAACGCACGGTCACTCGTGTCGGGAGCCTGGTGCAAGCCCAACCTCAGGTTGTCGGTGATATACGCCGTCTCGGCGGCCGCAACCATGGGCAGTAATGCGAGAACCCCAATTACCAGACGCATTGTCAATCTCCTTTGCTCGCGGCGAGTGTACTACATGGCCTATGAATTGCGACGTCGACTATTGCTCAAAAAGCCAGCGCAACAGCGCTTCCTGTACTTCTTCACCCGGCCCGCGATGGATGTCCTTGTGGTTTTGCATCGCAACAACGGCCAGACGCCGGCCAGACCTCGATTGCAGATACCCGGCTACGGCCGTCACGTCATCCATCGATCCGGTCTTGAGGTGCGCTTTGCCTATCAGTTCGGTGCCCCGAAACCGACGCGACAGCGTGCCATCGAGCCCGGATATCGACATCGACGCCAGGTATTCGGGCATGTAGGGCTGACGCCACGCGAACGTCAACAATGAACCCATATCCACTGCTGTAATACGCGAACTCCTCGACAAACCCGCACCGTTTTCTATCGCCAGTTTGCAGGATTCCAGCCCCTTTCCGGTCAGCCAGCCTGCAATAACCTGCCGACCACCTTCCTCGGTGCCTGGCTCCCCGTTAACTTCGGCCGACAGCGTGTAAAGCAGTTGGCGTGCCATCACGTTATTGCTGTGCTTGTTGACGCGGGCGATCATCTCGCTCAGTGGTCGCGACTCGAAAGACACGATCGGCTCGGCGTCAGGATTGGCGAGCGCATTTTGCCAGCCCCCGCTGAATTCGCCACCGGACTCGCGCCATAACAACCCGAACAGGCCGTAAACAAATTCGTTGTGGGACAAAGCGGCGCGGTCCATCGCGTATCGCTTGCAGCCGTCCGGGAATTTTCCGGAAAAAGTCACTTCATCGACGGGTTCGTTGGTGCTTATGGTGATGCCACGCTGATAGCCGCGACAACGGCCCGGAGCAAGGCCCAGCTGGTTCCGAACGCGCAGGTTGTCAAGCGCCGGGTCCAGACGAACGTTGACAGCTCCTGAGTCAGGATCGGGCTCGAACCAGTAACGCACAACCTTGAAGTTCATCAACAGTGCATTCGGTGCAACGTTGTACGCCCGTAGCGGTTGTTTATCGAAAGCGGCCGGGTCGTAATTACCAATTTCAAAGAAACTGTCGTCGATAAGCAGGTCACCGTCGATCTGACGTATTCCCGCAAGGCGAATGTCGCGCAGCAACTGCCAGACGCGTTCGGTGACCAGAAAAGGATCGCCGTAGCCTTTGATCAACAGGTCACCGTCCAGCCGATCACCATGGATGTCGCCATTCGCGTATACCTCGGTCTTCCAGCGATATGCGGGACCCAGCACATCCAGCGACACCAGCGTCGTCAGCAGCTTGATCGTCGATGCCGGATTCCTGGGCTCACCCTCGAGCCACTGCAACACGGTCTCGCCCGTATCGACATCTTCGACGTAAATGCTGAGCGATTCTTCAGGTAATTGCCGAAGCTGCATTACACTCCGGACGCCTGGCGGCAATTCGCTGTCCGCGGAGTGTGCTGCAGTGGCCGCAAAGAGCCACAGCACCAGGGCGAAGGTCGATCTCATGGGTTGAAAACCGGTAATTGAATTTCAATCGACATTGTCAGTTTCCAGCGATGGCAGGTGCCGTGCCAGTGCGCGACTCGCCGTCCGGTGTATTGCCCAGGTCAGTACGATTATCGCCGTGATTCCGGCCGCTGCGACCCAGTAGCCGAGGTCCGACGGCGTCGCCTCGCCCGAGAGAATCTGGCCAAGGTCCCGCGCCAGGGTGCCAAGATAAACATACAGTGCGATGGCGGGCAGCATGCCCATCGTTGTCGCAAAGAAATGTGTCCGTGGCCTGACAGAGGTAACTCCGTAGGCGTAGTTAAGTACGTTGAACGGAATAATCAACGACAAGCGCGTCAATACGACGATCAGGAATGCTTCTTCCTGCAGTCCTTTTTCGATCGCCTCGAGTCGCCTACTACCCGAGACCTTTTGTTCAACCCATTGGCGAGCACCCCTCCTGCCCGTGAGGAATGCAAATTGTGCGCCTACCGCGATACCGGCCGCGGCATACAGAAAGCCTGGAACCAGGCCGAATAGAAATCCGGCGATCATCATTGAAACAGAACCCGGCAGAAACAGGATCGTCGCCACCGCGACGCCTGTAACGTAAGTGATGGGTCCTGCAACCGGGTGCTCTTGCGACCAGTCGCCGACAACCACAATCCACTCGGCAAACGGCAAGACATAG
>Ga0224512_10000581_pt1 | contig 38013 bp, 30 predicted proteins | sample SF_May12_sed_USG_4_FD_169103 | JGI IMG/M metagenome (GOLD analysis project Ga0224512, IMG submission 169103) | Sediment microbial communities from San Francisco Bay, California, United States - SF_May12_sed_USGS_13 | ecosystem: Environmental > Aquatic > Marine > Sediment | place: USA... | reverse complement strand
TACTTCGTTTTCATTCCGGCCCGCGGTTTTCTTGACACTCCGGTCGGGGCGGGTCAAGCTTTCCGGCATGAAAACGAAGTATCGCACCGCTGCACGCGTCTGGTGGTGGCCGTCTTGACCGAGCGGCCCCGATAGCTTCGTTCCATCGAATATCAGACAAAGGCCGCCACGAGTGTTGGCGGCCTTTTCATTTCGGCCCCGCCGCATCCGTAGTCCTGAATTAAGGCGACAGCGCGGCAATATGCCGCGGGGTAAAACATGAGCAAGAGTGATTACACCAATCCCGGCCTGATCTACGAGACCGCGGGCGGGATCCGCATCAGGCGCCAAGAGGTGCCGCAGCCTTATGAGCACGCCGCCGATTCCATAAGCGGGGCGCTGGACCACCGGCGGGGCGTTCTGCTGACGTCTTCCTTCGAGTACCCCGGGCGCTACACCCGCTGGGACATCGGATTCATCGACCCCGTTATCGAGTTCACCGCTCGCGGCCGGGACTTCGCCCTGCGCGCCTTGAGCGATCGCGGCAGCGTGCTTCTTGCCGCAATTACCAGCGCGCTGGATAAATGCGATGCGATTGATTCACTGGAGCGCGGAGAGATCTCGATTTCGGGCGTGGTTCGCGAATCCGGCGAATGGTTTCCCGAGGAGCTGCGGAGCAAACAGCCGACGGTATTTTCGGTGCTTCGCGCAATCATCGCTCTTTTTCACACGGACCAGGACGCCCACCTCGGGTTTTACGGCGCGTTCGGCTACGAACTCGCTTTCCAGTTCGAGCCGGTGCGGCAAAAGCTCGGGCGGGACGGATCCCAGCGAGATCTCGTGCTGTATCTTCCCGACGAAATTCTTATCGTGGATCATCGACGCGAGGTGGCCACGCTTTACCGCTACGATTTTGAAACCGAGGAAGGCGATACTCGCGGACTGGAGCGAAGCGGCGAAGAATCAGCGTATGTTGCCGCCCCAGGTGCCGAGTCCAGATGTGATCACGCTCCCGGCGAATACGCCGACACGGTTCGTGACGCCATCGAGCACTTTCGCCGCGGCGATCTGTTCGAAGTGGTGCCGAGCCAGACTTTCTTCGAGCCCTGTCCGGCGCCGCCGTCGGAAGTTTTCGGGCGGCTAAAGACGCGCAACCCGGCGCCTTATGGCGCGCTCATGAATCTGGGCGAGCAGGAATACCTCGTCGCTGCTTCGCCCGAGATGTACGTCCGCGTGGAGGGACGTCGTATCGAGACCTGTCCCATCTCCGGGACCATCAAGCGCGGCACCAACGCCATCGGCGACGCGGCGCAAATACTCGAGCTGCTGTCTTCAGAAAAAGAAAATTCCGAGCTCACCATGTGTACCGATGTGGATCGAAACGACAAGTCTCGAGTCTGCGAGCCTGGCAGTATTCAGGTTATCGGGAGAAGACAGATCGAAATGTACTCCCGCCTCATCCACACGGTGGATCACGTGGAGGGAATGCTTCGCGAGGGATATGACGCGCTGGACGGATTTCTTGCGCACACCTGGGCGGTGACGGTCACCGGCGCACCCAAGCAGCACGCCATACAGTTCATCGAGGACCACGAGCGCTCTCCCCGCTGCTGGTACGGGGGGGCGATGGGATTCATCGGCTTCAACGGCAGCATGAATACGGGGCTCACCTTGCGCACGGTTCGCATCAAGGACGGTGTTGCCGAAGTCCGCGCAGGCGCCACGTTGCTTTTCGAATCGGACCCGGACGCCGAGGAACAGGAGACCCGACTCAAAGCTTCAGCACTGCTCGACGCTATCAGCCGCGCCGACGATGAGCCGCTTCCCCATGTCGAGCCGCTTTCGGACCGGCCCGGTTCGGGCAAGAAAGTGCTCATGGTGGACCACGAGGACTCCTTTGTGCACACGCTCGCGGGTTATTTTCGCCAGACTGGCGCGGAGGTGGCGACCTACCGATGCGGCTTTACTCCGGAGCGCTTGCAGCAAGAATCCCCCGATCTGATTTTGCTCTCCCCCGGACCCGGGCGGCCGGAAGATTTCAAGCTCGCCGAGACCATTCGCATGGCGCTGGAGCAGGGACTGCCCATATTCGGGGTCTGCCTGGGCCTGCAGGGTATCGTCGAATATTACGGCGGCCCGCTGGAAATATTGCCCAGGCCCATGCACGGCAAGTTTTCTCGGGTGCGCGTGCTGGGTGGGTCCATCTTCGATGGGGTGCCGAAGGCCTTCGAAGCGGGCCGTTACCATTCCTTGTTTGCCGTTCGCGAGGCGCTGCCGGACGTGCTCACGGTCACGGCCGAAACCGACGACGGCCTGGTCATGGGCATAGAGCACCGCGAGTTGCCGGTGGCAGCGGTGCAGTTTCACCCGGAATCCATCATGACCTTAAATGATGACGTCGGCCTTCGAATTGTGAGAAACGTGGTGGAATCCCTGGCCGCGAAAAACGGGACCCGCGCAGCTTGAGCCGGCCCTGCGAACTCGGCGCGCTCGAAGCGCGAAACCTCATCGGTAAAAAAGCGCTTTCACCAGTGGAGCTGGTGGACGACTGCATCGCACGAATCGAGGCGGCCAACCCTGCTGTCAACGCCGTGGTCGCGGCCTGCTTCGAGCGGGCTCGCGAGGAAGCCAGGACCGCCGAAGCCGCGGCGACCAAGGGCGGCGACCTGGGACCGCTTCACGGCTTGCCGCTAGGTATCAAGGACCTCAACGTCACCGAAGGAATTCGCACCACCTTCGGCTCACTCATCTATAAAGACCACGTTCCCCACCGGGACGAGCGCATCATTGCCGCGCTGAGACACGCTGGCGCCATCGTTCTCGGCAAAACCAACACGCCGGAATTCGGCGCCGGCGCCAACACGGTGAACAAAGTCTACGGTCCGACCCGCAATCCCTTTGACACGGCGCGCACCTGCGGCGGCTCGTCCGGCGGATCCGCCGTCGCTCTGGCCTGCGACATGATGCCCATTTGCACCGGCTCGGATACCGGCGGCAGCCTGCGCATTCCCGCCGCCTTTTGCGGAGTGGTTGCCATTCGCGGCACGCCGGGACTGGTGCCCTCCGACCGCAGGGTCATCGGGCTCACCACCTTCAACGTGCAGGGCCCCATGGCGAGAAACGTGCCGGACGCGACGCTCATGCTTTCGGCCATGGCGGGCAGCGATGCCTGCGATCCATTGGCGCGTCCGCTCGAGCCTTCGTCATTCAGGAAAATAGAAGAGATCGATCTTTCAACGCTTCGCGTCGCAATTTCCGAAGACCTGGGTTTCGCCCAAGTGGACAACGGCATACGCGAGACCTTCCAGAAGTGCGCAGCGCGAATGGCACCGCTATTCGAGCGATGGGAATCTCGGAATCCCGAGATGAAAGGATCCACAAAAGTTTTCTGGCTCATCCGCGGCCTGCATTTTCTCGCCGGCCAGCTGGACAATTACAGAATGCACCGGGATTTGCTTGGCCCCAACGTTAGCAATAACGTCGAGGCCGGGCTTGCCATGAAGCCCGAGGACATCGGCTGGGCCTACGCCGAATGCACCCGCATGTATCGAAAGCTTCAGGCGTTTTTCGAAGACTTCGACGTGCTCATTTGCCCCACCGTCGCCGTACCCCCCTTTCCCGTGGAACAGCTTTTCTGCACCCACATCAACGGCGTTGAACTTCAGAATTACATCCAGTGGGCCGATCTCACTGCCGGACTAACCCTGAGCGGACACCCCGTCGTTTCCATACCCTGCGGATATGATCCCACCGGCACGCCCTTCGGCATCCAGGTGGTCGGGCCGCGCTGGCATTCGGATCGATTCGTCATCGGCGTCGCCGCCGCCATTGAGCGTTCGCTCGACGGAGATCCGGAATTCTCCCGGCCGGTACCGAACATCGGAGCGCTCTCGGCAACCGGGTAGCTTTCGGGTTTGCCACCCAAAAGGCGACCGCATAGGTTGGTGATGGTAGAGGGTAGACGGTAAACGGTAGATGGGGAAGAACGTTTCAGCTGCCCGCCCCGATCTACCGTTTACCGTCTACCGTCTACCAACTAAGAAAAAAACTGATTCGCCGTCCGAGACTGTCACATCCCGTGGTCCTTGATCTTCCGCGTCAGCGTATTGCGACCCCAGCCTAGCAGCCGGGCCGCATCCTGGCGACGACCGCCGGTGAATCTCAGGGCGACATCGAGCATGATCTTCTCGAAACGCGGCACCGCTTCGCCGAGCAAATCGATTCTTCCCGAGGAGAGCTGCCTCTCTGCCCAGCGCTTCAGTCCGTCCTCCCAGTCCAGGGACGTCTCCCCGCCACATTCGGGCACCTTCAGCTCCGGCGGAAGATCTTCGGGATGAATTTCGCTGCCCGAAGCCATCACCGTGAGCCAGCGGCAGGTATTCTCGAGCTGGCGAACGTTGCCGGGCCAGTCGAGGCCGGTGAGATAGCGCTCCACTTCGGGTCTCAAGCTCTTTGCTTCGGTGTTCAACTCTTCCGCAGCGGATTTGAGAAAGTGATTCAGCAGCAGGGGAATGTCTTCGCTGCGATCCCGCAGCGCCGGAGAGTGCACCCGAATGACGTTCAGGCGATGAAACAGGTCCTCGCGAAAGCCACCTTCACGGACCCGCGCTTCCAGATCCTGATGCGTGGCGGCGATGATGCGCACGTCCACGCGGATGGGTTCGTGACCACCCACGCGATAAAATTCGCCGTCGGCCAGCACGCGCAGCAGTCGGGTCTGGAGTTCTGAAGGCATATCGCCGATTTCGTCGAGAAACAGCGTGCCGCCGTCGGCCTGCTCGAAGCGCCCCCGGCGCTGAGACTGTGCCCCGGTGAAAGCCCCGCGCTCATGCCCAAACAGCTCGGACTCGAGCAGCTCTTTGGGAATGGCCGCGGTGTTCAACGCGATGAAGGACTTTGCGGACCTGGGGCTATGCCGGTGCAGCGCGCGGGCGACCAGCTCCTTGCCGGTACCCGACTCGCCGGTAATCAGCACGGTGATGTTCGAGCGGGAGAGCCTGCCAATTGCGCGGAAGACCTCCTGCATGGGGGGGGCAGAGCCGATGATGCTTTGGTCCGGGCTTTCTATGGCGGGACGGGGCGCCAAGCGCTGTTCCTGCCCATGGGTCGCGGCGCGACGCACCAGCGCGACGGCGTCATCCACGTCGAAAGGCTTGGGCAGATATTCGAAGGCGCCGCTTTGAAAAGCCGCTACGGTGCTGTCCAGATCTGAGTACGCCGTCATGATGATGACGGGCAGGCCGGGAAAGCGATCGGAGATGGATTCCAGCAGGGTTAAGCCGTCGGTTTCCGGCATGCGAATGTCGGAGAGAATGACGTCGGGACGGGTTCGCTCCAGACGCTCCAGCACGCCGGCGCCGCTGGTAAAACCGGTCACGCTCATGCCCTCGCGGGCGAACGCCTTTTCCAGCACCCAACGTATGGACTGATCGTCGTCGATGACCCAGACGTCAATCGTACTGCTCATTATGTGCCGCGCTCCGTGACCGGCTTCTGCGCCTGGTGATCGTTCTCTGCGCCGTTGCTCACGGGCAGCAGGATGCTGAAGGTGGTATTCCCCGGCTGGCTGTGACACTCAATAAGTCCTCCGTGCTGATTGACCAGAGACTGCGCAATGCTCAAACCCAGACCAGTGCCGTCTGACCGGCCCGTCACCATCGGATAAAAGATCAACGCCTTGAGGTCGTCCGGAATGCCGGGGCCGTTGTCGCTGACGTCTATTCGCACCACCAGCCGATAACGGCGCTGCCCTATGGTGTATTGGCGGTGGATGCGGCTCTTGATGAGAATTCGCCCGGCGCCGTTAATCGCCTGCACCGCGTTCTTCACCACGTTGAGGGTGGCCTGGATCAAAAGCTCCGGATCGGCCTCCAGTTCGGGAATACTCGGATCGTAATCGCGGTCGACCACCACGCCGGGAGGCGCCTCTGCCTCGATGAGGGCGCGCACGTGTTCGGTAACTTCATGAATATTCATGGCCCGCTTGCGCGGCCGGGTTCTCGGCCCGAGCAGGCGATCCACCAGTGCCTGCAGCCTATCGGCTTCGTGCACGATGATGCGGGTGTACTCCTTGAGCTCGTCGGATTCGAGCTCGCGGTCCAAAAGCTGCGCTGCGCCGCGAAGCCCCCCGAGGGGGTTTCGGATTTCGTGGGCAAGCCCGCGCACCAGGGCGCGGGCCGATTCATTCTGTGACATGAGCTGCTCTTCCCGGGAGATTTGCTTGTGGCGGTCGAGGTCGAGAAGCTCGACGAGGATCCCACCGGGAGCCGCCGGGTCGTTTACCGGGGTCATGACGCAGTCGACGGTAATTGCCGCTGCGCTGGGCAGCACCAGCTGCATGTCCCGCTCGGTGAGCGGGTAGCCGGAGGCAACGACTCGGGAGAGTGCGGCAGCGAAGACTGTGGCTTCCGGCAGCAGCTTACGGATGTCCATGCCTCGCACCTGATTCGCGCTCACGTCCAGCAGTGCCTCCGCGGCCGGGTTTAGGGAGTGGATGCGCAACGCTCCGTCGAGGACGAGCACCGCCGTCGTCAGGTTTTCAACGATCAGATGGCCCGCACGGCGAAGGGGGGTAATGTTTCCCGGCCGCCGCGCAGCAGGCGTGGATTTGCGTTTGGCGCTCATGGACAGGTTTGAGTTGAGCAAATTCCGGACCACATCTCTGGATCACCCCAAAGCGGCGCCAGGAGCCGTCTCTGGCGCCAACGGCGCGGCCCCTCTGGGGATGCTTTGACTCAAGAATGCACGGGACATGGCCACAGTATGCACCACAATGGTGCATGGGCCGAGAAAGAAATCAGATCAGCGCTGCCACCCAGGCCGTTGGAAAGGCATCAAAGCGTCGGCGTCGCGCCGCCTCCGGATTTCGGACCGCCCGGACTGGCCGGACCGCCGGGGCTACTCGGCCCACCAGCGCTCTTGGGTCCGCCGGGGCTTTTGGGTCCGCCGGGGCTTTTCGCTCCGCCAATGACTGGGTCGGCAATGGCGTCTGGCTCCAACAATTTGGAGACGCGCTGCAGGTTAATGCTGATGGTCCCGGTGCGGGCAAGCTCGACGCCGCTATCGTCGAAAATGACGGCGTAGATCTGGTGGTTACCCCGGCTCACGTTCATCAGGGTGACGAGGGGGGCGTTGCTCCGGCCGAACTTACGCCCGTCCAGGAAAACATCGATAGCGTGCCCCTGGATCAGGGTCGGAGTGATGGCGAAATTAAGGCTGACATTACCCGTATTGTCTCGGATGGTCGCGTCGTTGGCGGGAGATGCAATGGTGAAGCTGTCGTAACCGTCGAATGCGGCATCGCTTTGCGGCGACTCCGCGGATTTCTCTGAAACCGGAGGCGCCGTATAGGTCACCAGTGGGCTCAGCTCGACTTTTTCCGCGCCTTCCGCCGGCGGCCGATCGGAATATTCGATGGAGCCGTCGGGCAGGATCCACTTGTAAATCTCCGCCTCGGCAGAGGCCGCGCCAAGCGTCAACAGGAGTGCAAAAAGCCGCCACTTCATCTACCTAAGATAGCCCAGGGGAGCCACCGCAACAAGAAGAAAGCGCCGGTAAAACGGGGGCTTACGTTGGCTTTCCGGTAGAGGAAAACATTACGGTGCCCACGCTGCGGGCCAGTTAAGCAATGGCGGGCACGATCGGTCTAAGAAGCTGTCGTCCATGTCCAACTCCGCCGCATGGGTGGTTATGCGTAAGCGCGTGACCTCATCCAACTTCAGCCCGTGGAGAAGCGCTGCAGATAAACGGTGATGGTCTGAGTGCGGGCAGCCTCGACGCCGGCGTCGTCGACGATGACGGCGTAGATCTGGTGGCTTCCCCGGTTCACGTTCATCAGGGTGACGTTGGGGGCGTTGCTCCGGCTGAACTTGAGCCCGTCCACGAAAACCTCGATAGCGTGCCCCTGGGTCAGGGTTGGAGTGATGGCGAGATTGAGGCTGATATTTCCCGCATTGTCTCGGATGGTCGCGTCGTTGGCGGGAGATACGATTGTGAAGCTGTCGTAGCCTTTAGCCGCGGGTTCCGATTGCGGCGCGGTCTCCGCGGTTTTGGCGGAAACCGGCGGCGGCGTGTAGGTCACCAGCGGGCGTAGCTCGGCTTCATCGGCACCTTCCACCGGCGGTCGATCGGAATACTTGACCGAGCCGTTGGGCAGGATCCACTTGTAAATCTCTGCCTCGGCAGAAGCCGCGCCAAGGGTCACCAGGAGTGCAAAAAGCCGCCACTTCATTTACCTAAGATAGCCCAGGGGAGCCACCGCAACAAGAAGAAAGCCCCCGTAAAACGGGGGCTTACGTTCACTTCCCGGCAGAGGAAAACATTGCGGCGCCCGCGCTGCGGGGCAGTTAAGCAATGGCGGGCACGATCGGTCCTACAAGCTGTAGTACATGTCGAACTCCACCGGATGGGTGGTCATGCGGAAGCGGGTAACCTCCTCCATCTTCAGCTCGATGTAAGCGTCGATGGAGTCGTTCGAGAACACGTCTCCGGCTATTAAGAACTCTCTGTCCTCATCCAGGGCCGCGAGCGCCTGGTCAAGAGAGGAACAGACCGTCGGTATGTTCTTCTCCTCTTCGGGAGGCAGGTCGTACAGATCCTTGTCCATGGGCGCACCCGGTTCGATTTTGTTCTGAATGCCGTCGAGGCCCGCCATCATCATGGCGGTGAACATGAAATACGGGTTGCCGTTGGAATCGGGAAAACGCACTTCGATACGCCTTGCCTTGGGATTCGACACGTAGGGAATTCGCACCGAGGCGGATCGGTTCTTGGCCGAGTAGGCGAGCAAAGTCGGCGCTTCGAAGCCCGGCACCAGTCGCTTGTAGCTGTTGGTTCCCGAGTTGCAGAACGCATTCAGCGCCCGGGCATGCTTGAAGATGCCGCCGATGTACCAAAGCGCTTCCTGCGACAGTCCGGCGTATTTGTCGCCCGCGAACACGTTGTTCTTGCCCTTGGCGAGCGACTGGTGCACGTGCATGCCGTTGCCGTTGTCGCCGACGAGGGGCTTGGGCATGAAGGTGGCAGTCTTGCCGTACGCCTGCGCCACATTGTGCACGCAGTATTTGAGGATCTGTAGCTCGTCGGCTTTTCGCACCAGGGTGTTGAACTCGGTGCCGATTTCGGCCTGACCGGCAGTCGCCACCTCATGGTGGTGCACTTCTACAGTGAGGCCCATTTCCTCCATGGCCAGGCACATGGCGGAACGAAGGTCATGCTGCGAGTCCACCGGGGGAACGGGGAAGTATCCGCCTTTGTGACCCGGGCGATGACCCATGTTGCCGTCGTCATAGACACGCTCGGTATTCCACGCCGCTTCCTCGGAGTCGATGCGATAAGAAGCGCCGCGCATCTCGGCGCTCCAGCGCACATCATCAAAGACGAAGAACTCGGGCTCGGGCCCGAAATACGCTGTCTCGGCGATGCCGGTGGATTTGAGATAGGCCTCCGCGCGCTTGGCCAGTGAGCGCGGATCGCGACCATAGCCTTCGCCGGTGGCCGGCTCGACCACGTCACAACGAACGTTCACGGTGGGTTCGTCGGAAAATGGATCCAATACGGCGGATTGGGAATCGGGCATCAGAATCATGTCGGATTCTTGAATGCCCTTCCATCCGGCGATGGACGAGCCGTCGAACATTTTTCCCTCTTCGAAAAATTCGCCGTCAACTTTGCTTGCGGGCACGGTCATGTGCATTTCCTTGCCGCGCGTGTCGGTGAATCGGAGGTCGATAAACTTGACCTCTTTGTCCCTGATCAAACTCAAGACGTCTTCTACGGACATTTTTGTTCCTCCACTGTAGGGTCCGTTTGAATTTCAACCGCGCCGTGTCGCCAGGCGATAACGGTCGGGGGTAAAGCAGAAAGCGTGCCACCGCCGGTGGCGCGACGACCGCGGCTGTCAGGACCGGCGTCCTGCGACGGGGCGGGGCCCGCCCGATCCGCCGCGGCGCCGGGTTTCGGCCTTCCGGGCCTGCTGAATCAGTGACTTGGGCGGTTGCGGTCGGTCAAACTCGAGGCCGTCACCGCTTTCCGGGTTTGGCGCTCAAAGGTGCGTTTGCATTCGACGCGCGGACAAAATCATCGACTCCGGGACACAGTATGCTCCAACTTAGAGCATGTCCAGATGTCACGCACTATTCTGGTGCGATTCCCCAAACAACAGACGCACGTCCGCAACGTCCGGCTCATTGGCCGCCGCCTGGCGAAACGCTTCCGCCAGGCGCTCGGCGCTTTCCGGATCCGGCGCCAAGGACATGGGCAGCTCCAGCTCCACGTGCACCCGGCCGTTGAGGTAATGCAGCGTCACCCGGCGGATCTCGGCAGCGGCCTGCAGATGAGCCCAGCGGGCATTCAATCGCTCCAGAATATTCCGTCTGAGATCCAGATGCTCCGACGGCGCCGCAATCTCGTCGTCCTCGGGGTCGATGTGCACCATCACGTCCTCCACGTCGTCGATGCGCCGGATCAGACGGCTGCGCACGTTCTCGCTGATATGGTGGCCTTCGGAGACGCTCAGGGTCGGATCTTCGAGAATGATGTGCACGTCCACCAGCGCCTTGCCTCCCATCCTTCGCGTGCGCAGCTCGTGCAGGTCTCTCACCCCGCCGACGGACATGATGGTGGAACGTATGTCTTCCAGCTCGCTTGGTTCGAGCCCGGTGTCCACAAGCTCGCGCAAACTTGACCAGGAGAGGTCGTAGCCGATCTTGGCGACCATGGCGGCGACCACTAGGGCGGCCAAAGCGTCCAGATATTCGAATCCGAACTGCGCGCCTCCTATGCCTATGATGACGACCACCGACGAGAGCGCGTCGGACCGGCTGTGCCACGCGTTAGCGCGCAGCAAGTTGGACTTGAGCTTTCGCGCGTAGCGCATGGTGTAGCGGTAGATCCACTCCTTGGAGACAACGGAAATGGCGGCAATGACCAGGCCCCATGCCGCCGGCACCAGCAGCGACTCTGGCGCCAATAGTTTTCGAACAGCGTCGATGGCGATCCCGATCCCGATAAGCCCGAGCAGCACCCCGAGACCCACGGTGGCCGCGGTCTCAAAACGCGCGTGACCATAGGGGTGGTCCTCGTCGGCGTCCACGTTGGCGTGCCTGGCCGCTAAAAGCACCAGGAAGTCGGTGCATAGATCCGAGAGCGAATGCACGCCGTCGGCGATGAGCGCCTGGGAGTGGCCGATGTATCCGCCGATGATTTTTGCAATGCCCAAGGCCAAATCCACAGCCGAGCCGATCAGCGTGACGCGCCGAGTATCCCGGTATCGCGAGGCGAGATCGATGGGGGCTTCCGTCGCCGTGGTTCCAGATTCGGTAGTCATGGATGCCGCTGCATTAAACCGCCGACCTTTACCGTGATGACGAGCTCGTCGTGCTGATCGTCGATGCTCACCAGCTGGTGCCCGTTGATGCGGCACCAGGCGGGTATATCGCTGCACGCTCCGGGATCTGTGCACAGAACTTCAACCACGTCGCCGCTCGATGCGCCGGAAACAAAATTCTGCAGCCGGATCACAGGCATGGGACAGAGCAGCTTACGCGCATCCAGGACGTGTCTTCGCGACCTGCCGGAGGCCGTGCACTGGGATCGATGCGCCGAAAGCTTCACAGATACCATTCTCGGGGTACATCGTCCCGGGTCAGCGGCGCCACGTCCATTCGCCGGCAGCTACCGTCGCGATCGTTGATCTGAACGCAAACCGACTCGGAATCCCTCCCCTGGCTGAAGCGGGCCGTGAGCCTGGCGGCCAAGAGCAAATCGTCCTCGTCCACGTGACCGTCGACTAAGGCCAATGGACCCGAATGACTCAAACTGCGCATGTTCGTGTAGTGATTCCGGAAGCCCTCGAGGAAATTATTCTCTCCCTCTTCGCGACCAATGATGAGTTTGAAGTTGTTCCGAGGGCGAAGATGACGGCCGACTTTGAGCAGCATGATGTCATCCAGCTCGTAATCCCGATCGCCGCGCGCCCGCCACAGATCTGTAAGCTTGTTGGTGTAATTCGAATCGGTGAGAAAACAGCAGCCTCCCGCCGGCTGAGCGTAATCCTCGATCCCGAAGTTCGCGGCGAGCGCGAATTGGGGGGTTCTCGAACGACCGTGAAACGCATGTAGCCGCTCTCGAACGATCCATCCCTCGCGCTCGGGTAGCGTGGACGGCAGGTGTCTGGCGCAAAGCGGACGCAGCAGCCGGTCACCGGCGCCGGATTCGGCGGCCACGATGGGCATACACCGCCGACGCTGCGACATAGGCCGCTGGTTCAGCACTTCGCCGGTGACGATGAAGTCGAATTCGTTCGCACACATCCACTGGTGCGCCTTTTCTACCATAAAGGTCTTGCAGTCCACGCAGGGGTTGAGGTTTCGACCGTAGCCGTGTTTCGGATTGATGACGACGTCCTTGTACGCATCCACTACGTCAATGAAATGCAGCTTGATTCCAAGCTGCTCGGCCACCCATAGCGCGTTGTTGCGCTTCAGACGCTGGCGATCCTTTTTTCTAATGGCATGGGTATGGCCTTCGACGCAGAAACCGGTGAAGAAATTGATCCCTTCGACGTGGACACCCTGCTCCAGCACCACCCGGGCGGCGAGCATGGAATCCAACCCGCCTGAGATCAGCGCCACTGCTTTCCGCTGCTTTGCGCTCATGGAGTCTAATCTTAATGAACGTGGGCGACGAACCGAAGCGGCGGCGCCAAAGGGAGTAAATGCTGGATATTCGCCTCAGGCAGCGAGCCTGCCGGCGACGGCCCAGTGACGGTCGGATACCCTTTTGGGCTCTAATTGGGTCAGATCCGCGGCTTCAAGCTGCGCCGCCACCTCCTCCAGGGTGTAGGCGGCGCAAAGGGAGGCGCGAAAGTCTTGCCGCAGGACCTCCGGGGCATCTCTCGCGTAGGCCTTGACCAGCGCGTCAACGTCAGCTTCCTCGTCGGGTCGTATCAAATCCATAACCACCACAGCCGCGCCAAGCCCGGCACACCGGATGACGGTCTTCCATAGATCCAAAGGATCGACCAGGTGATGCAGGAGGCTGTTGGAGATCACTGCGCCATAGCTCGCCATTTCCAATCGCTGGTCGGGAAGGCGACGCCGGGTAAGGTTAATGCGTTCACCAAACCCTGCTCTTTGCACCGCATCACGTGCGCACCGAAGCATGCTTTCCGATCCATCTACGGCATCGACGATGAGCTGCGGAAACGCCCGCGCCAGCCGAACGGGAATGTCCGCGGGTCCACAGCCAAGATCCAGAACCCGGCCGCCGGCAGGCGCTTCCCCAACAGCGCCGCGAAACAACTCCACAAATAGGGCGTTGGACTCAGAAAAATCCGCCTCGGCGTAGGCTTCAGCCTGGGCGCTTGCGTCCATGAGTTCCGGCTCGGGGATGCGTTTCATAGGCAGGCTGGAGGCCGGAGGCCGAAGACCGCAGGCTCAAGAAGATCGAAGCATGTCGCATAACGAACGGCTAAACGAAGCCCGCTGTGGGAGCGAGCTTGCTCGCGATTCCTTAGATCAGGCTGTTCGGCCAGCGCCATTATTCGCTTTCCGGCAGTCGCGACTCCAGCGCGAACAGGTCTTTGACCTTTTCCCGTCTGCGCACTAGGTGCGCGCGCTCGCCGTCCACCATGACCTCCGCGGCTCGGGGGCGCGTGTTGTAGTTCGAACTCATGACAAAACCATAGGCCCCCGTCGACAGGATCGCGAGCAGGGAGCCGGGTTCGATATCGAGCACCCGGTCCTTAGCAAGAAAATCCGACGATTCGCATATCGGACCGACTACGTCGTAGCGCTCGCCGGAAGACTCACGGGCGGCACTCACCGTGCGCACTTCCTGCCAGGCGCCGTAAAGCGCGGGCCTGATCAGGTCGTTCATGGCCGCGTCCGTGACCGCGAATCGCTTTTCGCCGTTTCGCTTCAGATAAAGAACCCGGGTGATCAGCACGCCGGCGTTGCCGGCGATTGCGCGCCCGGGCTCGACCAGGAGCTTGAGACGCCTGCCCTCGAGACGTTGGCGAATGACGGCGATGTATTCTGCGGGCGCCGGCGGAGTCTCGTCCTTGTAACGGATACCCAAGCCTCCGCCGAAGTTGAGGTGTCGAATTCGTATGCCTTCTTTCTCCAGCGCATCCACCAGAGCCAGCAGCCGATCCAGCGCGTCGGCAAATGGCCCCAGGCTGGTTTGCTGGGAGCCGATGTGGCAATCGACTCCGTAGACCTCCACGTGATCCATTTCGGCCGCCCTGCGATAAATTGCGGGTGCCTCCTCAATGGGCACGCCAAACTTGTTCTCGCTCAGGCCGGTGGCAATGTAGGGATGAGTTTTGGCATCCACGTCTGGATTGACCCGAAACGATATGGGTGCGCGTTTCCCGACAGCGCCGGACACACGATTGATGACTTCCAGCTCCGCGGCTGACTCCACGTTGAAGCAGTGCACACCAGCTTCCAACGCCTGGGCGATTTCCGGGGCCGTCTTTCCGACGCCTGAGAAGACGATACGATTCGCTTTTCCCCCCGCCGCCAGCGCACGCTCGAGTTCGCCCCCGGAGACGATGTCGAAACCGGAGCCAAGACGTGCGAGCACATCGAGCACGCCGAGGTTCGAATTAGCCTTCACCGAGTAGCAGATCAGATGATCGATGCCGAAAAGCGCCTGATGGAACGCGTTGAAGCGGCGCTCCAGCGCCGCGCGAGAGTAAACGTAACACGGCGTGCCGTAACTATCGGCTACATCGGCCAGCGAAACGCGCTCCGCGTGGAGAACGCCGTCCACATAAGTGAAAAATTCCGACGGCACCTTAGCTACCTCGCGATTTAGTGGGATTAGGTTCTGTTATACAGAACGCGCAGCGTCCCGGCGCGAAAAAATCAGACGTGCGAGGATCGGCGCCGGCCGAGCGCCGAGGATTTTTCATTATTCTTCTTTTTTTCTTCTTCGTTGTCTTCGGGAAAGTAAAGCGGACCTTTCTGTCCGCACGCGTTCAATACGACGCTCGCAACGAGGATCAGAGAGCCCCGAATAAGCCGTCGACGCGAGTAGGTTGCCATGGCGGGCGCACCTCGAAAGGAAATTTCTGCGAGTATAGCCGCGGGTCAGTCGCGGCAAAACCCGTAACGATTCTTCGCAAATTTGACCCTACCGTCCTAGCCACTACACTACGCCGCGGCCGAGCGACGGCTGTAAGCGAACTTTAAAGGATTCGTAAAGCAAAAGATGTCCCATATTGAAAAGCCCCTCGTTATCGAACCGAAAGGACGGGCCAGCGCCAGCGTGATCTGGCTTCATGGGCTGGGCGCCGACGCCCACGACTTCGAGCCTATCGTACCCGAGCTCGGCGACGTTCTGTGCGACAGCGTTCGCTTTGTGTTTCCGTTCGCGCCACATCGCCCGGTGACCATAAACGGCGGCATGGTGATGCGGGCCTGGTATGACGTCGCCGATACGGACCTTGCCCGGCGAGCGGACGAGGAAGGCGTGCGCGAGTCGGGAAATCTCCTGAGCGCGCTGGTGGATACCGAGATTAGAAACGGCCTGAGCTCAAACCGCATCGTGCTCGCGGGATTTTCTCAGGGCGGCGCCATCTCCATGCACGCCGGTTTGCGTTATCCGCGTCCGCTGGCCGGAATTCTTGCCCTGTCCACCTATCTTCCGCTGCACCAAGCCGCGCGCGAAGAAGCCAGTGAAGCGAACCGCAGCGTGCCGATTTTTATGGCGCACGGCAGCCAGGATCCGGTCATTCCGCTTTCAGCCTCGGAGGCTTCCCGCGATTTCCTGACGAGGCTCGGTTACGTGGTGGAATGCCACACTTACCCAATGCCGCACTCGGTTTGCGCAGAGGAAGTGAGGGATATCCGGGATTGGTTGTCGCGGACCCTGATCTGGTCCAAGGGCTAAGCCCCTCGATCAGTTTCTGGAACGGCTTCGCGGCCGCCCTCGGCCGCCGGAACTTCCTGCGCCGCGGGGCCGGCCAGAATGGCGCCGGCGCCTCGCCGGCGGCTTTAATTCCGCCAGCAGCGATTCGGGCGCTATCTCGGAAGAGATTTTTTGCCCTATGAAATCTTCGATCTCGTCTAAGGAATAGACGAACTCCTCGCACGCCAGGCTGATCGCGTTGCCGCTGGCGCCGGCGCGGGCGGTCCGTCCTACCCGGTGAACGTAATCCTCCCCGTCCTGTGGCAGATCGAAGTTGATCACGTGGCTCACGTCGGGAATATGCAGACCCCTCGCGGCAACGTCGGTGGCCACCAGAATCGGCAGCTCACCGCGCTTGAATTGATTGAGCAGCGAGAGCCGCTGCTTCTGCGGCACGTCTCCGGTGAGCAGGCCGCACTTGTAACCGTTGCCTTCAAGATAGTCCGCGACGCGCTCACAGGTGCGCTTGGTGTTAGCGAATACCAGCGTGCGGCTAACGTCCATTCGACTGAGCAGGCCGTGCAGCAACGAGATCTTGTCGTCCTTGGAAACGTGGTAGACCTGCTGATCGACCTTCTTGACCGTGACCCGATCCGGATTCGCATCGACGATAATCGGCGCGTTCATATGTTCGTAAGCAAGCTCGGAAACGCGGTGGGACAGCGTCGCAGAAAAGAGCATGTTCAATCGCTGCTCGGGGGGCGGCATGCGCCGAAGCACATAACGAATGTCGCGAATAAAGCCAAGGTCGAACATACGGTCTGCTTCGTCGAGAACAGTCACCTGCACGCGTTTTAAGCTGAAAATGTTTTGCTTGAAGTAGTCAATCATCCGGCCCGGGGTTCCGATGAGGATATCTACACCTTTCAGCAGCTGCTGACGTTGCGAGTCGTATCCCGTTCCGCCGAAAACGACGCAGATTCGCAGGCCGGTGTGGCGGCCCAAAATTTCCGCATCGGCGTGAATCTGTACCGCCAGCTCCCGGGTGGGGGCGAGAATAATGGCGCGTGGATCTCCTTCTTTCCCCCCTGACAGGGCGGGTTTTCGCAGCAACAGATTCATGGTCGCGAGCAGGAACGCGCAGGTTTTTCCCGTGCCCGTTTGCGCTTGTCCCTCAACGTCGGTTCCGGCAAGCGCTTTGGGAAGCGCTCCGGCCTGAATCGGGGTACAGAATTCGAAGCCGGCGTCTCCCAGACCTTTCATCAAAGATGGCTCCAGGTCCAGAGTTTCGAAACGGACGTCGGTGAGAGGGTGCTCTTCTGTTGCGGCTGCGGTTTCGGTCATTCGCGTCGGCGCTGGTTAAAGTGCAGGTGATCGGCCGTCGTCGCAGGCCGTTGTGGCAGAGGGTATTTTTAAAGGCGCGTTAGGGCGCGCTCCGGGGCGGCTACTCACTTTAGGTAAATAAGCTATTGAGTTCACACCCGATCTTGGTTTAGCGTGCATGTCCGTTTACCTGTCGGGATTATGTCCGGTACTTGAAATGACAATCCAATTTCGCTCAAATGACTTTCAGCCCATCCAGAGATTCACGGCATGAGTGACAAAATCGTCCATATTACGGACGAAACATTCGAAGAGGACGTCCTAAAGTCCGCCGAGCCTGTGCTCGTGGACTACTGGGCCGAATGGTGCGGTCCCTGCAAAGCCATCGCCCCGATCCTCGGAGAAATCGCTGAAGAATACGCGGGTAAGCTTAAGATCGCAAAGCTTAACATTGACGAAAACCCAGAGACGCCGCCCAAGTACGGGATCCGTGGCATCCCCACTCTCATGCTGTTCAAAGACGGCAACGTCGAGGCGACCAAGGTGGGTCAGGTGTCCAAGTCACAGCTCTCGGCGTTCATTGACAGCAATCTTTGAGCGACCTCGAGATCGCCTTCACAACCAGACGAAAACGGGCTGGACGCGGTCGGATTTGCGTGCTAACTTAATCTAAGAACGTGGCGGTTTTGCCGCAATTTGCACGCTTCTCAACAACCCCTAGCTGACCCGGACCCAACCCTTTCTTTTTTAGTTTGTCTGCGCGGGCGTGCGCTCGCTTTTGTCCCTGGCTGTGCCGTCAAGGCGGCCGATCTCAATAAATGAACCTTACCGAACTTAAACAAATGCCCGCCCCTGAGCTGCTGGAACTCTCCCAGCAGATGGGTATCGAAGGTGTCGCGCGGTCGCGCAAACAGGACATCATATTCAGCATCCTCAAAGGCCACGCCAAAAAGGGCGAGGATATTTACGGGGGCGGCGTGCTGGAGATTCTCCAGGACGGATTCGGGTTTCTCCGATCGGCGGACAGCTCATATCTTGCCGGACCCGACGACATCTACGTATCGCCTAGCCAGATTCGTCGTTTCAGCCTCCGCACGGGCGACACGGTGGCGGGGAAGATTCGACCTCCAAAGGAGGGTGAGCGTTACTTTGCGCTGCTCAAGGTCGACGAGATCAACTTCGACAGCCCGGAGGCGGCTAAGAATAAAATCCTATTCGAGAACTTGACGCCTCTTTTCCCCACGGAAAGGCTTAATCTCGAAATCGGCAACGGCGCAACCGAAGACTTGACTCCCCGGATCATCGATTTGATGTCTCCTATCGGAAAGGGACAGCGCGCCCTGATCGTGTCTCCGCCCAAGGCCGGCAAAACTATGATGCTTCAGAGCATCGCTCATTCCATCGCTGCGAATCACCCGGAGTGCGACCTGATCGTGCTTCTCATCGACGAGCGCCCGGAAGAGGTGACAGAAATGGATCGCTCGGTGAAGGGAGAGGTGGTTTCCAGCACCTTCGACGAGCCCGCCAGCCGCCACGTCCAGGTAGCAGAAATGGTGATCGAGAAGGCCAAACGCCTGGCGGAGCACAAGCGGGACGTGGTCATTTTGCTCGATTCGATTACCCGCCTTGCCCGCGCCTACAACACGGTAGTGCCTTCGTCCGGCAAAGTGCTTACCGGCGGCGTGGACGCCAACGCTCTGCAGCGGCCGAAACGGTTCTTCGGCGCTGCTCGCAATATCGAGGAAGGCGGCAGTCTTACCATTATCGCCACTGCGCTGGTGGACACCGGCTCACGCATGGACGACGTGATTTTCGAGGAGTTCAAGGGCACCGGTAACAGTGAAATTCACATGGAAAGAAAGATCGCTGAGAAACGGATCTTTCCCGCCATTAACATCGATCGCTCCGGAACGCGCCGTGAGGAGCTTCTAACCAAGCCTGATGAGTTGCAGAAGGCCTGGATCCTGAGAAAGCTGCTTCACCCCATGGAGGAAGTCCAGGCAATGGAGTTTCTTCTCGACAGGCTCAAGGCGACGAAAACCAACGCCGAGTTTTTCGACGCCATGAAGCGCCAGTAAGTTTTCCACGCGCTGCAGCTACGCCGCGCTCCCGGAAACATCTCCTCTTTGACCGCGGTCAGGACACCGCTGAGTCCGCCTGTTAGCATTTGCTGTCATGGTGAAAAAGAGCGGCAAAGACCGGCCTGTTGCTAAACCGCGGGGCGCGGCGCGCATAATCGTCCCGGTCATTATCCTGCTCATGGGCGCTGCCGCCTTCGCCGCCCTGAAGGCGACACGGCCGCAGCCGCAGCCGATCGAGTCCCAGGAGAAAGCCTGGGCCGTGGTCGCAGAAACCATCGAACCGGGCATTCAATCTCCCAACCTTCGTCTCTTCGGTCGTATCGAATCGCCGCGTACGGCGCGGCTCACTTCCGGGGTCAACGCCGACGTGCTGGAAGTTCCGGCTCGCGAAGGCGACCGCGTTGGAACGGGAGAGCTGCTCGTTCGCCTGGATGACAGAGAAGTTGCGTTGGAACTCGCGCAGAACCAGGCGGAGATCAATCAAATCGCGGCGGAGATCGAGCTGGAGCGTGAAAAGCACGGCAACGATTTGAGTTCTCTCGAGCACGAGCGCGAGTTGCTCGCCCTGGCGCGCAAAGAAGTGGAACGCGCACAAAGGCTGGCAAAAACCAACGTGGGCTCCCAGTCCCAGCTGGACGCGGCGCGCCAGACGGTAGAACGCCAGACTATCGCTAAGGACAACCGCGAGCTCACCATTCGACAACACGACAGCGTGATGGCGCAGCTCGAATCCAAGCTGAGCCAGGCCGAGGCCGTGCGCGATCGATCCAAGCTCGACCTCGAGCGCACCCGGGTCATGGCGCCCTTTGACGGCCGGGTGACCCAAGTTTTTGTTTCAATCGGCGACCGGGTAAAGAACGGCGATCATTTAGTCTCCCTTTACGATACCGGCGCGCTGGAAATCCGCGCCCAGGTGCCGATCGGATCTCTGCCGCTGGTGCGGCAAAGCCTGGTCGAGAACCGCCCGCTCAATGCGCGCACCCGGGTCGACGGCATCAGCCTGGACGCGGTCCTGGACCGCATTTCCGGCGAAGTGCGCGCCGGATCAGGTGGCGCGGACGCGCTGTTCCGAATCCGTGAGGAAACGCCGTGGCTACCCCTGGGGCGCACCGTGGAGCTGGTGGTGGAACTCCCGCCGGTCAGTGACGCCATCGCCCTGCCGCTGCAAGCACTCTACGGCACCGACAGAGTCTACGTGCTGGACGATGGCCACATGAAGGGGCTGAAGGTGGAGCGCCTGGGCGAGATCCACGCCATCGACCGGGAGCGGCGAATACTGGTCCGAAGCGATCAGCTCAAGCGCGGCGACCGCGTCATCGTTACCCAGCTGCCAAACGCCATCGATGGATTGCGGGTGCGAGTGGTGGACGGCTGAGGACACCGACAAACCTCGACACGGCTATGAGAGTGCCTTCAAAGCCGCAGATGCGGTGTTGCGCCTCGCCGATGGAATTTTCGCGCTTGAAGGCGCCGCTTAGGCACGGGTCCGACGGCGCTTTTTTTCGACTACGTCCGAAGCGCATTGCTTTAAATCAAATCACCTCGGCGGCGCGCAGTGCAGCCAGCTCCTCGTCGTTGACCTCGAGCAGCTCGCGCAGCACTGCCTCGGTGTGTTCGCCGAGCAGCGGCGGATGCTGACGATAGGTCACCGGCGTTTCCGATAAACGGAGTGGACTGGCGATGATCGGTGCGCCGCCCGGTCCAGCGAGCGGGTGATTAAGCTGCTGAACCATTTCCCGCGCAACAACGTGCGGGTCGGCGAACACCTGCTTCAAAGTATTAATGGGTCCGCAGCCGATTCGTAGTTTCTCCAGCTCGTCGAGCCAGTAGGCGGAGGACTTCGCGGCAAAGATCGGTCGCAGGCGCGCCACCGTCTCCCCCCGGTTGGCTACCCGGGCAGCGTTGGTGGCAAACATTGGGTCATTGGCGAGTTCCGGCACGCCGACGAAGTCGCAGAATGTGCGGAATTGCGAATCGTTACCGATTGCCAACACGATATGGCCGTCGGCGGTCTCGAACACCTGATAGGGAACGATGTTCGGGTGCGCATTGCCGAGCCGCTCGACTTCTCCGGAGTAAAGATAGTTCATGCCCTGGTTGACCAGCCAGGCAACCTGGGTATCGAGCATCCCGATGTCGATGTACTGCCCCTGGCCGGTCACCGCGACGTGACGAAGCGCGGCGTTGATGGCAACGGCGGAGAACATGCCCGCCATGATGTCGGCGATCGGCACACCCACCTTCTGCGGCTCGCCATCGGGTTCACCGGTGAGACTCATGATGCCGCCCATGCCCTGTATCAGAAAATCGTAGCCGGGACGTTTCGAATAGGGACCCGTCTGTCCGAAGCCGGTAATCGAGCAGTAAACCAGCCTGGGTTGCTCGTCCTTCAGATCGTCGTAGGCGAGTCCGTACCTGGCGAGGTTACCGGTCTTGAAGTTCTCGACCACTACGTCAGCCTTGGCGATGAGACGGCGCACCAGTTTCTGGCCCTCGGGTTTCGTGAGATCGACGACGACCGAACGCTTGTTGCGGTTCGTGCTCATGAAATACGCGCTTTCGCTGGTCTTTTCGCCATGCGCGCCGCGAAGGTAAGGAGGGGCGAATCTGCGCGTGTCGTCACCGGTGCCAGGACGCTCGATTTTGATCACGTCGGCGCCTAGATCGCCGAGCATTTGTGTGCAGTACGGTCCGGCGAGCACCCGAGTCAGATCGACAACGGTGATCCCCGACAATGTGCCTGTTTGTGGCGCCATGAGTGTTCCTTGGAAAAAAGACGTCGAAAAGTACTTGTTTTAAATATTAAAGCCACGGGGCATCCAACCTTGGCACGCCGGGACACTGGAAGCACGTCGCTCTATGTGCGTTCATTCGCCCAGGCGCGGATAATTTTGGCGCAAGAGCGATTCACACGTTAATTTCGCCGACATCACCTGGCCCTCGAAACGCGCACCCGCTCGATAATCGAGTGACCGGGCTCGCGCAATGCTTTCGCCAGACTCCCGCTCCAGTCCCCGCTCGCGAGCACCCGGCAACCACCATCCGCCGTATCCAGTGAAACCGTGGCGAAGTCCGAAGAGAAGCGCCCGCCAAAGGCGGCGCGCGCAGGATGGCAACGCATCAACATGAGTTACGCTGCCGTGTGCCGGGCCTGACGCCTTGGATCAGGCGGCTGCCTTGTCCACCTTCGCGGCGCAATACTTGAACTCCGGGATCTTGCCGAAGGGATCCAGCGCCGGGTTGGTGAGCAGGTTGGCCGCAGCCTCGGCGAAACAAAACGGGATGAATACCATGCCTTCCGGAATCGCGTTATCGACGCGGCATTTGAGCTCGACGATACCTCGGCGCGTCGACACGCGGATGCGATCGCCCGCGCTCAGCCCCAGACGCTTCATGTCCCGGGAGCAAAGGCTCGCCACCGCCTCCGGCTCCAGGGCATCGAGAACGCTGGCACGCCGGGTGATGGCGCCGGTATGCCAGTGCTCCAGCTGGCGGCCAGTAGTCAGCACCATTGGATACTGATCGTCGGGCAGCTCGTCCGGCGGAACGATGCTCGCGGGAACGAGCTTTCCGCGGCCGTCCGGGGTCGGAAAGCCTTCGCCGAATACGATGTCGTTACCAGGCTTGTCGGGAGCGTCGCACGGATAGGTAACGAAGTTTTCCTTGAGAAGACGATCCCAGGTGATGTTGTCGAAGGAGCGCATCACCGTCGTCATTTCGGCGAATACGTCGGCGGGTCCCGAGTAGTTCCATTTAAGCCCGATGCGATTCGCAATCTCCTGAATGATCCACCAGTCCTGACGCGCATCCCCCGGCATCTCCAGCGCCTTTCGCCCGATCTGAACCTGGCGATTGGTATTGGTCACGGTGCCGTCTTTCTCGGGCCAGGCGGAGGCCGGAAGCACCACGTCGGCGTGGAACGCGGTTTCCGTGAGGAAAATATCCTGGACCACCAGGTGTTCCAGCTTTGCGAGCCCCTCACGGGCGTGCTCCGCGTCGGGATCCGACATAGCGGGATTTTCTCCCATGATGTACATGCCTTTGATGACGTCGCCGTGCACCGCATCCATGATTTCAACCACGGTGAGACCTTTCTGCGGATCAAGCGGTGCACCCCAGACGTCCTCGAACTTCTTGCGGATGTCTTCCACCTCCACCGACTGGTAGTCCGGGAACATCATGGGGATGAGGCCAGCGTCGGAGGCGCCCTGCACGTTGTTTTGACCGCGCAGGGGATGCAGGCCCGTGCCCGGCCGGCCCACCTGGCCGGTGATCAGCGAGAGCGCGATCAGACAGCGGGCGTTGTCGGTGCCGTGGACGTGCTGTGAAATGCCCATGCCCCAGAAAATGATGGCGCGCTCCGCTTTGGCGTAGGTTCGCGCCACGGTGCGAATAGTTTCTGCATCGATTCCGCAAATTCCTTCCATCTCTTCCGGACTGAAGTCTTTGATGTGGCGCTTCAGGTTCTCGAAGCCCTCGGTTTGCGCTTCCACGTACTGCCGGTCGTAAAGCTCTTCGGTGACGATCACGTGCAGCATGGCGTTCAGAAGCGCCACGTCCGTGCCCGGCTTGAACTGCACCATGTGGGTGGCATGTTTTCTCAACGCCTGCCCGCGCGGATCCATGACGATGAGGGTGGCGCGCTTAGCTGCCTGCTTGAAAAACGTTGCAGCGACCGGATGATTCTCGGTCGGATTGGCGCCTATGACGATGATGACGTCCGAGTCCTCGCAGGCCGTGAAGGGCGCGGTCACGGCGCCCGAGCCGATGCCCTCCAGCAGCGCGGCGACCGAGGATGCGTGACACAGCCGGGTACAGTGATCAACGTTATTGGTTCCGAAACCGGTGCGCACCAGCTTCTGCACCAGATACGCCTCCTCGTTTGATCCCTTGGCGGAACCGAATCCGGCAAGCCCTTTGGAACCATCGCGGTCGCGGATGCGCTTTAGCCCCTCAGCGGCGCGGTCCAGGGCTTCCTCCCAGGTGGCCTCGCGGAAATGGGTCAGAAGATTGGCCGGATCGACTTCACAATCGGCATGCTTAGGCGCGTCGTCGCGGCGAATGAGCGGCGTCTTGAGCCGGTGAGGGTGCTTGACGTAATCAAATCCGAAACGACCTTTGACACAGAGGCGCTTGTGGTTCGCGGGTCCGTCTCGACCCTGCACCGCGATGATCTCGTTGTCCTTGACCTGGTAGGCGATCTGACAGCCGACGCCGCAGTATGGACACACGCTGTTGATCTCTTCCAGCTCGAGTCGCTTGTCGACGCCTTTTTCGTCCACCAGCGTCGCTTCCATCAGCGCCCCGGTGGGACAGGCTTGCACGCACTCGCCGCAGGCGACGCAGGTGCTGGCGCCCATAGGGTCGTCAAAGTCGAAGACGATCTTCGATCCGATGCCGCGGTACGCCATTCCGATGACGTCGTTGACCTGCACTTCCCGGCAGGCGCGAACGCATAAATTGCAGTGAATACACGCGTCCAGGTTGACGCGCATGGCGGGGTGGCTCGGATCCGGCGGCGGAAGCTTGCGCTTGGGAAAGCGGCTTTGGCTGACCGAGATCGAGTCCGCCCACTGCCACAGCTTTGAATCGTGCTCGTGGGCAGCCTCCCGGTCGGGCTGATCCGCCACCAGCAGCTCCATTACCATCTTGCGTGAGAATTCGGCTCGTTCACTTTCCGTACGCACCTTCATGCCTGATGTCGGCTTGCGGATGCAGGATGCCGCGAGCACGCGCTCGCCCTCTATTTCAACCATGCATGCTCGGCAGTTGCCGTCGGCGCGATACCCCGGTTCGGGTGAGTAGCAAAGATGCGGTAGGCGAATTCCAGTGCGAAACGCGACCTGCCAGATGGTCTCGTCCGGCCCGGCTTCCACCTCGAACCCGTCCAGGGTGAAACGGATAGGCTCGCTCATGAGATGTCCTCGCGAAAATGCTTCATCACTGACTTTATGGGATTTGACGCGGCCTGGCCAAGGCCGCAGATCGATGCGTCCGACATGGCCCGCCCAAGCTCCTGCAACAAGGGCTCGTCCCATTTAGGTTCGACCATTAGCTTGACTGCCTTCTCCGTGCCCACTCGGCACGGCGTGCACTGACCGCAGCTCTCGTCTTCGAAAAATCGCATCAGGTTCACCGCCGCATCCTTGGCGCTGTCTTTGTGGCTCAAAATCACCACCGCGTGCGATCCGACGAAACAGCCGTGTTTTTCCAACGCGCCAAATTCCAGCGGCAGATCCCCCATGCTTGCCGGCAGGATTCCGCCGGACGCTCCCCCGGGCAAATAGCCCTTGAAGGTGTGCCCGTCGGCCATGCCTGCGCAGAATTCGTCGATGAGTTCTTTGACGCTGATCCCCGCCGGCGCGAGCTTCACGCCCGGTTCCTTGACCCGGCCGGAAACCGAATAGCTGCGCAGCCCTTTGCCGCCGTTTCGGCCGTGGCCGGCAAACCACTCCGGTCCTTTCTCCAGGATGTCGCGTACCCAGTAGAGTGTCTCGACGTTTTGCACCAGCGTCGGCCGGCCGAAGAGACCGACTTCCGCCACATAGGGCGGCCGGTGCCGCGGCAGTCCGCGCTTACCTTCGATGGATTCGATCATCGATGACTCTTCTCCGCAGATGTACGCTCCGGCGCCGCGACGCAGATGAATCTTGGTGTGACGGGCAAGCCCCGCCGATTCGAGCTTGGAGATCTCCTTCAATAGAATTTCACGCACGGCCGGATATTCGTCGCGCAAATAAATGTATACGGCGCTCGCTTGCACCGCCCACGCGGCAATCAAAACACCTTCTAGAAACCGATGCGGATCCCGCTCCAGGTAGTAGCGATCCTTGAACGTCCCGGGCTCACCCTCGTCGGCGTTGACGGCCATCAGCCGCGGAGCGGGATAGCCGCGCACGATGCGCCATTTACGCCCGGTGGGAAATCCGGCGCCGCCCAAGCCCCTCAGGCCGGCGTCGTCCAGGGCCTTGGCGACGCTGTCGAATTCCCGCTCGCCGCTAGTGCAGGCGCGCAGCAACGTGTAGCCGCGCTCAGCCACGTAGGCATCGAAGCCCCTGTACTCGGGGATCTCAGGATGCACCCGACCTGCCTTGACCGCGCTCAATACGGAATTCGTAGTGGCATCATCCACGTGATAGTGACTCACTTCGGCCACCGGCGCGGTGTCACAGCGGCCCATGCACGGCGCGCGAACCACGCGGAATTTTCCCTTGGCCTTTTTCTCCAGCGCGTCCAGCAGCGGCTTCGCGCCCATCATCTCGCAAGTGATGCTGTCGCAAACGCGCACGGTAATTGCCGGCGGCGGCGTTTCCCCTTCCTTCAACACGTGGAAATGGGCGTAAAAGGTCGCGGTCTCGTAGACCTCGGCCATGGGGATGCGCATTTCCTCTGCCAGCGCCGCCAGGTGCTGCGCAGAAAGGCAGTGATACTTATCTTGAATAAGGTGCAAATATTCGATCAGCAGGTCGCGCTGTCGCGGACGCTCGCCCAGCAGGCCACGGATCTCGTCCATCGCATCGGCATCGACCTGGCGACCCTTGGTTTGCGCGCGGCCGCGCCGAGTTCCCGATCCCGGGTGGCGCCTTCGCTTGAGTTCTTTTTGCTTGCCGGACATCGGCATCATTCCTTAATAGCTCTCGATCTGGCTGGTGGTATTTAACAATCAGTCAAAAAACGATGGCCGCGCCCGCGAGTTTTCGCCTTTTACTTGAGCGCGGCGGCCACGGTGGCGCCGATGACCGCCGGCGAATCCGGAATTCTAACCCCAGCTTTTTTCAACGCCTCGATTTTTTCCTCCGCACCGCCGCTGCCGCCCGAGATGATTGCACCGGCGTGACCCATGCGCCTTCCCGGCGGCGCGGACACCCCGGCGATAAAGCCGACGACAGGCTTCTTCGGTTTTTTCGCGCGTAGAAATTCGGCCGCTGCCTCCTCGGCGGTACCGCCGATCTCGCCGATGAGAAGGACGCACTCGGTCTCGTCGTCGGCGAGAAACAGCTCCAGACAGTCGACGAAAGACATACCGATGACCGGGTCGCCACCGATGCCGATGACGGTGGACTGCCCGAGCCCGACGGCGCTGGTTTGCGCCACGGCCTCGTACGTAAGGGTGCCGGAGCGAGAAACGATCCCTACTTTGCCGCGGCGGTGGATGAGGCCCGGCATGATGCCGATTCTGCATTCTCCGGGCGTGATGATGCCGGGAGAGTTTGGACCGATAAGCCTGGACTTGGATCCTTCGAGCGCGCGGCGCACGCGCACCATGTCGAGAACCGGGATCCCCTCGGTGATGCACACGATGAGATCCACGTTCGCGTTGATGGCCTCGATGATCGCTTCGGCCGCGTGGGCGGGGGGAACGAAGATGACCGTTGCATTCGCACCGGTGGACTCCACGGCTTCCGATACTCGATCGAAAACCGGCAGATACAAGTGTCGGCTGCCGCCTTTTCCCGGCGTGACGCCGGCAACCATCCGCGTCCCGTAAGCAATGGAGCGCTCGCAGTGAAAAGTCCCCTGGTCTCCGGTAATGCCCTGGCAGATCACTTTGGTAGCGGCGTTGACCAGAATAGCCATCAGCGCACCCCCGCGGCGGCGCGCACGACTTTTGTGGCTGCGTCGGCCAGGGTGTCGGCCGGAATAAAATTAACGCCTGTATCGCGGAGCGTCTTTTTGCCTAGATCTCGGTTGGTTCCTTCAAATCGGATCACCAGGGGCACTCGCCGGCTGATCGCCTGATAGGCGGATGAAATTCCCTCTGCCACGGCATCACATCGCGTGATGCCGCCGCCGATAACGTTGACCAGTACGGCCGCGACGCCGGAGTCGGAAAGGACCAGTTTGAATGCTTCGGAAATTTGCCCTCGGCTGGCCACCGGCGGCACATCAAGAAAATTCGCCGGCTTGCCGCCGCTGGCCTTGATCATATCCATGGTGGCCATGGCGAGCCCCGCGCCGTTGACCAGGCAGCCGATGTTTCCGTCCAGCTTGATGTAGTTGAAACCGTGGCGCGCGCGCTCCAGCCGGCCGGCGTCCTCACGGTCGCGGAGGTCGGCGATCTGCTTGTGGCGAAAAAGCGCGTTGTCATCAAAGCTCATCTTTGCGTCAAGCGCCAGCAGCTTCTGGTCGCGGGTCACGCCCAGCGGATTGAGCTCGATGAGTGAGGCGTCCAGATCGATGAAAGCTTCGTAGACGCCCAGCAGCGCGCGCTCCGCGGCCTCGGCCGCGGCGCCCTCAAGCCCGAGCTTTTCCGACACCGCCCGCGCATCGGCGGATGAAAGTCCCTCTTCAGGGTCGATGGCGAATCGGTCCACCTTCCCCGGGTGCTTGGCCACCTGCACCTCGATGTCGGTGCCGCCCTCGCGGGACGAGATCAGCGTGACCCGGGCGGTGGAGCGGTCGACGATCATCCCGACATAGAGCTCCCGGGTGACGTCGCAGGCCTCCTCCACGTAGACGCGGGTCACCGTGTCGCCCGTGGCCCCGGTTTGAGTCGTAGTTAGCCTGGTGCCAAGCATCTTGTCGGCGGTAACGCGCACGTCCGCAGCCGTGCTCACAATTTTCACGCCGCCCGCCGGTCCGCGATCCCCGGCGAGAATTTGCGCTTTGACCACGAAGCCGGAGGCGCCCAGATCATTTGCCACCTTTTCTGCTTCCTCCGGCGTGTAGGCGACGGCGCCACGGGGCACCCCGATGCCGTAGCGCGAAAGAATCTGTTTAGCCTGATATTCGTGGATGTTCATGCACGCCTCGAGGCACTAGCGGCCGGAAATTTTGAAATGTGCTGCGCTTGCGCTTTGGTACCGCCGCGGGTCGCGCGTTCCAGTGGCCGTTGCCCAATGCCGCTGTGTGAGCGGGAAAAAACCGGAATCTACCGTATACTGCCCGCCTTCCGCTCTCAATACTCAGCCCGGTATGGCCTCGCCTTCGGGTGGCTGTACTTCGGCGGGAACGAAGATTAAACTCGGCGTCTGGTATATGGCATAACGTATACCAGACAACCATCGACAACAATCCGTAGCAGGCGCCCGAGTAGCCACTCAAAGACGCTTCTGAGTATTAATCGGTGTAATCTAGCGCCCTGACGCGGTCAACGCGTCGCTTCAATACCTACCATGGGAACGCTGCTACCCAGCGCTCAATTTCGAGGAGGAAGTTCAATGAAAAACGTTAAAACATCCATCGTCGCCGGTGTCGTAGGCGCGCTGGTTCTGGTGACGGGCGCGCTCGCACCGGTCAAGGACGCGATGGCGGCATTTCAGCCCAAGAAGCCGGTGGAGTTCATCATCATGGCCGGCACCGGGGGCGGCGCCGATCAGATGGCTCGGTTGATTCAAAGCATTATCGAGAAAAACGATCTCGCCACCGTACCGTTCATCCCCATCAACAAACCCGGCGGCTCAGGAGCCGAGGCGCTGCGTTATCTCAAGGACAAGTCCGGTGACGATCACGTCGTGATGATCACGCTGAACAGCTTCTTCACCACTCCGCAGCTCAATCCCGGCCTCGGCGTTGACGTAAGCGAGTTTACGCCCATCGCGCGCATGGCCATCGATACGTTTCTGTTGTGGGTGACCAGCGATTCGGGCATCAACAACCTTGATGAGTACGTGGCCGCAGTGAAGAGCAAAGGCCAGGGCTGGAAGATGGGCGGGACCGGTCAGGGACAGGAAGACTCCCTGGTGACGGGAATGCTCGAATCCGAGTTCGGCTTCAAGGTGACCTACGTGCCGTTCCCGGGCGGCGGCACCGTGGCGAAGAATCTGATTGGCAAGCACATCGACTCCACGGTCAACAATCCCTCGGAGCAGCTCGGTTTCTATGAAGCTGGAAAATCACGGCCATTGATGGCGATGACTCCCGAACGGTTGCCACAGTTTCCGGACGTGCCGACCTCAGCTGAGCTTGGTCATCCTGAGATCGTCTACTTCATGCAGCGCAGCATCTTCGCACCGCCGAATATCTCCAAGGAAGTGCAGGCGTACTACATCGATGTATTCCGCAAGGTGTTCGACTCCAAAGAATGGATCGACTTCACCAAGAGCGACGGCTTGTTCCGCGACTGGAAGTCCGGTGACGAACTCGGCGAGTTTTACAAGAGCGAATACGCGAAACACACCAACCTCTTGAAGGCGATGGGCAAGCTATAAAGTTCGTTGGCCCTTTGATAGCAATTCTTATCGATACTTGAAAAAAAGGCGGAGGGGGCCCCCTTGACTGTTCGCACGGCCGAGCTGCTGATGGCGATCATCATGGGGGTCTTTTCCGTCTATCTCATGTGGAAGAGCGCTGAGCTCGAGATCGGCTGGGTCCCCGGCGAGGGACCCGGCGGTGGCGCCTGGCCCTTCTGGCTTTCCGCCGGCATGCTGATCTGTTGCGCGGCCACACTGTTTCGCTGGTTCATGCGAACCACGCCACAATCCCGCTCGAGCGAGTTGTTCATGGATCGGAAGACCTGGCAGATCTTTACGATCACCGCCGGATCGCTCGCCGTAACTCTTGGGCTGGTGTACTTCATCGGAATGTATTTTGCCCTGATGCTTTTTCTTTCGTTTTATCTCAGGGTCGTGGGGGCGCATTCGTGGAAAGTCGTTTTGCCGATTTCTTTTTTTCTTCCGGCAAGCGCTTTCTTCTTCTTCGAAGGCCTGTTGAAAATCATACTGCCCAAGGGATATGCGGAGCCTCTGTTCTATCCGCTTTACAGGCTCATTTACTGATAACCGTCCCGCGCCAAACCGGATCGCAGGACCTCGAAGCCGTAGAACGATAACGATAAGGAAACACAGCCGTGGAGATCCTTGATCTTCTGTTAGCCGGATTCGCCGAGGCGGCGACGCCTCAGAACCTCTTAATGATGGTGCTCGGCTGCATCATCGGCCTTTTTGTCGGCGCCCTGCCGGGGCTCGGTTCGGTTAACGGTGTTGCCATCCTGCTGCCAATCACTTTTCTGGTGCCGCCGAACGCCGCCATTATCTTCCTCGCCGCCGTCTATTACGGCGCCATGTACGGAGGCGCCATCAGCTCGGTGATGCTGGGAATACCCGGTGCCTCGACTGCAGTTGCAACAGTGTTCGACGGCCGCCCGCTGGCGATGCAGGGAAAGGCCGATTACGCGCTGGTGGCTGCGGCGGTGGGTTCTTTCTGTGGCGGCACCATCTCGGTGATTCTTTTCACTCTTTTCGCCCCGCCGCTGGCGGAATTCGCGCTCAAATTCGGGCCGGCGGAAGAGTTCGCTCTTATGATGCTGGCCTTCGCCACCTTCGTCGGTCTCGGCGGAGACGACATTCCGAAAACCTTGTTCTCAATCTGTATCGGACTGGTGCTGGCGGCGGTCGGCCTTGACGAAATTTCAGGACAGCCGCGGCTCATTTTCGGCGACATCACGGGTTTTTATCACGGCATCAATTTCCTCGTCCTTGCAATTGGCATCTACGGTATAGGCGAGATGCTGTGGACGCTCGAAATCACCCGCGGCGATGTGCAGGTGTCGCAGGCGGCGTTCAGCTTTCGCCGCATTATCGATGCGTTCAGGCAGCTCAAAGGTTCCATCGTCACCATCATCTCGTCGTCGTTCCTCGGCTACTTCGTCGGCATTCTCCCCGCGGCGGGGGCGACGCCCGCGTCGCTCATGGCCTACGGACTGGCAAAAAGCCTTTCCGATACCCCGGAAGAGTTCGGCAAGGGCAAGCTGTCCGGAGTCGCCGCGCCGGAGACGGCCAACAACGCGGCCAGCACCGGCTCCATGTTGCCCATGCTGACCTTGGGCATTCCCGGATCGCCAACCACCGCCATCCTGCTTGGGGGCATGATCATCTGGGGCCTGCGTCCCGGACCGCTGCTGTTTCAGAACCATCCCGACTTCGTCTGGGGCCTCATCGGCAGCCTCTATTTGGCGAATTTCTTCACCGTCATCATTAACATCGCCTTCATTCCCGCCTTCGTCGCGGTGCTCAGATTGCCGTTCACCATTCTCGCGCCGGTTATCTTCCTTCTCTGCATTGTCGGCGGTTTCGCGCCCACCCAGGACATGCACGACGTGTGGCTGATCTGGCTTTTCGGTTTGATCGGCTACCTGATGCGAAAGCTCGACTATCCGGTGGCGCCGGCGGTGCTGGCTATCGTTTTGGGACCGCTTGCCGAGCGGGCGCTCCGCCAGACTCTGGTGGGGGAGCGCGGCGATGTGATGATTTTCATTGAACGTCCCCTCTCCGCCACCTTCCTGGTGCTGGCGGTGATCTTGACCATCGTGCCCATCGTCAAGATGGCCAGGATCAAGGCCCGCCGGCGACGCGCCGCGGAGGACTCGGGTGGCTCCTGAAGGGAGATCGCGGGTTAAGACACCCCTCGGGTTGTGCGGGAAAGTGTTTGGTATACAATATACCAGCTTCGATCCGATGATTTAGAGACCACTCGGCTATGGCCACTGTTTCCCTCGACCTTGAGCGCGTAGACGACGGCTTCGTGCTGCGCGATCGCATCTACGAGTCGCTCAAAAAGGCCATACTCTCCGTCGACATCTACGGCGACGACTTCCGCCTGGACGAGCGCCGCCTCGCCGAGGACCTGGGCGTGAGCCGCACGCCGATACGCGAAGCCCTGGGTCGCCTAGAGCACGAGGGGCTGGTACGCACGATCCCCCGAAGAGGCGCTTTCGTTGCCCGCAAGTGCAAAAAAGAGATATTCGAAATGATCATGGTGTGGGCCGCGCTGGAAAGCCTGGCGGCGCGCCTCATTACCGAACGCGCAAGCGACCAAGAGATCGCCGGCTTACGCAAGATGTTCGCAACCTTCGGCGACGCGAAGGTGCAGGCCCGCATCGACGAATATTCCGATACCAACATCAGATTTCATCAGGCGCTCATTCAGATCAGCCACTGCGAGCTGCTGAACAAGATGACGGAGAATCTTTTTCTTCATCTGCGCTGGATCCGAACGCGCACCATCTCGGAAAAAGATCGCGCCAGCCAATCGATCATCGATCACATGAATATCATCGAGGCGCTGGAGACCAGAGACGCGGATCTCGCCGAACGACTCAGTAGAGAGCACACGCTCAACCTGGCCGCCCACGTGGCGGAAAACGTCCACTGGCTCGATTAAATTCGCCCGGCAATTTCGGTCTTTTGTGGACCGCCGGATAAGTACCGATTCAGGAGGTTTGAAAAATGTCCACTGCTGCAAAAGATGTCCGGGCCCGCGCCAATACCGCGGATGACACGCTCGCCAGGAAGAGCCGCGAGGGGAACGTCGTTTCCGGCGGGCACCTGGTCGCCAAAGCTTTGAAGAGCGAAGGTGTCGACACTATTTTCAGTTTGTGCGGCGGTCATATCATCGATATCTACGACGGCTGCATTGACGAAGGCATTCGAGTCGTGGATGTTCGCCATGAGCAGGTCGCCGCTCACGCGGCCGACGGTTACGCGCGACAGACCGGACGCCTGGGCTGCGTGGTCACGACCGCCGGCCCCGGGTGCACCAACGCGGTGACCGGCATCGCTACTGCTTTCCGCTCAGAAAGCCCTGTTTTGCACATAGGGGGTCAGGCGGCTCTTACACAGCACCGCATGGGTGGACTGCAGGATCTTCCCCACGTGGACATCATGCGGCCGATTACCAAGTTCGCCTCCACCGTCGCTTCGACCGAGCGGGTCGCGGACATGGTGGCGATGGCGGTGCGCGAGTGCTTCACCGGCGCGCCAGGACCGAGCTATCTGGAAATTCCACGGGACGTACTCGATCGGGAAATTCCGATGGACAAGGCCGTTATCCCGCAGGCGGGAAATTACCGCGCGTCGACGAAATCCATTGGCGATCCCGCCGATATCGAGCGTCTCGCCGATCTGCTGGTCAACTCCGAGCGCCCGGCGATCCTGCTGGGGCAGCAGGTATGGACGTGCCGAGGTCACAAGGAAGCCATCGACATGGTGCGCGGTCTGAACATTCCCGCGTACTTCAATGGCGCCGGGCGCGGCTTGCTGCCGCCGGGCGACCCCCATCACTTCAATCGAACCCGCAGGGACGCGTTCAACAAAGCCGACGTCATCGTCATTGTCGGCACGCCGTTCGACTTCCGCATGGGCTACGGAAAGCGCCTGAGCAAGGACGCGACCATCGTGCAGATCGATCTCGACTACCGCACGGTGGGCAAGAATCGTGACGTATCCCTTGGCATCGTTGGACATCCGGGGGCGGTGCTCAAGGCGGTGCACGACGCATCCAGCGGCCGCTCGGACAATCGCGCCAAGGCGCGCGAGGGCTGGCTCGAAGAGCTGAGGGCCCTGGAAAAGACCAAAACCGAGAAGCTCATGCCGTTGTTCAAATCGGAGAACAATCCCATTCACCCCTACCGGGTGGCCTGGGAGCTCAACGAGTTTCTTACGGAAGACACCATTTATATCGGAGACGGAGGCGACGTGGTCACCATCAGCGCCCAGGCGGTGCAGCCGCGCTCGCCCGGGAACTGGATGGACCCGGGCGCGCTGGGTTCACTTGGCGTGGGCACCGGCTTTGCCCTGGCTTCCAAGCTTGTGCACCCGAAAAAAGAGGTGCTGTGCTATTACGGCGACGGATCCTTCGGCATGACCGCTTTCGATATGGAAACCGCCAACCGATTCGGTGCGCCCTACATCGCGGTCATCGGCAACAACTCCGCCATGAACCAGATCCGATACGGTCAGATCGCCAAATACGGCGAGGAAAGGGGCGACATCGGCAATCTTCTGGGCGACATACCGTTCTCGAAGTTCGCTGAAATGCTGGGCGGCTACGGCGAAGAAGTGCGCGAGCCTGGCGAGATTGCTCCGGCGCTGCAGCGGGCCCGCGAGGCGGTCAACAGCAGCGGAAAGTCGGCGGTAGTTAATATCTGGGTAGACCCCAGGGAATACGCGCCTGGAACGAAAAATCAGACCATGTACAAATAGCTTCCGTTACATGGTTATTGGCGAGGCCAGAACCGGCCTCGCATCTTTCTAATCCGAAATCTCTGAAAAACCCATCAGTGGATTTTTCAGAGTCGCAAAGTGAAAAACGTGGTTACCACTTTGCTCACGTTTTCGGCACCTTGGAGGTGTCGAATACTGTGGCACATCCCTGTGCCACAGGAACCTCTGAATAAATCAGAGGTTCCGTTTTGTTATCTGCCCGAATAATGAGGTTTAGAAACGATGGGTAAAGCACTGGAAGGCGTTCGTATCCTCGACATGACACACGTGCAGTCCGGACCGACGTGCACGCAGCTGCTGGCGTGGTTCGGCGCCGACGTAATCAAGGTCGAGCGTCCCGGCGTCGGCGACGCCACGCGTGGTCAGCTACGCGATATTCCGGATGTCGACAGCCTTTACTTCACCATGTTGAACCACAACAAGCGCAGCATCACGCTGAACACCAAGAGCGACAAAGGCAAGGAAATCTTCACCCGGCTGATCGAGGAATGCGACGTCATGGTTGAAAACTTCGCCCCCGGAGCCCTGGATCGGATGGGCTTCTCCTGGGACCGCATTCAGAAGATCAATCCAAGACTCATTTACGCTTCCGTGAAGGGCTTCGGACCCGGCCCCTACCAAGACTGCAAAGTCTATGAAAACGTCGCCCAGTGCACCGGCGGCAGCGCCAGCACCACGGGCTTCGACGACGGCCCGCCGCTCGTCACTGGCGCACAGATCGGTGACTCCGGAACCGGGCTTAACCTCGCGCTGGGCATCGTCACCGCGCTGTTCCACCGCGAGAAGAGCGGCCGCGGCCAGCGCGTCGAATGCGCCATGCAGGACGGTGTGCTGAATCTTTGCCGGGTGAAGCTCCGCGACCAGCAGCGGCTCGCCCACGGGCCGCTGCACGAGTTTCCGCAATATCCAAACGGAACCTTTGATGACGCGACTCCGCGCGCCGGAAACGCCTCCGGCGGCGGCCAGCCGGGCTGGGTGGTCAAGTGTAAGGGCTGGGAAACCGATCCCAACGCGTATACTTATGTGATTGCCCAGGCGGCGGCGTTTCCTGCACTGGCCAAGGCTATCGGGCACGAGGACTGGCTCGAGGATCCCGAATGGAACACGCCTGAGGCACGGCTGCACAAGCTCGAGAAGCTATTCGAGGAAATAGAGAAATGGACCATGACCAAAGACAAGTTCGAGGTCATGGAAATTCTCAACCCGCTGAACGTGCCCTGCGGTCCGATCCTGTCGATGAAGGAGCTCGCGGAAGAGCCGTCGCTTAGAAAAACCGGCACGGTGATCGAAGTGGATCACCCGACCCGCGGCAAGTACCTCAGCGTAGGCAACCCCATCAAACTTTCCGCGTCGCCCGTGGAAGTGAAGCGATCGCCCCTGCTGGGTGAACACACGGAAGAAATCTTGAGGAACGTTCTCGGATTCAACGATGAGGAGATACTGGCGGCCCAATCTTGCGGCGCAGTGGGTGACGAACATGTCACGGCGGACGCCTTAAGGCTTAAATCGACTTCGTTCGGTTGACCAGGATACATTTGCCTAACGCTAAGTTCGATCACGCAAACGGCCAGCTCGGAGCGCAAGCATAATGCCCATTAAGACCCTTCTCATGCCCATTCGAGAGAGCGACACTAGCGCCGAGCTTATAGAAACGGGGCTGCTCGCGGCCAAGCAGTTCAACGCCCATCTGGATCTGCTCTACGTACATCCCGATCCCAAGCAAATGCTCCCCTACGCGACGCTCGGCCTCTCCGGCAGCATGAAGGCCTCGGTAATCGAAAGTGCCGAACGAAACGCCGCGGATCAGGCAAAGCAGCTTGAGAACCAGCTCGACGCGCTGTGCAAGCGTCACCACGTGCCGCGACAGCCCCGCGGCGAGAATCCTGCTACGGCGAGCGTTGCATGGGTCGAAGAGCGGGGTTTACGCAACGTGCTCATTGGACGCCTAGGCCGGCTGGCGGACCTGGTCATCGTGCCCCGGCCCTCGAGGGCTACTCCACCGCCAAGCTCTTTCGATGCCGCAGTGCGCGAGAGCGGGAGACCGGTGCTCATGGTGCCGCGAAAGACCGTGAGCGAAGTCTCTGCGAGAGGCGCTGCTATCTGCTGGAACGCGAGCAGGGAAGCGGCCCAGGCGATGGCGGCTGCGCTCCCTGTCCTACGTACCGTTGGCGCCGTTCACATTCTGTCTTCAGAAAAAGGGATGAAACAAAGGCCCAACGCCAACGAGGTCTCGAACTACCTCAAGTGCCACGGCATTGAGGCGAAGCCTTATGTGTTTAATGCCAAGGGACGCTCCGTCGGTGAAACGCTGCTGAGCGACGCGAAGTCGCTAGGCTGCAATCTCCTTATCGTCGGTGGCTACAGTCGCCCGCGTCTTCGAGAAATGGTTATGGGCGGCGTTACACGCCACCTTATCGAGCATGCTAATCTCCCCGTTTTTATGAAGCACTGACGTCGCGATCAGACGTAAACAATAAATGCGCGGTCGCGCGAAGGAGAAAAACGATGACAACTATCGTGACCGACAACTGCAAACGCTGCCGCTTCACCGATTGTGTTACCGTCTGCCCTGTCTCTTGTTTTCACGGCGATGACGAGATGCTCTATATCGATCCCGAGGAGTGCATCGATTGCGGCGCCTGTATCCCCAAGTGCCCGGTCGAAGCGATTTACGAAGATCCGATCCCCGAGGACAAGAAACAGTGGATTGAAATTAACGAGGAACGCGCCCTTATGTTTCCAGTGATACAAGACCAGCAGGATCCTTATCCGGGCGCGGAGGAGAGAAAAGCCGAGCTGGGATTTTGACCGGGGCCGCCAGGCCGTGGCCC
>Ga0224512_10000580_pt1 | contig 38029 bp, 36 predicted proteins | sample SF_May12_sed_USG_4_FD_169103 | JGI IMG/M metagenome (GOLD analysis project Ga0224512, IMG submission 169103) | Sediment microbial communities from San Francisco Bay, California, United States - SF_May12_sed_USGS_13 | ecosystem: Environmental > Aquatic > Marine > Sediment | place: USA... | reverse complement strand
GCGGCGCCGTTCCAGTAGAGCGATGCGGCCAGGTCGCGTCCGGCAAATTTCTCGATAACACCGTAATCCATGGACAGCCAGTGGGGTTTAGCCGCGACCAGCTTGTCGCGAACCTTGCGCAGGAGCGCCTTGTCGGTGGTGCAGGGCTCACCGCCCAGGTACATTATCGCGGAGCTGATGACGTCGTTCATTTCAGGGGCGACGTTTATCTTGCCCTTGAGCTCGTCCGGCGGGTCGAGGTAAATAGCTGCGGTATTGATGTCGCCCTTGTAGACCGAGGTATCTACGATCATACCGACGCTGCCCCACTGCCACGGCACCGAGTAATGGCGACCCGGGTCCCACACCGGGTTGGCAAACTCGGGCAGTACGTGCTTGAAGTTCGACATCTTGTCGGGACGGGTTTCCAGCAGCAGACCCTCGTCGATCCAGATTTTCATATAATTGGCCGACGGCACTACCATGTCGAAGCCGTGACCGCCGGCCTTGACCTTGGCGAGGGCACCCGAATTGGAGTCGTAGTCGGTGATCGTGACCTTGACGTCGTATTGCTTTTCGAACTTGCTGATCAGCTCCGGGTTGGTGTAGTTGCCCCAGTTGAACAAGTTCAGTTCTCCGGCGGCGGAGGCGGTGCCGGCTATGGCCGCCATCGCGATCGCAACGACCGAATTCTGTAAAAGGTGTTTCATGTTTCTGTCCTCAGTTTTTTTGTTGTACTAAATGTTGTGTCTTTCACGATTTCTTGCGATTGAGCAGGAAAATCAGGGACACCAGTATAATCGAAACCGCGAGCAATGCACTGGCAATTGCGTTCATTTCGGGGGTTATTACGCGGCGCAGCTGGCCCAGCATGTAGGTTGGCAGCGTGTCCTGACCCGCGGATTTGACGAACTCGGTAATGACCACGTCGTCCAGCGAGATCACGAAGGCGAGCATTGCGCCCCCGAGTATGCCCGGCCACAACAGGGGCAGGGTAACGCGTCTGAAGCAGCGCCAAGGGGTTGCGTACAGGTCTGCGGCGGCGGTCTCGAGGGTTTTGTCCATGTCCTCCAGCCTGGCGCGTATCGGCAGGTAGGCAAACGGGATGCAGAACGCGGTATGTGAGGCCACCAGGTAGACCAGGCCCTGGTACCCGGTCGCCTGCTTGATCGTCGCAAAAACTATCAGCAAGGCCACCGCGGTGACGATCTCGGGTACCATCAGCGGCTGATTGATCATCGTGTAGATCGCCGTCTGACCGCGAAAAGGACGCGTGCGGGTGGTGCCGAGCGCGGCCATGGTCGCGAGTATGGTCGAGTAAAGCGCCGCCTGTAACGCAATAATCAGCGACAGCAGGGTTGCCTCCTGCACCTGGTCGTTTTCCCAGGCCGAGAAGTACCAGCGAATCGAGATACCTTCCCACAGCGCCAGCGACGTTCCCGCGTTGAACGAATATCCCACCAGCGTAACAATCGGTGCATACAGCATCAGGAAGCAGGCGATCGCGATAAATGTGAATCCCGGCAGCTTATAGATCGAAAACAGCCTGTTGCGAGAGAACCAGCTAGTCATTGCGTTCCCCCGATCGTTGCGCGTAGCGAACGTAAACCAGCAGGGTCGTCATGACGATTATCAATAGCGCGATCGACAGCGCCGCTCCCAGCGGCCAGTTCTGTCCCTGGTCGAACTGCAGCTGGATAAGGTTACCGAGCATCAGGTTCTTGCCGCCGCCCAGCACGCGCGGCGTGACGAAGGCCCCCAGCGAGGGAATGAACACGAGGATGGAGCCGGCCACGATGCCCGGCTTGATCAACGGGATAATGACTCGACGCAACACGCGTAGCCGGGTTGCGTACAAATCGTAGGCCGCCTCGACCAGGTTGAAGTCGAGTTTTTCCATCGACGCGTACAGCGGCAGGATCATCAGCGGCAGGTAGACGTAAGTCATGCCGATCATGATCGCGAAATCGGTGTACAGCATCTGTATCGGTTCGTCGATGACACCGGTGCCGACCAGCAGGTTGTTGATCAGGCCGTTGTTGCGGATCAGCTCCATGATCGCGAAGGTGCGGATCAGCAGGTTGGTCCAGAAGGGTATGGTAACCAGGAAAAGCCAGAAGTTGCGGTTTTTACGTTCGCGCGTGGCGATAAAATAAGCGGTCGGGAAGCCGATGATCAGACAGGCAACGGTGGTCATGATCGATAGCCTGATCGAGCGCCAGAACACCGACAGATGCGCGTCGGCAAATCCCAGTTCGTCGGTGAAAATGTCGCGCACCATGAAAACGTTGAACCAGCCGTCGAGCGACCATTGGTACTTGACGCCGCCGTAATTGCCGGCCTCCAGAAAGGAGTAGAACAGCATCACCAGCAAGGGTCCCGAGGCGGCGAGGAAAAGCACCAATAGCGCCGGCGCGCATAGCAACAGGTTTTTCCTGACCTCCTGGCTGCGCGCAACCAGTTCGTGTTGCGAGAGATACCTGGATTCATGGGACATGGGCGAGGTACCTAGTCTCGTAAAATCTGTACGGCGCCTGGATCGAACTTGATGCCGACGATTTGGCCGATCTGCCAGTCACGACGGTTGGCGCCGCTGTTTTGTACCTTGGCGACGAATTCCTCGTCTGGACTTAGCTCGATGTGAAAATGCGAATCGGTGCCCGAGTACATGATATTGGATACCGTGCCCTGCAAATCGGCCTCGGCCAGGTTTTCGGTTAGCGTGGCCTGCTCGGGTCGCACCGCGATATTGACTATTTGCCCGCAGTCGTTATCGGTGGGATGCGAAGTCAGGGTTTTCCCGGAGGGCAGTTTAAGTAACGAGGTTTCCGGACCAGATTCGATCAGTTCCGCGGTCAGAAAGTTGGTGTCGCCGATAAAATCCGCGACGAAACGTTCGGCGGGACGATCGTAGATATCGCTCGGACTGCCGACCTGCAATATTTTCCCCCGGTTCATGACCGCCAGCCGGTCGGACATGGTCAGCGCTTCTTCCTGGTCGTGGGTGACGAAAATAAACGTGATGCCGGTTTCGAGCTGCAGGCGCTTGAGTTCGATCTGCATACCCTTACGCAGCTTGTAATCGAGCGCCGACAGCGGTTCGTCGAGCAGCAGTACGCGTGGATGGGGCGCCAGCGCGCGCGCCAGCGCCACGCGTTGTTGCTGGCCACCGGATATCTGGTCGGTGCGACGATCGCGCAACGACTCCATTTGCACCAGTTGCAGCATTTCCGCGACGGTCGCGTCGATCTCGGTTTGTGGCTTATCCTGCATCGCGAGACCGAAGCCGATATTTTGGGCTACCGTCAGATGCGGGAATAGCGCGTAGTTTTGAAACACGGTGTTGACCGGGCGCTTGAACGGCGGGAGATGCGAGATCTCCTCTTCATGCAGCAGAATGCGCCCGGCGCTGGGGTGCTCGAAGCCGGCAATCAGCCGCAGCAGCGTGGTCTTACCACAACCCGAAGGCCCCAGCAGCGTGAAAAACTCGTTTTCCCGAATCTCTACCGAGACGTTATCGAGCGCGGCCACCTCGTCCTTGCCATGGCCGAATATCTTGCTGACCCCATCGGCCGTGATTGCGACTTGGTCAGTCATTTTGCCTGAGCCCTGTGATCATGTTTCTGATTGTTTATTATTGGCGTTTGTAAGCCTGCGAACGACTTATCATAACAATACTCGCAATTCAGGAAACAAATTTTTTGAGGGCGATTGTATAACACCGGCTGCAATTAACGTCGTGTATACCGGGATCATGCATGAATCTATCGATTTCGACAGGTAACGACCAGGGTCGCGTATACTATCCAGGTTATCGTTAACCGGGAGTCAATCATGTCGGTAAGCGTCACCGGGCCCGTGGCCGAGGACCGCGTTCAATGGGAGTTGCTATACCACGGCTATGCAGAGTTTTACCAGGTGCCGATGAACGATCAGATACTCGACACGGTGTGGGGCTGGATACAGGATAGCAGCAATCCATTTTTCGGCCTGATCGCGAAAGACGGGGACGGCAGGGCGCTGGGATTGATGCATTGCCGGCAGATGCCGTCGCCCCTGCGCGGAGCGATGGTGGGATTTCTCGATGATTTATTCGTCTCCCCGGAAGCGCGCGGCCAGGGGGTGGTCGAAGATCTTTACAGGGCCCTGAATGCGCTCGGTAAAAAACAGGGCTGGCCTTTCATCCGCTGGATTACCGCGGAGAACAATTATCGCGGCCGCGCGATTTACGACCGGCTAGCCGACAGGACCCACTGGGTTACTTACCAGATGCAAATCAAATAACTACAGGGACACAATACTTAATTCATCGACACTTGGTAGAAGCCCTCTCAGCGACCGCCGAATTAAGTATTGTGGCCCCGTAATTTGTGTTGCAGCGGTGATATCACGGCGTGTAGCTGCAGAAGATCTTCTTGACGTAAGTATCGTTCTGCCACTGGTAACCCATGCCGATCGGCACCAGGAAGGTATCGCCTGCGGTGAAATTGAATACCACACCGTCGGCGTTGGTAATCGAACCACTGCCCTCGAGAATATGCATCAGTTCGGACCTTTCGATGGTAGCCGGAACGCGCCGCATAGGGCTGCAATCCCAGATACCGGCCTGGAATTTGCCGCCGGGATCGCGGTACAGCGTCAGCCATCCCATGTCGGGCACCTCGCTTTCGTACACCGCCGGATCCTGCCCGGTAATCGCGGGCAGCTTGGCGTCGGGATCGACGCGTATCGGCTGCAGTTTCGGATCGGCGGTCAGCGGATGGCCGGGATTATCGTGTATTGCCCAGTACTTGAGTGCGTACTCGTCCTGGCGCCAGATGCAGGGCGTGCCTTGCGGCAGGATGAAACTGTCACCGGCGCGAAACCGTTCGATTTTACCCGATTCATGCTCGATGATGATCGATCCCTCGAGCACGATCATGAACTCGTCGGTCTCGTAGGGAGCGGGTAGCAGTTCGTGCGGCGTGCAATCCCAGACGCCGGAGGTAAAAATTCCACCCGCGGTATCGTGATAAGTGTGCCCGCGCTGCAGCGGGTTTCCCGAGTAAAGTATATCCTGCGAGATCGGATCCCAGTCCTGCAGGCCGGTCCCGGGAGCCCCGCTGCGGTCGTACTTGATCACGGTCAGGTCAGCCATCGCAAATCCCCTAATTATTCGCCAAAAATATACCACAAACGGGGTCGCGATCGATGCGTATTTGACCCGCGATCGTCACCCGGTATCCGGGTCCTGCGGTGTCATGCGCGATTTTCCGCTTTTCCAGGCACGCAATCGGGTAATCCCGGGTTCCAACTTTTATCGTTTATGGCATAGTCCGAGCATCGATCAAGAGGTGGATATGAAAGTCATCAGTTACAACATTCAGTTTGGCCGGGGCATGGATGGCGCGATCGACCTGGTACGTACCTGTCGCGCCATTCGGGGCGCCGATATCGTTTGTCTGCAGGAAGTCGATCAGCACTGGAAACGCAGCGGCGAACGGGACCAGGCTGCCGAGATCGCGGGATTGTTGCCGACCTATTACCACGTTTACGGTTCCAGTTTCGACGTCGATGCGAGCGCCCATTCCGCCCACGGCGCGGTCGTCAATCGCCGGCGGCGGCACGGCAACATGATTTTGTCGCGATGGCCGATATCGAGCATGCGGATTTTCAACCTGCCAAAGCAGCACTTCGCCGACAGCTTCAACATGCAGATGACCTTCGTCGAAGCGGTTATCGATGCCGCGGGCGGCGCGCTGCGGGTATATAACTATCACGCCGGCTACCTGCGGTCGGAGGAGCGTTTCGAGCAGGTAGAATGCCTCGCCGACCGGTTCCAGCGATCACCGCACGAGCAGGGAGCCTGGTCCGGCAAGCCGGATATCGACGGCGACGACTGGAGCAATTGGCGCCCGGCCCCGGCAATGCCACGAACCGCGCTAGTTTGCGGCGACTTCAACGCCAGCCCCGACACCGAGGAGTATCGTCTGCTGATCGAGCGAACCGGGCTCGTCGACTGCTGGTCGCTTGTCGATGCCGCCAATCAACGCGTGACGACGCTGAAGCACGCCCCAAGCCCGGATAAGCGGGTAAGCGGGAAGGTCGACCATATTTTCGTGACGCCGGATCTGCGCGATTGCGTGAAAGCCGCGGTGATCGACGATGACGCGGACGGTTCAGACCATAAACCGGTCCAGGTTGTGCTAGACCTAGCGCGACAGGGCTTTTCTGACCGATGAACTGCAGATAACCTTGTTGTGCCTGACGTATTCCTCGTGGTTATCCTCGACCCGGGAAAGGTCGTAGACATAGTTGACCATGGTACCCAGCGAACGCGCCATGCCTTTTTCCGCCGGATTGCCGAGGATGTTGATACGTTCCAGTATCGCGCCGTTCTTGAGGTGAAATCTTGCCACCGGATCGAGTGGCTTGCCGCGGCTGTTCTTTTGCTCGAGCAGGTAGTTCGCGGCCAGCTTTTCGAGTTCGTGCCTCAGGTCTTCCCCCGCTTTTGCATCGAATTTGTCGAGCAACGTCGCTATTTCGCCACGCTCGCCGGCCTGCCGCTCCAGCCAGCCACGAAATCCTGGCAGCGGTGAAATTGTGGAAAAGGTCTTCAAATGGGGAAAACGCAGCTTGAGGCTGGTAGCGACCTGCTTGATCAGGAAATTTCCAAACGAGACCCCGGCAAGCCCCGCATGACAATTGGATATCGAGTAAAAAATTGCGCAGGAGGGGTTATCGGGGGTTTCGGTATCGGTGTCGCGCTGCAGTATCTCGCCAATGCCACGCGGGATCCTGTCGGTCAACGCCACCTCGACGAATACCAGCGGTTCGTCTTCCATCGAAGGATGAAAGAAGCCGTAGCAGTAACGATCGGCGGGCTCCAGCCGTCTACGCAACTCGGACCAGTTCTCGATTTCATGGACCGCTTCGTAAGCGATAATCTTTTCGAGAATATGCGCCGGCGTGGTCCAGTCGATGGGTTCCATCATCAGGAAGGCGCGGTTGAACCAGGCGTTGAACAGATGGCGAAAATCGGTATCGATCCTGTCGAGCTCCGGTCTATCGCGCATCGCCGCGAGCAGGTGCTCGCGCATCTTGACGAGGCGGCGGGTACCGCCGGGGGCGAGGTTAATACGGCGCAATAACTCCTGCCGCCGGGGTTCGGAAGCGGCGGTGACCCTCATTAGATTGCGGGCGTCGGGATCGCTCTCGTAATCCTTGACCGCGGTCTTGATAGCCCCGACGTCGATATCGTAATCAATTTTCAGCAGCGTGAAGAAATCGAGCCTTGCGGATGCGGACAGATTTTCATAGGCGTTCAGGATGCGTTCGGCCAGCAGCAGGCTGGAAAATTCGCCGTCGGAGTCCATCATCATCGCGCACAGGGATTCGATGCTCTCGGTTTCCTCCTTGAGCAGGTGCTTGCGTACCACCGTCGGCGCCCATTTCGAAAGGCGCAGCGAAGGCATCAGATCATGGAAAAACTGCATTGGTTCAGTAACGCATATACGAAAGCTGCCAAGTGTAACGCATCCACATCGACTTAACCGTTATAACATCGCGGTAATGTATCGTAATTTTGCGTTTCGACTAACGCGGCGGTCGCGGCGGGCAGCAGGTCACGAATATAGTCCTGCAATCTGCGTAATTCCTCGCTGTTCCGCCACCATTCGGGATCGACCTGGTTCATCGCCAGGCTGGCAGGTGGCGGCATCGGAGATTTTTTCCAATGCTGTGCGTCTTTTTGCCACATCGACAGACGATGCGAAATACGCGGCGCGCACTGCTGTAGCCGTGCCTCGATTGTTGCGCTGTCACCGTGCAGGAATCCTGGCGGCATCGGGGCGTTGCCGCTGTGGCAGCCGGCGCAGAAACGATACATAACCTGCAGCGCGGAGCCTGTCGATAACGGATCATGCGCGCCGTCAGCCAAAGCAGCTGATTCGTGCTGCACGACCTGCGGCAGCCCTTGTGGCGTCGGCAACAGGTCGGCGTAACCGCGCTCGTCTCCCAGTTTTTTCAGCAACGCCTGCATCAATCCGACGCCCTGGATCGGTTTTTTCTCGAACAGGTCGTGCCGGCCGCTTGCAGCGTCTGCCAGCATGCTTTCGATGGCGGCCTCGACGGCGCCAAGATCGTCGCTGAGCTCGAGGCTGGCATCGAGCAGCGTTCCCGGTTGTGGCGGCGACACGGGCAGCTCGATTTTAAAATCTGTGATGATGCGGTTGTCCCACAGGCGCGCCGCGAGCCGCCGGTTGGTGTTGCGTAGTTCAAGCCGCAGCAGGTACTGGTCGGGTTTGTCGAGGCTGGCGAAGGCCTGAACCCTGGCCCAGCCCGCGGTGCCGGTTATCAGCAGTTTTCCCTGTCCGGGCCCGGGCGAGCCGTCCGCTTTGCTGATCTCCCCTTCGATCGTAATCCGGGTATCGCCGGCGTTGATGAAACTGCAATCGACGTAGGTCCATTCGATTTGCGTCGCCGCGTGCCTGAATTCGAGACTGCAACTACCCCGCAGCGTCTGTCGCGGCACGCGACCCTCCCTGATCTGTCGAACCAGCAGCTTGTTCAGGTAGACGAGATCCTGGTATAGCAGGAATTGCTCTCCTATGCCCTGTATCGAACGGCGCAGGGCAGGCTTATAGGACCAGTTTGCCAGTAACGGACGCAGGTTCAGCGGATCCTGCAGCGGGTGTAGCCGGTCTTCGTCCGTGTCCGTCGGCGGTTCGCGATCGTCTATGTCGGCGCTCGGGACGGGCATGCCGTCGGGCCAGCGTCGTTGCCAGCTTTGCTGCAACAGCGGCAACAGGGTTTTCTCGATCAGGGCGGATCGATACTTGGGCCGTGGGATCGCGGCTATGGCCTGCTGCAGCACCGCCAGAAAAAGTCCGGCGCGGCAGGCCCGGTTCCGGTTTTCGTCTTCACCCGCGTCGCAACCGTTTTGCCAAACCTTTTGATAAGCCTCCAGCAGCCCGGCCTGATCGGTTGCGAAATCGAAGCGGGCGGCGTCTCCCTTGTCGGCCCACACCTCGATACCGTGAAAACTCTTGTGGTAGGCCGCGATCCGCTCGGCTACCTGGTTGTTGAAATTGGATTCGCGCCAGCGGGGACGCGCGAATATCGTGGCGGCGTTCTGGTGGCAGCTGGTGCACAGGCTGCGATTGGCGTAACGTACCCGCGGCTTCTTGCCGGCAGCGTAATTCTCGACGATCTGAAAGTCGAAACGACCTGCCGCTTCGTTGTAGCTGATAACTTCGATCGACTGCGATTTTTCCTGGTAACCAAGGAATAACCGGTTCTTGACCAGCGCCGGGGTCCTCGAATCCTGGTCCAGCGCGACGACGATACGCGGAAACTCGTAGTAATGCGGTCTCGCCGCCTCGCGTTGCAGCGACCTGCCGCGCGGAATCAGCACCTTGACCAGCGGGGATCCGGAGTCTGGCGCGTAACCGGGTAGCCTGTGCTCGATACGTTGCAACAGGTCCTCGAAAGGATAGGGTACGTCGTGCACGTAACCGTTGCCGGCGGGCTTGCTGAAAATTCGATCGAACAGGGAATAGCCGTGTTGCGGCAGGTCGCCGCAAACGACGAGGCGCGGGAACAGCAGCAGCGGCAGCAGCGCGGGTAGCAGGCAGCGAGTAATCATAAACTACAGAGTCTAATGCCAGGCGAGCAGTTCCCCAAGTGCTGTTGCCTGAAATGAACGGCCCTTCACAGGAGGGCCGGCAGCGGCTCGTTACTGATAGATGATTTCCGCGGTAAAATTGATCGTGGTGTCGTCGTAGTTCAGATGCGATTTAAGTTCCTGCCATACCGATTCTGAATTGATGATTCTGACGTGATCGCAGTTCTTGGTAATCAGCAGTTTGGTCATCGGGTACTTGGCACAAAATCTTATCGAATCCGAAATGGCGCTTTCGCTATCGGATTCATCGTGCGCGATCACGGTGACGTCGCCGTATTTGTCCAGGTTGCGCGCCAACTCCAGTTTCTCATACTCGCCGCGGTATGATTTTGCGAAGCGGTTGGCGTATTGCTTGATCAGGTCGGCATGGAGCCTGAGTTTCACCAGCTTCTTCAGGAAAAACAGCTTGTAGTTGAATACCGGCGAAATCAGAAACAGGGATGCGTCCCTGACCAGCGCGCTGCGCGCGGTTGCGATCGCGATGCAGCCGGTGGAATGACCGACGATGGCGGCCAGCCCGTCGTTCGGGCGGGATTTAACGTGCTTCAGGACTTCGTTTGTGGTATCGATCGACTGATGCAGGGTGGCCGGTTTTTGCTCGCTCTGCCCATGCCCGAGATGGTCGAACGCCAGCGCGGTAAAGCCGCACTGGGCCAGGCCACGCATCAACGGGAAAAACTGCGCGGCCCCTCCACCCCATCCATGCACGAAAACGACGGTCGGCCCTCTGCCGGTCTGGTAGACCTTGATCGCACCGTCGTTGGTCTTGATATCGGACTCGACGAAACCACGCGGCAGGCGCAACGGTTTGGCGTCTTTGGCTTTTGGAACGAACAGCATTGCGTCGATGCGGCTATTCGACCAGCGAGGAGCTATCTTATTGATTAAGCTCGAGTTTTTCTTGGCTATCCGGGTAAACAGGGTGCCGAAGCTGGAGTTTCCCGGAGCCGGCGCAATTTTCTCCATATCGGTTTCGACCTCCTTTATTATGGCTATAAATAATAGCTGAAATCGGCATCGCTGATATGGCCGGCGAGGGTAAATAAGTCACATTGGGGTTGGAAAAAATGTCCATTGCCGACCTCGAGGCGCGCCTTCGGGAGGATCGTTAAATGAAAGAATCGCGGCAGGAGGCGATCCGGAAGACCGATAATATGCCGACCGATGACCAGGCGGCGGGCGCCTTGGCCACCACGCCGATTGCCTCAGGACCAGAGTTCGGCTGGTTCCCGGTATCCAGTCAACACGCCCCGGGTATTGGTAATCGGTACCCGACGGCGCGTCGCGAGCGCTTCCAGGTCGTCGGCCTGCAACGCGCCGAGATGCTCCAGCACCGCCAGCACCGCGACCTCGGCGGCTTCGCGTGTGCCGTCGTCGATCTTGAGCGCTATTCCGAGACCCTGTTCCGGCAGGGCGGCGCTAAATACGCCGTCCGCACCGGTTTTTACCAATACCCTGCGCCCCGTCAGCTCCATGATTTCGGTGCACAGCCGTCCGCTGCCAGCGACCATGAACGGATTGGCCGCGATGGCCGCCGTAATACGTGCTATTGCGTCTCCCCGCTCGGCGCTTAAATCATCCGGCGCCGCAACCCTGGCGAAGGCGGTAGCCATCGACCTGAGCGGCATGGCGATGACCGGAATCCCGCAGCCGTCGTAACTCCACGGCAGCGCGCGCATGTCGATACTCGCCATCTCGCCGAGGGCATCGAACCATCGCTGTTGCGCAGGGTGCTCGCGCCCGATGTAGCCGTGGGTTGCCTCGCCGAGGAAACGGGCCGTCGTCAGCATGCCGGCATGCTTGCCGGAGCAGTTATTGTGGATTCGCCTCGGGCTGACCTGATTGATTAACAGCGCCGCAGCCGTCTTGTCGTGCAGCGGCGGGTGCGCGCCGCATTCGAGCGCGTCGTCGTCGAGGTCGATACGGGCAAGCCAGCGATGAATGGTCTCGGTGTGTTCGGGCTCGGCGTTGTGCGACGAACAGGCCAGCGCGATTTCGGCGTCGCTGAGCCGGAAGTGATCGGCGGCGCCGGTTTCGACCAGCGGTAGCGCCTGCAGCGCCTTTATCGCGGAACGCGGGTATACCAGCGCGGCGGTATCGCCCCAGCCGTGCACGAGGCGGCCGCGTGGATCGCATACGGCGATCGCACCGCGGTGGCGATTCTCGATAATGTCGCCGCGCAGGGTATTTGCCAGAATGGGATTTGTCATCTTCGTACCATAAACGGCCGTATTCCGAATGCTGTTTATTATTCTATCGGAATCGGGATATTCTCCAAAACCTGTTGCTAACGACAAAGTAAAGCTGTCCGTATTAATCGTTTTGTCTGGATCTGGGCCACAGCACCGGAAACCAGTCCTCGCGCAGCTTTTGCCCGTCGGTCATGCCGTGGCCGGGATAGGGCGGCGAGGTGCGATCCTGCCGCTCGACGTAGCGGGCATCGTCGCCGACCCAGCGCATCGAGAAGGCGCGCCGGCGACGTTTCTGCAAATTGCCGCGCGCGCCGTGCACGGTGCGAAAATCGAATAGCACCGCGTCTCCCGGCTGCATTTCCCACTCGAGAATAGTCTCGCCACAGCCAGGATCGTCGAGGTCGGGCAGGGTCATATATCGATCGTTTTGCGCGCCGTAGAACTCGGTGTGGTCCAGCCATTTTACCGGCAATACCAGCTTTGGCCAGCGTTGCGAGCCTGCCACCAGGCGCAGGCTTTCGTTTCCTGTAACCGGATCCAGCGGCAGCCAGAAGCTGACGGTTTGCGTACCGTCGACAAAATAGTAGGGCGCATCCTGATGCCAGGGCGTCGGCTTTGCCGTGTCCGGTTCCTTCACCAGCACGTGGTCGTGAAAAAACTGTGCGGTTTGCGAACGCATGATCGCGGCCGCTAATTCGGCCGCACCCGACTCGGTAATGAAACGCTGAAATTCGGGGATTCGCTGCCAGTTGCAGTAATCGTCCCAGAAACGGCCGTCATCTCTGTCGACCACGTTTTCGGAAAAATACGGTCCGGGGTCGTCGTGGTTGCGTTGCACACCGTTGCGCAGCAGTTCAATCCAGTCGACGAAGATGCCGCGCAGGCAGACCGTGCCCAGCTCCGCGTAGGCGTCGCAACAGGCGTCGTTTATCGCGTCAAAGGTTTCCTGCATTTTTCAAGCGGTTCGCCGCGCCGGTAAACGGAATCGCTGGATCGTAATCATCGCGACGCCGATGATCGCGAGGCAACCGCCCAGTGCGACGAGCGGGGTCAGAGTCTCTCCGAGAAAGAATATACCGCCAAACACCGAGGTTACCGGGAGCAGCAACAAAAAAGGCATGACCTGGTTGACGCTGTAGTGTCCGAGCAGGCGATACCATATCGCATAGCCGAGCGCAGTCATGACGAGGCCCAGATAAACGACGGCGCTCCAGGTGTTCAGCGACGCGGTCTCGATTTGCAGGAACTGGTCGCTTTCCAGCAGGAACGACGCGACGTAGAGTTGCGGCGTGGCGAACAGCGCAATACCGCTGATCAGGCGAAAACCGCCGAGGTTCCCGAGTTTCTTGATCATGATCTGTCCTACGGCCCAGGTGAACGCGCCGGCGATCACCATCAGGGCGTAAACCAGGTCACCCGATAGTTTGGGGGCGCCGATGATCAGCACCGCGCCCGTGAAGGCGATGACCATGCCCAGGCCCTGCTTCAGCGATATTCTGTCTCCGAGCACCAGCCATGCGAGTAACAGGCCGAAAGGGACTTCGAGCTGCACCAGCAGCGCCGCGGTCGACGCGTCGATACCGCGTACACCGTTGAAGGTCAGGCTGTACTGCAGCGCCGCGCTGACCAGCGAGATCCAGAAAAGTTGTTTGAACAGGCCGGGCGGCGGGCGGAAAAACCAGATCAGGCAAAAGGCTGTTAGCGTGAAGCGCAACGCCATCAACAGGATCGGCGAAAAATGTGACATCGCCGCCTTCGCGACGATAAATCCCATGCCCCAGATCACCGCGACCAAAATCGCGAGCAGTATGTCGATCGGCTTCATCTAAATCGACAGGATAATTCGATAGCGTCAATCCTCCTATCGATTTCTGCGCCGGAATTCTGCGCTAGCTGTTGTTCCTGACGACGGTGACCGAGCAGCCGGCATGGCGTGCGACCCTGGCCGAATTTGGGCCGAGCAGGAAATCGGCCAGCGACGGCCGGTGCGCGCCCATGACGATGTGGTCTATGTTCAGGTCCTTGGCGGCTTCGACAATTTCTCGGTATACGGTGCCGTTTTCGACAACCACGCCTGCCTGCATTGCCTTTGGGACATGTTTGTCTGCAAGCTCCTGCAGCTCCTTCGCGGCGTCGTCCTTCCATTGTTGCAACGGGTATTCGGTGGAGCCATGCATTTCGCCACGGATCGCATAACGCTGGTCGATCCCGGGCGTGATACCGGGAATGACTGTCATCAAAAATATTTTGGCGCCCTTGACGCCGGTCGCCATCTGCACGGTTTTCTCGATAACGCCGGCCGAGAGACTCTCGTCTTCGAGGTCTATCGGCGTTAGATAATTTACCATCGTAATTTCTCCTTAATAACTTTACGCGGTTAAAGGTCGTCTGGCATGGTGAAGTCGCGCGGGCTCGGCAGGGCGACCAGGTAAATCACCCACACCGTAAACAGGATCATCAGGATGTTGATGACCGATATGTCCGCACTGAAAGGCAGCGACTTGTCTACGACCGTAATTTCTGGAACCAGCGACCCGTGCACCGGGATTGCCGGGTCGATGACGTCCATCGGCCCCAGCGATTCGCGGATTGCCTCGACCGCGCTCGCGCTGACCGGAATCGCCGCGCTGGAATCGATGCCGGCGGTTCCCGGTCCGACTTCGCCCGCGGTTTGCACCGATTTGGCGGGGCTCGCAAGCACGAACTGGGTGCTTACCGTCGTCACCGCACTGGATTGCGACGGATAGGTGTTTGCCGGTATCGTTGCGGGTCGGATAAAGCTGAACTTCGCCGTATGTCCACCCTGCGCCCATTCATCCATGCTCAACAGCTTGTAGAGTCCGTTACGCATCGGCGTGGCAATCGCCCGGTCCCTGGACGGCGTCATCAGGAACACGCCATCGTGGCTGCCACTGGTCATCGCCAGCAGCTGGTCTCGCGGGCTCTCGGCGGAGTAGGTTATTTCGATCTTGTCGACCAGCCCAAAGGAGTGCAGCAGCATTTCGAGCACCACCGCCGAGCCCGACCCTTTCGGCCCGGTGGCGATCCTGCTCATGCCGGAAATGGAATCGGTGCCATTGGCGAGTCCGACCAGGTGCCCCGACTTGTAGCCAAGTACGGCGAATGCCTCAGCGTTTCTCTTTTGCACCGGGCCGTCGTCGCCAAGCTCGTAAAAAGCCTCGGCGCCGACGATCGCCACCCGCGCCTTGCCGGCGGCGAGCGTTTCCAGGGCCGATACGCTGTTGGTCAGGTCGAGGTCGCTACCGGCATAACCGGAACGAATCGCGCGCAGCGCTCGTGCGGTGTCGATACCGCGCCCGACGCCCGGGTCGCCGACAACGGCGATCTTGGCCGGTCCGCCGCTACCGGCACCCTCGGGCAGCAGGCCCTTCGACTCGAGAAACGTTGCCGCGACGCTGGCGACCGACTGGGCATCCAGATCGACCGCCTTGTTCATCGCCTGCATGTCTGCCGGGCTAATCTTGCCCGCCAGTTTTTCCAGCACCGCGCGCAGGCCCTTGTGGATAGCCAGCGCATCGGAGCGCACCAGCGGCGCTACTTCGTAAACCGGGAAAAAGCTCAGGTTATCGTCGAGCACGACCAGGTCGTACTCGGCGATCTGGCCGTCGGTCATGAACAGTTCGCCGACGTCGGCGGTTCCATCGAGTAGCGCCGATACGATCTTGTCCTTGCCCTCGGTTCCGACCGGGAAGGTCATGGTTTTCGAGCCGGTAATACCGTAGCGGCGGTTCATTTGTTGCAAACCGTCAGCCGGGCGCTGCACGAAATCCTCGTCCACGGCAAAGGTGATGCCGGATGCCCGGGTCAGGTCTCCGATCGAGCTGATCCCCAGGTCTTTGGCTCTTTCCCGTGGCATGACCATCGCGTAATCGTTGGAAAAGCCGAATTTGCCGGTCAACTCGATGCCCAACGGCTTGAACAGGGCTTCGACCGTGGCGGTCGAGGCCGCGCCATCGCTGGTGGGCGCCTGGCCGAGGAAGGTCAGGCTGGTGCCGTTGTATTCCGGGTAAACGTCGATCACGTCCTGCTTGACGGCTTCCATGATTTTCGGCGTAAGTCCGAACGGTATGCTGCGCTCGACCGGGATGCCATCGGCCTCGGCCATCTGCGCGATCATTTCCGCGAGGATCATGCTTTCGGCAAAGGGTTTGGCGCCGACCCGCAGGCTCTTTCGATCCTCGCCGGAGCAGCCGGCCAGCGTTGCGGTCAGCAGCAAGGCGATAATGTATTTCGTATTTTTCGTCATCATCTTCATATCCCCCTAGACCGCGCTTTCGTCGGTCTGGCCCTTGCCCGAAACCTGCCGCACCACGGTATGCGTTTCCCTGATTTTCGGGTCTTCGCGCACGATTCTGAAAAAGGCGGCGAGCTGCATGATGATGATGAAGGTAAACGGAATCGCCCCGGTAATTGCCATGACCTTCGCCACCTTGACGCTTTCGGTGACGATCGTGGCGACGGTGATACCCGCGATAATTAGCCCCCAGGTCAGCTTCAGCTTGGTGGCGGGGTTGAGATCGCCTCGGCTCGTCATCATGCTGATGACGAAAGTACCTGAGTCGGCGCTGGTTACCAGGAATATGAAGATCAGGCAGACCGCCAGGAAGTTCAGCAGGGTCGTACCGGGAAAATATTCGAAGAATCCGAACAACGCGCCGGCCACGTCGGCAAATACCTTGTCGGCGATTCCGCCGGCGCCGAACAGCTCGATATGAATCGCGGCGCCGCCGAACGCCGCGAACCACAGCATTGACACGATGGTCGGCACGCCCACTACAAAAATTACGAATTCACGTATGGTGCGCCCGCGGCTGATACGTGCGATGAAGATACCGACGAAGGGTCCCCAGGCCAGCCACCAGATCAGGTAGGTCAGCGTCCAGCCGTGGAACCAGTTCCATGATCCTGCCGGAGTGTAGGCGTAGGTCTTGAACGACATCGGAATCAGCTGGATCAGGTAATCGCCGATGGCGTAGATAAAAGACTGAAACAGGTAGGCGGTAGGCCCGCCGAACAGCACTACCAGCAGGATCAGAATCGCAACGATCATGTTGATGTTGCTGAGAATCTTGATGCCCTTGTCGACGCCGGTACAGGCCGACAGTAGAAAGCAGACGGTCATGACCGCAATAATGATCATGCTCATGGTGACGTCCTGTTCGGTGCCGAAAACCGCGCTCATGCCGGAGCGCACCATCAGCGTGCCCATCGCCAGCGACCCGGCGAGGCCGAAGATAACCGCGATGACGGCGAGTATATCCGCGGTGTTGCCAATCTGCTTCAGCGTGCCCTTGCTGAACACGTTTTTGAATCCAACCAGTATCGGCGTCGACACCATCGACGGCAGCCCCAGCCGGAACGTAAAGTAGGCGATGACCAGCGCGCAGCAGCCGTATATCGACCAGGCATGCAAGCCCCAGTGCAGGTTGGTGATGACCATTGCGTTGCGTGCGGCCTCGGCGGTTTCGCCTGCACCGACCGGCGGCGTCATGAAGTGATAAATCGGCTCCGCCACGCCCCAGAATAGCAGGCCCGAGCCCATGCCCGCGGCGAACAGCATCGCGACCCAGGAGCCGGTGCTGAACTCGGGTTCGTCATCGTCGGCGCCGAGCTTGATGTTGCCGTACTTCGAAAACGCCATGAAACCCATGATGGCGAGAAAAGAGGTACATAAGGCCAGGAAATACCAGTCGAGCGCGGTTAGCGAGTAATTCACCAGCCATTGCGCGGAACCGGTCATCGAATCGGGATCGGCGACGCCCCAGATGGCGATGGCGGCACATAAAACCAGCGAGACGAACATTACGGTGTTCATAGATCTAGGCTCCCCCTTACTTTCCCCCGGGCTGACCCCGGATTATTTTTTTGCGCTCAGGCAGGAATTCGACTGCTCATCGCTGTCTGAATCGACGCTTGCGAATTTTATGCGGTCAGGATAAACGCTATTCGCCCACAAGTCTAATCAGCCCCCGCGCGCAACGGCGGCGGGAGCTGTCGAATTAGACAGGCTAATGGAAGTTGCGAACTTTGCCGTTAGCGAGCGGCGATGATACCGATTTCGACCAGCAGATCGGGGCTCGCCAGGCGCGCCTCGATGCAGGCACGTGCCGGCGCCTGACCCTGAGGCACCCAGGCATCCCAGACTTCGTTCATGCGCGCAAAATGCCCCATGCTCGCGATCCAGATCTGCGCCGACAGTATCTTGCTGTTGTCGGAGCCGACCTCGGCCAGCAGCGCATCGATCTTTTGCAATACCTGTTCAGTCTGCTTTTTGATATCGGCTACGGCATCGTCGGCGACCTGGCCCGCGAGATAGACGGTGTCGCCATGGATGACGATCTGGCTCATGCGCTGATTGCTGTGATGGCGGATTATGCTCATGGCTGGCTCCTTAACTGGTTAGCGATTGACGGTGATGATCTTGCGCGGGTATTCGGTGATGTATTCGGTACTGGTTGCGGTGACCGCGACCGAGTCGCCGATGCGCCCGCCGAGACGGCCGTCGACGCTGATGCCGCCGTCGACCGCGAAGGTCATCCCGGGCTGCAGCAGGGTTTTGTCACCCTGCTTGAGTTCCGGCGATTCGAGGTAGGCCATGCCGATCGAACGGCCGGTACGGTAGCCGGTGGCGTAGCCTCGCTCGCGGTATACCTCGTTGGCCGCCTCGGCCACCGATTCCGCGGTTACACCCGGGCGCATTGCCGCGATCGCCGCCTGCTGCGCATCGATTGCGGCCTGCTGCACCTCGGCCGCCTCGTCGGAAACCTCCTTGATGAAAAACATGCGGTCGAAACCGAGCTTGTACTGCTTGAACTGGGCCATGTTGCAGAAACAGAAATAAACCGGGTCGCCTCTCTCGAGCGGCTTTACGCTGGCGCGTCGGTGCACCATCGAGGTATCGCGACCCGACTGCATGATTTGCAGGTTATGGATCATTGGCGAAATGAAGGCTTCCCAGCCTTTCGCCGTCAGAAAGCCCGCCGCCTTGCGCGTGCCGGCGTCGATGACGGCGAGCGCCGCCTCGTATTCGGGCCGCCCTTCGCCGAGCGCGTCTTCGGCCGCCCGCATCATCGCGCCGGCAATTTCGCCTGCCTGTTTCATGACTTCGATTTCCTCGGGTGACTTGATCATGCGCATCTGGCCGAGTAGAGGTGCGACATTGTGCAATTTTACGCCGGGCAGCTGCTCGTCGAACCAGCTGCGCACCAGCGGCGGCAGCGCGGCGATTTCGACGCCGATACTGCCGGGATTGTCGCCGATCGCCTTTTGCAGCACGTTTTCCCAGCGGTTGGGTCCGGAGTCTTCCCAGGTCGCAACGTCGTCGACCCAGGTCATCGCGCTGACCATTTCACTTTCCATCAGCGGGGTGATAACCAGCGGCGCGGTGTCCGGACGAACCAGCAGGAAGGTCGGGCGCCCGAATTCGACCGACAGATAACCCCAGAATCCGGCGAGGTACGCGATCGAACTCTCGTCGGTAACGATTGCGAGATCGATAGCGGCATCCTTTAACCGTGATTGAAATTCGATGGTGCGTTGGCGGGCCTGGTCTAGCATCTGAAAATCCTGGATAGCGGGGGCAGAGCGGTTTGTATATCATACCGATCGCGCCAAAGGAATTATTTAAGCCCATGAGCCGGTCATCCGTACTCGCCCCGACACCCCGGGATATTCGCTTCGATGCGGGCCGTCACCCGCGCGCCAAGATCGGCTATGTGTTACTCGCAACCGAGCAGACCGTACAGGACGATGTCATGACGCTGCGGCCGCCCGGTGTCGGCATCCATTTCACGCGTGCCGCGATCCCCGACTCGATTACCAGTGAATCACTCGCCGCGCAGGCGGACCTGCTTGCCGATTGCGCCGCGACGCTGTTGCCCGACGGCAGTCTCGACGTGGTCTGTTACGCCTGTACCTCGGGCAGCCTCGTGATCGGCGAGGAGCGGGTCTTCGCCGAGTTGAAGCGCGGCGCACCCAACGCCGTCGCGACCTCGCTGATCAGCGGCGTGATTCGGGCCCTGCAGGCGGTGCACGCGCACCGTATCGTGGTCGCGACGCCATACCTCGACGAGGTCAACCAACGCGAGGTGGAGTACCTCGAGCAGGAGGGTTTCGAGGTGGTATCGATGTGCGGGCTGAATCTCGAGAAGGATAGCGACATGGTGCGCGTCGCGCCTGACTATATCGCCGAGTTCGCGCTCGCGCAGGATCGCATCGACGCCGACGCAATATTCATCTCATGCGGCGCCCTGCGTACGCTTGACGTCATCGGCAGGATCGAAGCGCAGGCCGGCAAGCCCGCGATCTGCAGCAACCAGGCGATGGTCTGGGACTGCCTGCGGCTCGCCGGAATCGAAGACCGCTTCAGCGGATATGGACGCCTGCTGGCGGATTACTGAAAAATTTCCGGCCTGATCCGAATCGAGCCAACTTTATCCCGGCACCATCGGCGTCCCGGTCATGGGCCGGGATCCAGTCAAAAATAAATTCGCGAGCAAACCTTAACTACCGGTTTTGCCGCGGTTGCCGCGAACAATGGCGTTACGGATTATCCCTGTTAAGCATGCGAGATTCGGGTTTGCCGCCTCATTTGATTTTTGCGTCCGCCTTGCCATCGACTAGCGTGATTTCGATTTCGTCACCGGCCAGCAGCTGTTTTACCGAGGTCACCAGCCTGTCCTCCTTGCTGATGGTGGCGAAGCCGCGCGCCAGCGTTTGCAGTGGGCTCAGCGTGTCCAGCGACCTCGCTTGCAACGACAGCCGATGGCGCGACAGCAGAAGTTTCTGCCGCATCGCGGCCTGCTGATTTTCGATCAGCCGTGTCAGACGTTCTCGCTTGCGCCCGATAATAACGCGCGGATTCGCCCGCAGCAGGGTCACCTGGCATAGGCGCAGGCGATGTCGGTCTTCGCCGAAGCGAACGCGCAACCGCTCCAGCAGCGCGTCATAAGCATGCTGCAGGCGCAGTTTCAATTGCGTGAACTGTCGCGTCGGGTGCTGTTGATCGAGCGCCCGCAGCAGGTACTTGAGTTTCTCGCGCGAGCGCGTCAGGCGCAACCCGACCTGGCCGAGCAGGCGCGCGACACGATCGTCGATACCCTGCATCAACTCGTTGATGTCCGGGGTTATCGATTCCGCCGCGACCGACGGAGTCGGCGCACGCCGGTCGGCGACGAAATCCGCAATGGTGAAGTCGATCTCGTGGCCGACGCCGGTCACGATCGGCAGCGGGCAGGCTGCAATATCGCGCGCCAGCGCCTCGTCGTTGAAGCACCACAGGTCTTCGAGCGAGCCGCCACCGCGCACCAGTAGTACCACATCGCATTCACCGTAATCGACGACCCGCCTTAACGCCTGGCGGATTTGCACGGCCGCGGTCTCGCCCTGCACCGGGGTCGGGAATACGACCACGGGAATATGCGGTGCGCGCCGTTCGATGACGGACAGCACGTCGCGTATCGCGGCGCCGCTGGCCGACGTGACCAGCGCGATCTTGCGCGGGTGTGCCGGAATCGGCTTTTTTAACGCGCTGTCGAACAGTCCTTCCTGGCTTAGCTGCGCTTTTAGTTGCTCGTAACGTCGCATCAGTTCACCGATGCCGGCGTCCTCGAGGTGGTCGACCACCAGCTGGAATTCGCCGCGCGCCTCGTACAGCGTGACCTGCGCCCTGACCAGCACCTGCTGACCGTTTTGCGGCTGAAAGCCGACGCGGCTGTTGCGGCCGCGGAACATCGCCGCGCGGCATTGCGCCTTTTCGTCCTTGAGGGTGAAATACCAGTGCCCCGAGGCGGGGCAGGCGAAGTTGGAAATTTCGCCCTCTACCCAGAGCGTACCGAGGCCCTGGCTCAGCATTTGCTTGACTTCGAAATTAAGCGCCGAAACCGTCCAGATTGCCTCGGCGCCTGGCTGTACAGGCTGCATGCGCTGGGATCACAATGAAAAACTGCGGCTATTCTAACTCATGCCGCGTTTCGCACCACAGTTTCCAATAATCTCACTTACGCTCACGCCTGCATTAATTTATAATCGCGCTTTGCAACAGACCAGCCGGAGCGACGATGCGTATCAGCCAGGAAGCCCTCACTTTCGATGACGTGTTACTGGTGCCGGCGAGATCGGGGGTCCTGCCCAACGAGGCGCAACTCAAGACCCGGTTGACGCGTAACATCGAACTCAATATCCCGCTGGTCTCCGCGGCGATGGATACCGTCACCGAGGCCAGGCTCGCGATCGCGATTGCCCAGGAGGGGGGTCTCGGTATCGTGCACAAGAACCTGTCGGTCGAAGATCAGGCGGAACAGGTCGCCAAGGTCAAGAAGCACGAGAGCGGCGTGATCAAGGACCCGATCACGATTTCGTCCGATACGCTGGTCAGGGATGTCATTGCCCTGACCGAGCAGCGCAAGATTTCGGGGCTGCCCGTTATCGATAGCAAGGGTCTGGTCGGAATCGTCACCAAGCGCGACCTGCGCTTCGAGAAAAATCTCGACCAGCCAGTATCGTCGATCATGACCCCGCGCGAGAACCTGGTTACGGTCGGCGAGGGTGCCGAGAAGGACGAAATTCTCGATTTGCTGCACAAACACCGGCTCGAGCGCGTACTGGTCGTCAACGAGGCAGGCGAGCTGAAAGGCATGATTACGGTCAAGGATATCACCAAGTCGACCGATTTCCCGCGCGCCTGCAAGGACGAGTACGACCGCCTGCGTGTCGGCGCCGCGGTCGGCACCGGCGCGGACACCGAAGCGCGGGTGCGCGCGCTGGTCGAAGCCGAGGTCGACGTTATCGTCGTCGATACCGCGCATGGACACTCGCACGGCGTGCTCGAACGCGTCGCCTGGGTCAAGCGCAATTTTCCGGATATCCAGGTCATCGGCGGCAATATCGCCACCGGTGCCGCCGCGCGCGACCTCGTCGATGCCGGTGCCGACGCGGTCAAGGTCGGTATCGGTCCGGGTTCGATTTGTACCACGCGCATCGTTGCAGGGGTTGGCGTGCCACAGATTTCGGCGATCAGCAACGTCGCCGAAGCGCTCAGGAATACCGACGTCGCGTTGATTGCCGATGGCGGTATTCGATTTTCGGGCGATATTGCCAAGGCGCTGGTTGCCGGCGCGCACGCGGTGATGATCGGCAGCATGTTTGCCGGCACCGAGGAAGCGCCCGGGGAAGTCGAACTGTTTCAGGGCCGATCCTACAAATCCTATCGCGGCATGGGTTCGATAGCGGCGATGCAGAAGGGTTCGAGCGACCGCTACTTCCAGGCCGACAGCGCCGACGAAAAACTGGTGCCGGAAGGCGTCGAGGGGCGGGTGCCGTTTAAGGGTCCGCTGACCAACACCATTTACCAGCTACTCGGCGGCGTGCGCTCGAGCATGGGCTATGTGGGCTGCGCGACCATCGACGAAATGAGAACCCGGCCCGAGTTCGTCAAGGTTACCAATGCCGGCATGCGTGAGTCGCACGTGCACGACGTGACGATTACCAAGGAAGCGCCTAATTACCAGGTCTGACATGAAAGGTGTTCGCCGCGCCCGGTCATGCCCGCGAAAACTTGCGCGCCTCGGCGGGTATCCTGAGCCGGATGGGAAAGATGATATTCGAGTTCCCCGCCTTCGCGGGAATGACTTATGATTCGTGATGCGAGGTCCCCGCATTTGCGGCGGTGCGATGCATCGAGCTGACTTTTTTATTTGTGAAACTTAATGACCGATCTGCATGCTGACAGAATCCTGATCCTGGATTTCGGATCCCAGTACACCCAGTTGATCGCGCGTCGCGTGCGCGAGGCGGGGGTTTACTGCGAGATTTATCCGTGGGATGCGGATACCGCGCATATCGAGGCGTTCGGCGCGCGCGGCTTCATCCTGTCTGGTGGTCCGGAATCGACGCTCGATGCCGACAGGCCCGAAGTTCCGCCGGTATTGTTCGAATTCGGGCTGCCGATTCTCGGTATCTGCTACGGCATGCAGGCGATGGCGCAGCAGCTCGGAGGCAGGGTCGAGAACGTCGGTAAATCGGAGTTCGGCTACGCCAGCGTGCGCGCGCGCGGCCATACCGAGCTGTTGCGCGATATCCAGGACCACGAAACCACAGAGGGCCACGGCATGCTCGACGTATGGATGTCGCATGGCGACCGGGTCGCCGAACTGCCGCCCGGGTTCAAACTGATGGCGAGCACCGACAGTGCGCCGATCGCGGGGATGGCGGACGAGGAACGTCGCATCTACGGGCTGCAGTTTCACCCGGAAGTCACCCATACCCGGCAGGGCAAGGCCATTTATGCCCGTTTCTTGCACCAGATCTGCGGCTGCGGCGCGGAGTGGACCTCGGCCAATATCATCGACGCGACGATCGCTAACGTGCGTGCGCGGGTAGGGGCTGACGAAGTCGTGCTCGGCCTGTCCGGCGGCGTCGATTCGTCGGTAGTAGCGGCGCTGCTGCACAGGGCGATCGGTACTCAGCTCACCTGTATATTCGTCGATACCGGACTGCTGCGCTACCGCGAAGGCGACCTCGTGATGGAGCAGTTCGCGGAGCACATGGGCGTACGGGTAATCCGCGTCGACGCCGAGGAGCGCTTCCTGGCAGGCCTCGAGGGGCTCGCGGACCCGGAGGACAAGCGCAAGGCCATCGGTAACCTGTTTATCGAAATATTCGAGGAAGAAGCGGGCAGGCTCGACAATGCCAAATGGCTCGCGCAGGGTACGATCTATCCCGATGTCATCGAATCGGCCGGCGCCGCTACTGGCAAGGCACACCTGATCAAGTCGCATCACAATGTCGGCGGCTTACCGGAGGACATGAAGCTCGGGCTAGTCGAACCACTGCGTGAACTGTTCAAGGACGAAGTCCGCCAGATCGGTGTCGAACTCGGTATTCCACGCGATATGGTTTACCGGCACCCCTTCCCGGGACCGGGGCTCGGGGTTCGGATACTCGGCGAGGTGAAAAAAGAGTTTGCCGACACCCTGCGCCTCGCCGATCATATTTTTATCGAGGAATTGCGCAATCACGACCTGTACGACAAGGTATCTCAGGCATTCGTCGTGTTCCTGCCGGTGAAGTCGGTTGGCGTAACCGGCGACGGCCGGCGCTACGACCACGTGGTCAGCCTGCGCGCGGTCGAAACCATCGACTTCATGACCGCGCGCTGGGCAGACCTGCCCTACCACTTTCTCGACCACGTCTCGCGCCGCATCATGAACGAAATCGAGGGTATCTCGCGGGTGGTCTACGATATTTCGGGCAAACCTCCGGGCACCATCGAGTGGGAGTAGGCCTCGCCAGGGTTTATTGTTTATTAAAATACGGAACAGAAACTAATACCGGCAAAGGTCGTCAATCAGCCTGGAACGGAAATCAATAGAGTTACGGCGATGCGACGGTGACCTGAGAGATTACGCCTCGCATTTACCCTCTCTATATAGTTCGACATACAGCCTCTTCCAGGGTAATAAATGTGATTGGAAAGAACGCCGAAACTCCTGTTGGCTATCGCCAGACAAAAAGAGATATTCGGGGAAAGTGATATATCCAACGACTTAACTTCTCTTGATGACATCCCCGGCTACTTCTGTTGTTCAGCAGCAGATTATCTCGAATCTATCGGGGCTTTGTCCTCAGCCACTTCAATCTAACGCCCCAAACCAAACTGTTCCAGCAACAGAAAAGCGGCAAGAATTGCTGAAATCCAGAAGACCATGCTCCCGGTAGGCCAACTCTCCGAAAGATGGTATCTTGCCATCGGCGATTTGCCGAATTCGTATTTCACACCCTGCATGTGTGCCGTTACCGTTGTCAGCGTCGATCCTTTCGCGCTGCGCAGAAGGTTCAGGGTTCGTTGGGCTGCAGCAGGCAATAAGCGGCGATAAAACCACTCCGCATCCAGGTTGATCGAGTGTAGTTCGGGCGGATACAGCCCTTGTTTGTTCAGCCAGACAAAGGCCAGGGCGGAGAAAAACAGTAACTGCGTTTGCGCCAGTACATGGGTCAGGTCATAGGGCCAGTACTCCACTTCCCATGGCAGCAAGGCATAGAGATACTGGGGCTGGGTGCCTATAAAGATACACAGAGCGGCAGCCACACTCATTGCCACCAGCATGTTGCGTGGCGCCTCTTCGGTACGTATGCCGGAATCGTGGTGGAAGAAGGCAAAGTAGGGAATCTTGATGCCCGCGTGGTGGAACACACCGGCTGAGGCGAACAGCATCAATAGCCAGAAATAGCCATGATTCTCCTGCATCAGCGCGGTCATCACCATCGACTTGCTGACAAAACCACTGAACAGCGGGAACGCGGAGATGGATAGCGCACCGATAACGCAGAGCAGGGTGGTTTTGGGCATGGACTTGTAGAGTCCGCCTAGGTCCGAGCCATTGATGTTGCCGACCCGGTAGAGCACCGCACCCATGCTCATAAACAGCAATCCCTTAAAGATCACGTCACTGAAGGCGTGAGCAACGGCGCCGTTCAATGCCAGGGCGGTACCAATCCCGATACCCGTCACCATGAAGCCGACCTGGTTGATCAGGCTATAGGCCAGCACCCTGCGCAGGTCATTCTCGATAACCGCGTAAAAGATCGGGAAGCATGCCATGGTGACACCGATATAGATCAGGATTTCTTCACCCGCAAAGCCACGTGCCAGGCTATAGACGGCAACCTTGGTGGTGAAAGCGGAGAGAAGGACCGTGCCGGTCACAGTCGCTTCAGGATAACCATCGGTAAGCCAGCTGTGCAGAAACGGAAAGGCGCTTTTGATCCCGAAGGCGATAAAGATCAACCAGCCTGCAACACCCGCATCCAGGCCGATGTGGCCAAATTCAAGCGAGCCTGTGTTGTGATAGTAGACCAGTGCACCGGCCAGCAGCAGCACGCCCGACAGGACCTGGTATACCAGGTAGCGCATACCGGCCTTCAATGCCCGCTCCGTGCCGCGTGCCCAGATGAGAAACACGGAACTGATGGCCAGCAGCTCCCAGAAAATGAATAGCGTAATCAGGTCGCCGGAAAATACCGCGCCCAGTGCGCTGCCCGCATACATCACCCCGGCAACATGCTGCTTTGTATCCGTCACATGGAGCGAGAAAATGCCCGCAAAAAAGCCGGCGATACAGAACAGGTAGCCGAACAGCAGGCTGAGTTTATCCGCCCGCATAATGCTCAGCTCATAGCTCATCAGGAAATAAGCGACATCGGTTCCGGGGTTGATGCCCAGCCAGAGATACAGACCCGTAACCACCGGGGTTGCCAGCAGTATCAGTTGTCGCGGCAGGCCGCGGGTCACTGCGACCAGAAGTGCCGCTATAAAATAGAGCAGAAACGGAGGAAGTTCACTCATCGTAAAAATCTTCCTTACGCATCACGACGTTGCGGATCTTCTTTGCAATGAGGACCAGTAGCACACAGGCGACAAAACCGTAAAGGGCGTAAAAGGCCGGTATCTTCTCCCAGTCAAAGCCGATGTGGCGGTGGACCACGAAGTCGGCCAGCGCCAACAGAATGCAGATGGCATAGAATCCCTTGAGCAAACGTTCCACATTCTCCGGTCGATCAAAAAGATGGATTTTTTCTTTTTCATCTGACATGTCAGTAGCCTCCGGCAGCCAAACCTGCCAGTCGATAAAAAGGATCTGGATAGAAGAACAGGATGATGCAGGCGCTCGAGGTGATCACCATTGCCAGCAGCATCGACTTTGGCGCTTCCGCGATTTTCGTATAGTGTTCACCACTCTCCGGCTTGCCGAAAAAAGCACGGATAGGGATAGGCAGCAGATAGATAATGTTGAGCAGGGAGCTGATCATCAACACGGCAAGTAGCAACAGCTGCCCCGTCTCCACCGCACCCAGAGCAAGATACCATTTGCTCCACATGCCACCGAAAGGCGGCAAGCCGATGATGCTCAAGGTACCAATGAAGAAGGCCACAAAGGTGACGGGCATGGCGCGGCCCAGTCCGTTCAGCTCGCTGACCCGTTTTTTATGGCTGGCGACGAGGATGGCGCCGGCGCCAAAAAAGAGGGTGATCTTGGCGAAGGCATGCATCGCGATATGCATGGAGGCGCCGATCAGCCCCGCTTTGCTGGCCAACATGGCCCCCAGTACAATGTAGCTCAGTTGGCTGACGGTGGAGTAGGCCAGCCGTGCCTTGAGATTGTCCTGGGTCATCGCGACCATCGATGCGATCAATATGGTGGCTGCCGCCACCCAGATCAGGCCGCCGGTCACGTCATTGGAGAGGATGAATTCATCACCAAAGATGTAGATCGTCGTCTTGAGCAGGGTGAAAACCCCGGCCTTGACCACGGCTACCGCATGCAATAGGGCGCTGACCGGAGTGGGCGCCACCATCGCCGCAGGCAGCCAGCGATGAAAGGGCATCACGGCGGCCTTGCCGATACCGAACAGGAACAGGGCGTAGAGTAGACCGGCCCAGGCGGGATCGATATGGCCGGACAGTATGCCGCCCGCCTGGAAATCGACACTACCGGTCAGGGACCATATTACCAGAATCCCCAGCAGGAAGAGGCCGATGGATGTGCCCAGCAAAATGCCGAGATAGGCCCGTCCGCCCTGCTTCGCCTCCGGGGTACCGGCATGGGTGACCAGCGGATAGGTAGAAAGGGTTAATAGTTCATAGAAGAGGAACAGCGTTAACAGGTTGGCCGAAAATGCGATGCCCATGGTTGCGGTAATGGAAACCGCAAAGGCAGCGAAGAATCGCGTTTGATTTTGTTCATTATGACCACGCATATAACCGATCGAGTAGATCGAGGTAACCACCCATAGTAGCCCGGCGATCAACGCAAACAGCATTCCCAGCGCCTCTATTTCAAAGGCAATGGCGATGCCCGGTATTGGTTCGATCAGGGTAAGGGCAAACACCTCTCCATCCAAAAACCGGGCGGCCAGCACCACCACCAGGATGGCAATCAGCGCCGAGCTAAGCAGTGTTACCCCCTCTCTGACATCAGGGTTGTGACGGGCGATGATAATCCCGGCCGCACCCACCAGCGGTAGAAGAAGGATGGTCAGCAGCAGTGTCTCGGCACTCATGGCTTCATCCCCCTAAGGATGGCCGCTGCTTTTTCGGCAACTCCCAACGTCAAGTCTGTGTCCACACCAAAATAAAGATTGGCGAACACCAGGCTCCAGGTCGGCACCAGTAATAACATCGGCGCCTCACTCACCACTTTTCCCGCATCTGAAACCGGTTTGAAGTAGAGCGCCTCTATCAATTTTCCGACATACACCACGGCCAGCAGAGAACCAGTCAGAATCACGGCAACCGAGATCCACGCCTGCTGTTCCAGAGCCGCTACGACCAGGTACCATTTGCTGATGAACCCGGCGGTACCCGGCACGCCGACGAGGCTCAGGCCGCCGATAACGATAGCGCCAAAGGTCCAGGGCATCACTCTACCCAGGCCATGAATCTGATCCATACGGCATGCGCCGATACGGTAGATAATGGCACCGACAGCCATGAACAGCGCCCCTTTCATGAGGGCATGATTGAATAGATGAACCAGCGCAGCTGTCACACCGGTTGCGGATGCAAATCCGATTCCCAGTGCCATGTAACCGACTTGCGCGACACTGGAGTAGGCCAGCAACCTTTTAATATTTTGCTGGTAGATAGCGTTGACGGAGGCAGTGATAATGCCGGCGATACCCGCCACGATGAACAGTTCGTCGGCAGGTGTTGTCACGGCGAAGCCCTGTGGAAAAACCGTAAACAGGATGCGCAACATCACATAAACAGCGACCTTTGTGGCTGTTGCTGCAAGAAAAACGGTGACCGCCGAGGGTGCGTAGGTATAGGCATTGGGCAGCCAGAGATGCAGAGGAAACAGTGCCAGCTTCAGCGCAATGCCGACCATGATAAAGGCAAAGCCGGTTTTCACCGTATTAAGATGTAGAACGTCGGGCAGAATGGTTGCCAGATCCTGCATATTCAGGCTGCCGGTTTGTGAATAGATCAGGCCCACGCCGATCAAATAAAAGGTGGCGCCGATCGTACCCATGATCAGGTATTGATAGGCAGCGGTGAATGCCTGCCGCTGTTTTCCAAGGCTGATCAGTGCATAGGAGGCGAGTGATGATATCTCCAGAAAGACAAAGACATTAAAGATATCGCCGGTCTGGGTGATTCCCAGCAGACCGGTCAGACAAAGCAGCATGGCGCTATAGAAGAGCGGTATCTTCTCCTCAGGGATCTCCCGCTCCGAGCTGAGCAGCGCATAGGGCAGTGTGATTGCGGCGATGGCAGCAACGATCAAGGCCACAAAGGCATTGACCGCGTCGATACGGTATTCAATCCCCCAGGGCGGCGCCCAGCCCCCCAGTTCGTAACTGATTGCCCCCTCATCAAGAACCGCCCACAACTGCATCCCGGCAAGCACGGCACACAGGGTCGTAACAATAAACGCAGCCACCCAGGGCAATCGGCCGCGAGGCAATACGGCGACCACGGGCGCGGCAATCAGCGGTACAACGACCAGCAGCAGGCTAAAATGACTGACCATTACAGCGAACGATCCAGATTGTGAATCTCATCCTCTTCAATGGTGCCGTAGGACTCCCTGATCCGCACCACTAAAGCCAGCGCCAGCGCGGTAGTTGCCACGCCCACCACGATGGCGGTGAGGATCAATACATGGGGTAATGGATTTGAATAGACCTTGACGCCTTCAGCGATAATAGGCGCGGCCCCGCCCTTCACGGTGCCCAGGCTGATATAGAGAAAAAACACCGAAACCTGGAATATATTCAGGCCGATAATCTTTTTTATCAGGTTGCCACGGCTTATCACCGTATAGAGCCCGACCATCATTAAAATGATCACAACCCAGTAGTTATAGTGGCCAAGAAAGAAATCCATTACTCGCGACCCCTGCCCGCAAATGCAAAAAATAGAATCAACATGGCCGCAGCTACCGTAATACCTACGCCCAGCTCGACCAGCAGAATACCCAGGTGTTGCCCGGCAATCTGGTCGCTGCTCAAAAGCGTAAAATCGAGATAGTTGCCCCCTAACATCAAGGACACCACCCCAACTCCGGCATAGATTACTACCCCCAGCGCAGCCAGTATGCGCAGCCAGTGTGAAGGGATAATCTTTTCTGCGGTATCGAGCCCGAACACTAGGGCGTAAAGAATGAGGGCAGCGCTAAAAATCACCCCGGCCTGAAAGCCACCCCCGGGCCCAAAATCACCATGAAACTGGACATAGAACGCAAAAAGGATGATCAGCGGGATAACAAACTTTGCAATAACATGCAGGATAAGATTAGGCCTCATCTTGCTCCCCCTCATCCTTTGTTTTGACCACGGGTTTTGAGCGTCTCCCACCGATCAACAGCAGTACAGCCACAGCCGCGGTAAAGATAACCGTGACCTCGCCCAGGGTATCAAACCCGCGATAACTTGCCAGCACGGCGGTGACGATATTCGGCACGCCGGTTTCCAGCAGCGCATTTTCGATGTAGTAGCGCGCAACATGTGTCTGTGCGGGCGCATCGGGGGCACCAAACCCCGGGATATCCCAGGTGCCGTAAACCAGTGCCGAGCCGGTGACCGCCACGACGACCAGCGGTAACCATGCACGGTGGGCCTGAGGCGCCTCGTTGTAGTGGGGTTTTTGCGGCCTTTTGACCAATGCCAGGGTGGCCAACATCAATACCGTAGAGATTCCAGCACCCACCGCCGCCTCGGTAAAGGCCACATCGGGGGCATCCATCACCACAAACAGACCGGCTGACAGCAGGCTGAAAATCCCGAACAGCATGACGATGGCAAACAGGTTTGTCATGCGTACGATAGCGACAGAGGTGATCGCCAGAAAGGACAGCAAGGTGATATTGATAACAACATCAATCATGAGAATTCAGCTCTACCTGGTCATCTCTGTTCAGCCAGGGTTTCAGGCCAGTGTGTAGCGCCGCGTTTGCCAACGCATGCGAAGCGGTTGGGCTGGTAAAAAAGAGGAACACGAATATCAAGGCCAATTTGAATGCGGCGATACTCCAGCCGGCCTGCAGCCCGAGGCCCAACAGGATCAACATGGCACAAAGGGTATCGGTTATTCCGGCTGCGTGCAGGCGGCTATAAAAGTCCGGGAAGCGGTGGATACCGATACCGCCAACGATACCCAGCGCCCCGCCGGCTAACAGACAGATCCAGCTGAGGATATCGATAATCACTGCGGCTCTCCCTTGCTCGCTTCGCTCTCATCGCTGTCGGAGGAATGAAAATTCCCTTGAGTAACCAGCTTTAACGCCGCGACCACAGCTATGAAGTTGATCAATGCGTAGACCAACGCGATATCCAGCAGGTCAGTTCTGCCCGTTAAAAAGGCCAGAACAGCGATCAGTAGCACGGTTTTGGTGCCAAACATGTTGATCGCCGCAATTCGATCATAGGTCGTAGGTCCGGCAAGCGCACGCACGAGGGCTAATCCCATCGTGACCAGGATCGCCAGTGAAGCTGCAATAAGCATTATTTTTTAAAAACCCGGTTGGAGATCTCTTCTGACATGGCGCCAGTAGCAAGCTCGCCGGCAGCCTCCTCGCTGAGCGCATGAACGGTGAGATTGTCGTTAGACAGCTTAATAGTGACCGTGCCAGGGGTCAGGGTAATGGAATTGGCGTAAATCACCGCCCCCAGATTGGTTTCTTGCGACTTTGGAATTTCGATCATCCGGGGGCTGATCGGCGCTCGCCTCCAGCTCAGGATCCGTGTCACGACATCGATGTTTGCCTTTACGACCTCTCTGAATAAATAGACCAAAAAGCTGGGGAACTTCAACGAGAGATGCAGCGGGTAGCTCTCATCGTCGATAACATTCATTCGGTGTGACAGGAAAACCGTGAGAGCGACAGATGCCACCCCTAAACCCAGCAGCAGCGGTTCCAGATGCCCCGACAAAAAGATCCAGAACAGAAACAGTAGTACGACAAATAGGTAAGATTTCATCTTGATGGTTTAGTGTGTCTCATGTTAATTTGGATTTAAATCCCCTCGACTGTCAGACCGGATTATGGCGTGATTCCATCTTCTTTTACCAGTTTTTCTGTTCTCCTGTTGTTGAAAATGGAGTATCTGAAGCGCTAACTGTCATTACCGATTTGGATGATATAACGGTGGTGGGTTAGCCGATTCAGCAAGGCGGTTGTATCAATCCCGGTGTGCAATACCTTTCCATGTGATGAGAAGGTCAAAGAGGTGTTACCCACATTCAACGAATCTCATCCGCTCTACCCGTTGAACGGTGGAGCGTGGGTTGGACAATGGCGCAATGGGCCGCACTGCGGGTGTCGCATCCGCCAGCGGGCGCGCATACCTTGGTGGTGCTGTTTGACGATCCAGGAAACGAACGCTTACAGCGCCGGTCGGTACCAAAGGTCTTGATCGATAAACCTTCACGTGGTTGATTCACGTTCTAACTCGATTAAGCTGAGTTCCAATCTTGCTTGTTTGGCCTGATCGCAAAATACCGTAAGATATTGTTTGAGGAATTATAGATAATGGCATTTTTCATGGTATTCATATTTCTTGTAAATGCTAACTTATTGCCAACGCAGCATTTATCTGGCCATTTTACAATCTAGTGGGAATGAGATGCCGGTGAAACGCGATATCACGGCGGTGGCCTGATCATAAATACGAACATTTGCAGGCCGCGATGCTGAAGGGCGTATTCTTGATATTTCTGTTCCAGCTGGCCGGAGAAGTGACCCAGAAATTCTTCGAGCTGTCCGTACCCGGGCCAGTTATCGGGCTGTTGCTGTTGCTGGTCTCGCTGCTGTTGACGCGTTCTATGACCGCCCCGCTCAAGGTCAATCTGGAGACCAGCCTGGCAACGGCGTCGGGGCAACTGCTGGCTCACCTGCCGTTACTTTTCGTCCCCATCGGTGTCGGCGTTGTTATGCATGTCTCGTTCCTCGAAAACAGCCTGCTGAAGGTGCTGGCGACGATATTTATCGGCACCGTCGTTACCGTCGGCTTTACCGCGCTGGTGGTCGAGAAACTGCAGGATCGGGATGCCGCAAATGACGGATGAGCAGAAACTCTACAGCATCTGGGTTTATCTGCAGGCGGAACCTTTATTCTGGCTGACCCTGACGGTGGGCGCCTACCTGGCCGGCGATTACATTTACAGGCGAACCGGCCTGTTTCCGCTATTCAATCCGGTCGCCCTCGGCATCATTATTGTCAGCGGCGTGCTGTTGATATTCAACATTCAGTATGAGCGTTACTTCGACGGCGCCAAGTTCATTCATTTCCTGCTGGGCCCGGCCACGGTGGCTCTCGCGATTCCCATCTACAGTAAATGGGAGCTGATTGTCGCCAACGCCAGATCGATTGCGGCCGGGGCTTTACTGGGCTCCCTGTTCGCCGTACTTGTTACCTATGCACTCGCCCTGATGTTTTCGCTGGATCAGGAAATTATCTTGAGTCTCCTGCCGAGAAGCGTAACCGCCCCCATCGCCATGGGCATCGCCGAACTCACCGGGGGAATACCGTCGTTGACGGCGATTATCACGATTATCACCGGCATTATCGGCGCCGCCTTCGGTACTTTTACCCTCGACCTGTTGCGGATCAAAAGCATGGCCGCCCGCGGCTTCGGGATCGGGCTGGCGAGTCACGGCATCGGCACCGCGCGCGCGATGAGCAGGAACGATACGGCGGGCGTATTCGCCGCCGTGGCAATGGGCCTGAGCGGAATAGTGGCGTCGCTGATCATCCCCCTGATCATCGCCGTCCTGAAAATCTAGCGTTGGCGAATTCTGCTATTATCGAGTCGATGCCGGGATTAACGGCAGGCCAGAATCCATCCTGCAAACGGGCTCGAATTTGAACTTGATCGATAGCGACGAAGAGGGAATGCGCCAGGCGCTTGCCCAGGCCGAAATCGCCGCTGAGCGCGATGAAGTGCCGGTCGGCGCAATCCTCGTCGACGCCGCGGGCCTCGTGATCGCAGCCGGTCATAACCAGCCAATCGGGGCGCAGGATCCGAGTGCGCACGCGGAAATCGTCGCGTTGCGCGCCGCCGCGAAGAAACTGGGTAATTACCGCCTGCCCGGGACGACGCTATACGTGACGGTCGAGCCCTGTACCATGTGCCTGGGCGCCGTCGTGCATGCTCGCGTCGGGCGCGTGGTTTATGGCGCGACCGAACCCAAAACCGGCGCCGTCGAAAGCGCACACCGCCTGTTCGAAACGGGCGAGTACAACCATAAACCCGAGATCGTCGGCGGTGTGCTGGCGGATGAGTGCGCCGCGGCGATGACCGCGTTCTTCAAACGTAAACGAAATTCCGGCAGGGCAGATTCCGGGGCCGCCTCCCATAACAAAGGGTGACTTTCTCGTGACTCCGTTAGCGCGATGGATGTCCCGGTTCGCCGCAGCGCGTCCAGCGCGGCACGACACCGCGTAACGCCTGGTCGATCACAGGCTGGGGGCCAGCGGCGCGACGTCCTGCTTCGGCTTGATGTCGCTGGCTTCACGCAGGGCCCTGGTTTCGTAGCCGATCAGGTGTTCGTAGTACTGGCGGATATTTTCGACGTACTTGACCGGTTCCCAGCCGCGTGCGTAGCCGTACCTGGTCTTTTTGTACCACTTTTTGCGCGCCAGTAGTGGCAGGCTTTCCTTGACATCGATCCAGCGATCCGGATCGCCGCCACGACTCTCGGTGATGATGCGCGCGTCCTCGACGTGGCCGAAGCCGACGTTGTATGCGGCCAGCGCGAGCCAGCTGCGATCAGGTTCGGGGATTTGTTCCGGGAACCGTTTCAAAACGCGCGCGATGTATTTCGAACCGCCGCGAATACTCTGCGCCGGATCGAGCCGGTTCTTGACCTTCATTTGTTTGGCGGTATTCAGCGTCAGCATCATCAGACCGCGTACCCCGGTCGGAGATTTGGCACGCGGGTTCCACAGCGATTCCTGGTAACCGATGGCGGCCAGCAGACGCCAGTCCAGCTCGACCTCGGCGGCCGCTTTCTTGAACAATTCTTCGTACTTCGGTAAATGCGTCCGCATGCGCCGGGTAAAGGTCCGGATATCCGAATAGTTAAACTTTTCGACGTGACTGTAATGGCGGTGAATCAACTGTTCGAGGCGTCCGTCCTGTTCGATTTCGCCGAAGAACATACTGATGGCGTTGCCCAGACTATCGCTGTCGCCGCGGTTGTAAGCCCAGCGTAACTTGCGCGGCTCGCCTAGCTCGAACGCGATGCGCAGTTCCGGAAAGTAGCGTCGCTGCAGGGCAATCTCGTGCGAGTCCGCAAGGATGTAGTCGACCTGGCCGGCATCTACCTCCTCGATCAGTTCCTCGGTTGCAATGTCGTCGACTTCGGTCCAGGCCAGACTGGGATACTGATCGTGCAAATCTTGCAGCAGCCTGGCATGGGCGGTGCCGCCGATGACCTTGAACGAACCTCCGATCAATTCGCTAACCTCGCGTGGACGGTCGGCATTGAACTTGCGATACAGTACCTGATTCGTCACCTGGTAGTATGCAGGCCCGTAGACCACCGAGCGGCTGAAATCGGATTCACCGTCTGACAATCCCGCCGCGACGATATCGCCGCTGCCGAACAGCAGCTCCGGGTAGAGGTCGGCGAAATTCGGAACCGTGACGAAATGCGCTTTTACGCCGATCGAATCGGCAAACCAGCTAGCCAGCTGATATTCGAAGCCGTTCGGGCCATCGATGTCCTGGTAATAAGTGGTTGCACTGTTGAGCGTCAACACGTTGATATAACCGCGCTGCTTTATCTTGTCGAGGGTACTCAGAGCGCTGCTATCGATACCGGGCGAAACGATCATGACGGCCAGCACCACGGCCGCTGCGACCAGGCCTGAGATCAGCTGGACTCGATGGGCAAATGGGGAAAGTTCAACCATCGGTCACCTGGAGTCACACGTAGACTACTGTCTACGTGTGAACACCCATTCCTCGTCGCCCGAAAGCCCGGCATTGTAGCGGTAGCCCTCGTAATCGAATCCCTTGAGCCCCTCGGGTTCGTCGATCCTGTTGTCGATCATGTAACGCGCCATCAGGCCCCGCGCCTTTTTGGCAAAGTACTGGATGAATTTGTACTGCCCGTCGCGATATTCGCGGAAAGCCGGGGTAATGATTTCGGCCTGCAGCATTTTTTGCTTGATCGCTTTGAAATATTCTCCCGAGGCGAGGTTAATCAGCGTTCTGGAGTCCGACTGCCTCAATTCCTGGCTCAGCGATAGCGTAATCCTCCCGTTCCAGAACTGGTAGAGGTTGCCGCCCTGTTCGGTGTCGAGGCGGGTGCCCATTTCGAGCCGGTAAGGCTGCATCAAGTCGAGCGGGCGTAGCAGGCCATACAGGCCCGACAGGATGCGCAGGTGATCCTGGGCGAAGTCGATGTCCTGCTGGGTCATACTGCCGGCATCGAGCCCGATGTAAACGTCACCTTTGAACGCGAACAGTGCCTGGCGTGCGTTTTCCGGCTTGAACGGCGTCTTCCATTTTTTGAATCGCTGCCGATTGAGTTCGGCCAGGCTGTCGCTAACGCTCATCAGCCTCGATAAATCGGAGGCGGAGAGTTCGCGTAGGCGCCGTACCAGCTTGCGCGACTGGGTCAAATGCGCCGGCTGGGTGTACGTGTCGGTCACCGTGGGAGATTCGAAGTCCAGCGTCTTGGCGGGCGAGATTACGGTTAACATACGGCTTTGACCAAAAAAAATACATGTTAGCAAAAATAACGGGCCCATTTAGTGAAATTCATTGCAACTCGGCAAACCAGTGGTGCAGATATTGATAGCGCAACCCGTATCATGTAGGCTGTGCGCCCTGTTCCGGAGAGGTGTCCGAGTGGTTGAAGGAGCACGCCTGGAAAGTGTGTATACGTTAATAGCGTATCGAGGGTTCGAATCCCTCTCTCTCCGCCAGATACAAAAAAGGTCCCGAAAGGGGCCTTTTTTGTATCTGGCGGAGAGACGTGGTCAGATTCAACCCTCTGGTTCGACAAATCGCGCCAGCGATTTGGACCGCCACAGGCGCCTTTAGGCCCTTTGGGTCCCGCGAGGGGGCGAAAAGCGAGACGTAATCGCGTTTCGAGTCTATCCCTGTGCTGGCCTGCTCGCTGTTGACCAAAGCCCCCTCGGGACATTTTAATACCTGATT